>Ga0265594_1001377_pt1 | contig 18846 bp, 18 predicted proteins | sample saktaG_11_FD_190147 | JGI IMG/M metagenome (GOLD analysis project Ga0265594, IMG submission 190147) | Saline water microbial communities from Sakinaw Lake, British Columbia, Canada - sak_2011_5_24_80m | ecosystem: Environmental > Aquatic > Non-marine Saline and Alkaline > Saline ... | reverse complement strand
ATCATGTCCGCAGCCTCCTTGGCCGCGTCCGTGCCCCGGACCCCCATGGCGATGCCTATGGCCGCCTCCTTGAGCGCTGGGGCGTCGTTTACTCCGTCGCCCGTCACCGCCACGATCTCCCCATCGTTCTTCAGAAGCCGCACGATCCTGAGCTTGTGCGCTGGGGTGATCCTGGCGAAGATGGAGGTCGAGACCAAGGCCTCCCTCAGCTGCTCGTCGGTCATGGCCGATACCTCGGGCCCCGTGAGGACGCCGCTGCCGCCGTCGATCCCCACCTGGTCAGCGATGGCCTTGGCCGTCTCAGGATGGTCCCCCGTGAGCATTATTACGCGTATGCCGGCCTCAGTGCACATCTTGATGACCTCGGGCACCTCGGCCCTGGGAGGGTCTATGAAGCCGACCACGCCCGCGAAGACGAGGCCGCCCGCTGGGGCGACGCCGTGCTCCTCCTCTCCGATGTCCTTGTAGGCGAAGGCCAGCGCCCTCTCGCCCCTCAGCGTCATCTCCTCCACCGCGGCGGAGGCCCGCTCCCTCTCAGCTGAGCCGAAGAGAGCCTCCGAGCCGTCCCTGAGTATCATGCTCGACCGGGTCATGACGGCCTCGGGAGCCCCACTCGAGTACACTCTCAGGCCGTCGCCGCCCCGGTACACGTAGGAAGCCATCTTGGTCTCGGTGTCGAAGCTGAACTCGTTCACCAGGGAGCGGCCTCTGAGGTCGTCCATGGATACCCCCGCCTTGACGGCGGAGTCCAGTATGGCCGCCCCCATGGGGTTGAAGCCCCTGAGTTTAGTGTTCTCCAGCGTCTCGAGGGCGTGAGTCGCCAGCACCCCTACCTCCAATGTTTCCCGGTCCGGATCCGCGGCCGTAGGCTCAACCAGGTTGTCGTCTGAGTATACGTGTCCGAGCCTCATCACGCTCTCCGTTATTGTGCCGGTCTTGTCGGTCGCGATGACGGTGACGCTGCCCAGGGTCTCCGAGGCTCTCAGGTGCTTGACGAGGGCTCCGCGCCTGGATAGGGCGTAGGTGCCTATGGCGAGCACCATGGTTATTATGATGGGCAGCTCCTCCGGGATGACGGCGAAGGACAGGGACAGCCCCGTAAGGATCATGGTCCTCAGGGGCTGTCCCCTAAGGTAGCCTAGGACGGGGATCGTGACGCTGAAGAAGACGGCGACCCACAGAAGGGTCTTGGAGATCTCCTCCATGGTCTCCTGCAGAGGCGTCTCGGGCTCCTCTGCCTCCTCCGCCAGCTCAGCGACTCGGCCAAGCTCGGTGCCCCGGCCCGTGGAGGTGACCACTGAGAGCCCCTCCCCCTGGACGATGAGGGTGCCCGTGAGGACCATGTTGGAGAGGTCCGTCACCTGTGAGCCCTCGGGGAGCACGGCGCCGGCGTCCTTCATCACGGGTATGGACTCCCCCGTGAGGGACGACTCGTCTATCTGCAGCCCGTACGACTTGATGAGGCGGGCGTCCGCCGGTATCTTCCCGCCCACGCTAAGCGGAAGTATGTCCCCCGGCACCAGGTCTGTGGTGGGCACCTCCTTCACCTGCCCATCCCTAACCACCAGGGACGTCAGGGAAGCCAGCTTCCTGAGGGACTCCATCCCCTGCTCGGCCTTGTACTCGTTGTACACCTCGCTGAGGACCAGTATGGCTATTACGGTGAATATGGTGACGGCGTCCAGGATGCTGCCCCAGAGGCTGTAAAGGACGCCGACGAACAGCAGGAGCAGGATCATGGGCTCCCTCGCCTCCTCGGCCAGGGCGCCTAGGAAGCTCTCCTTCTCCGCCTCCCCCAGGGAGTTCTCCCCGTACTTCCCTAGCCTGGCCTCGGCCTCGGCGGAGGTAAGCCCCTTCATAGGGTCCGTTCCCAGCTCCAGAATGACCTCGTCGGCCTTCTTAGAGGCGGATTTCACTGTCTCGCTGACTTGTCCCACAATGATTCCCCCGATAACTAAGGGTCTCTGAAGGTGTGAGGCCGCCACAATGAAAACCCGCATAACGTTGTTGGCAGATTATATGACATCTTTTTTACCTCGGAGTTTCGTAGATATGCGCCTCCACCCATCCTGGAGAGGTTTCTCCTTAGTCTTCTCAATGCAGGTTCAGGGGCCCGTATTTACACCTTGCCATGATTAGTCATAGATTTATTCCCGAATACGGGTGAATTTGGTTTCCCTCGCTTCCCGGCGCTTACACACATAGGTTGCTGCGGGTCTTCGCAGACGGTGAACCTTTAACCCCTGAAGCCAACAATATGCTATGACATCTGTCTGGCCGAGCGGCAGCAGGTGCGCCGCCTGCTTCACCTTCGACCTAGACGCCGAGTACGTCTTCCTGGGCACCAACCCCGACGTGGCTAAGATGCCAAGGGTCCTCAGCCAGGGCGAATACGTTTGGAGGGCGGGCGTCATCCCCCGGATACTGGACCTCCTGGACGAGCACAGGGTCAAGTCCACCTTCTTCGTGGTGGCCATGAACGCCGTGAACCACCCCGACGAGGTGGCCGAGATCGTGAGGCGGGGCCACGACGTGGCCACCCACGGCTGGGTGCATGAGGAGATCGAGCACCTGGGAAGGGAGGAGGAGACCGAGAGACTGCTGAAATGTGTGCAGGCCATCGAGGACGCCACGGGATACAGGCCGGTGGGGAACAGGACCGCCGGCGGCGAGCTGAGCCCCAACACCCTGGACATACTGGCGGAGAACGGGTTCATCTACGACAGCAGCCTCAGGGGCAGCGACACGCCGTACACGCTTCCCAACGGCCTCGTCGAGGTGCCCAGCTACTACGAGATGGACGACTTCCACATCTTCGCGGACTACCCCTTCGGCAACTACAAGGCACGGATGCTGAGCCCCGAGACGGGTTACCAGATATGGGCCACGGCGTTCGACGGCTATTACCGCTACGGCCTCTGCTGGACAAGCATGTTCCACCCTCAGATCATCGGCAAGCCCGGGAACATCATGCTCCTGGAACGCACCATAGAATACATGAAGAAGCACCCGGGCGTATGGTTCGCCAACGCCCGGATGGTAGCCGAGCACTGGATGAGCAAGTAGCGGTCTTGGGCGGGCTCAGGAAGATCGACTGCATCACTTTCAGGATAAGCGACCTAGAAGCTTCGGCCCGTTTCTACGAGAATGTGATGGGTCTAAAGCGTGGTTGGACGGATCCGGATCGTGGCATGGTGGGGGGGGGGCTCTTCCCGTACAACGACTCCGAGCTGGTGATCCACACCGACGAAGACCTACCTAACTCCTCGTACAGCTTCTCTGTCGACGACGTGGGAGTTCTACAATGAGTACACCGAAAGAGGCTACAGGGTGCTCGATGGCCCATTCGACGTCAGGATGGGGAAGTACGCCGTTCTGGAGGATCTCGATGGGAACAGGGTAGATGTAATCGACTTAACGGGGTTCGGCGGGAAACCAAGATACGATGAGTGAGCCCTGCTAATGTCACAGACTGACTGAGAGTATCCATAGTGAAAAAAAGGATGCGGGCCACGGCCTCATCTCGTGAGGGCCTCGAAGCCCTTCTCGTAGGCCCTCAGGTTCTGCTCCAGATACCTTTCAGGTAGGCTCCGCTTTAGCGCATCCTTGACCGCGTCCTCCGTCAGCACCTCCTCGCCCAGTGCCATGTAGGCGCCCAGCACAGTTATGTTCAGGCTTCTCGGCGCGTCGGCTTCTCGGGCTATACGTGTGGCGTCTAAGGCGTTCACCTCGCAGCCGATTGCCTCCAAGGCACTCGTTATCTCTTTTAGGCTCGGGTACGTGGCCTGCCCCAGCATCACGGGGATGGGGTGCGTGGGTGCGGTGTTCATTATTACCTTGGTGTCGGGGCCGAGGTACGTGCCGACCCTGACGGCCTCGCTTGGCTCCAAGGCGAGGAGGGCGTCTGCCCCGCCGGACGGTATGAGGGAGCCGTGGACTCCGTCGCCTAGCCTGATGTGGCTCTGCACGGCGCCTCCCCTCTGGGCCATGCCCAGCGTCTCGCCGACCCGAAGGTTCAGCCCCTGGCTCATGGCGGCGTTGGCGATGACCCTAGCCAGAGTTATGCCGCCTTGGCCGCCTACGCTGGATATGAGGATGTTGTACTCCTTCACCATCACTGGTCGCCTCCCTGTATGGCTTGGAAGGGGCATACCTGGGCGCAGAGGCCGCAGCCCTCACACGTGTCGCTGTTTATCGACATCTTGCCCTCCTTTACCTCCATTGCCGGGCAGCTGAGGGTCCTGACGCAGAGGAGGCACCCCGTGCACCTCTCGGAGTCCACGTGGCTCGGGGGTCCTGTGAGGCGGTTCCTGCGCGCGACGAGGGCGCATGCGCCCCTCAACACTACGCCGGAGGGGCCGTCGTGCTGGATGGCGTCCTTGAAGGCTTCCTTTGACTCGGCGAGGTTGAAGGGGTTCACGACGCTGACCTTTTCTATCCCGGACGCCCTGAGCATGTCCTCTATCTTAACCACGTCCACGGGCTGATGGAGGGCGTTGAACCCGCTGGCGGGGGAGGGCTGGTGCCCGGTCATGCCCGTGATCTCGTTGTCCAGGACGGCTATCACGACGGGTGTGCCGCTCCACGCCGCGTTGACGGCTGGGGGCAGCCCGGCGTGGAAGAAGGTGCTGTCGCCGATGGCCGCTATGACGGGGGCCTCGACGCCGGCGCGTTTGAGGCCCATGGCCAACCCTATGCTGGCCCCCATGCTGACCTCGGTCCAGCACATGTCGAAGGGCGGGTGCATGCCCAGTATGGTGCAGCCTATGTCGCCGGTCACGATGACCTCGCCCTTCTCGTAGCCCAGCTCCTTCAGGGCCTGAGACAGGGCGGTGTAGGTGCCCCTGTGGGGGCAGCCTGGGCAGAAGGGGAGGCTCCTCCTCGGAGCCAGCTTACGCGCCTCGTCCCGACGAGAGGCGAGTTCAGGGTCGCTTGCCTCCGGCGCCTCGATGAGCTTGAGCACCGCCTTCTCCACGAGGTCGTAGTCATACTCGCCTACCCTCGGAAGCGTGCCGTCAATCTTCCCGAGGACAGCCACCTTCCTCGGCTGGTCGGCGATGAACGCCTTCAGTCGTAGCTCCACGTAGGGCTCCAGCTCCTCCAGAAGGAGGAGCCGGTCCACCTGCGCGACGAGCCTGGAGAAGAGGTTGACGGGGAGCGGGTTAACGCTGCCCACCTTAAGGGTCGCTAACTCGAGGCCTCGCCTCGAAACGACGTCCATCAGGTAGTTCCAGCTGACACCCGAGGCAACTACCCCCAGCCTCTGCCCAGGCCTGAGGCTTAGCTCGTTGTGGTCCTTCTCCACGAGGGGAGTGAGGGCATCCACTTTACGGTTGAGGTTAGCGTGCTGCTGCATGCACCACACGGGGGACGCCCGGGTGTACACGCTTATGTCCCGCTCAAGGTGCGGCTTCCGCCCTACCTTCTCGATGTGCCCGTAGACCACCGGGCTCTTACCGTGGGCGACCCTGGACGTTGACCTCACGATGACCGGTACCTTGTTGGCTTCGCTGTAACTGAACGCGTTGACCACGGCGTCCTTGCTCTCCTGAGAGTCGGAGACGTCTAGCATGGGAAGCAGGCTGGCGGCGGCGAAGATACGGCTATCCTGCTCTTCCATGCCCGCGTGGAGCCCAGGGTCGTCGGCCACGTATATGACGAGCCCCCCCACGAGGTCGCCATAGGCGACGCTCACTATGGAGTCACTGGCCACGTTGAGGCCGGCGCTCTTCATGGTAACCAGGCAGCGGGCTCCGCCGTAGGACACGCCAGCCCCTATGTCGAATGCGACCTTCTCGTTGACCGCCCACTCCACGTGCATGTTCACTTGTTCCGCGTAGCGAGACAGCGTCTCGATGACCTCAGTTGACGGGGTCCCGGGGTAACCGACTGCAACGTGTACCCCAGCCTCTATAGCGCCGCGGGCCACCGCCTCGTTCCCCATCAGAAGCTTATGTGAATCTTCCTCATCTAACAAAATGATTCCTCAACACACTTGTTTAAACCTTTTAATACGTTTAACGGTTGAAAAACCTGTACCAGTGAGTGTGGTCCCGGAAAAAATGAGGGGAGAAAAAGGTGTGGCCTACTCTTTGACCACGATGGTTCCGCTGAGGTGGTTGAAGAGCCTCTGCTGCCTGTCTTGGTACAGGAGCCAGCCGACTATGACGTCCAGGGGCATCAGGAAGGCCTTCCCGACGGCCTGGTACATGCTCCTGCTTATGTCGATGGGCTCGCCGCTTAGATCCACTACCCTGATCTTCATGGCCCTCTTGCCTAGGCTCTGTCCTTCGGTGCCCTCCAGGTACGCCCAGTAGAGGAACAGGAAGACGCTGTTCACGCCTATGTTGAGGAAGGGGAATGGGTCGTGCCACCTGAGCGGCCACGCGAACATCCCCGCCACTATCCCTACCAGCAGCGAGTCGATGAGGAAGGCTACGAGCCGCTCGCCCCACGAGGCGAGCACAAGCTCGTCCACGTGCTGCCTGGCTCCGCAGCCGGAGCAGTACTCGGCGTCCTCGCCGAGCTCCTTGCCGCACTTCTTACAGTATACCATCCATTACGCCTCCTAGTCTCTCCTGACGACGGCGACGTAGATGACGAGTGCGCCGAGGCCGAAGCATACGAGGCCGCCGAAGAGCAGCCCCTTGCCTATGAGGTCAAGGAACGGCGCCTTCACGCCGAGCCCGGCGTCCACGTCCACGCCGACGGAGCCGTCGAGGTTCATGATGACTATCCAGTAGTCGCCTTCCTCGGGCTCCCACTCCAGCGTCAACTCGTCGCCGTAGGCGTAGGCCGTCCATATATCCAGGTCGGCTGGTGAGCCTTCAAGCTGGTCTCCGCTGTGCCTGTTGTATGTTATCTGGGGGGTTCTGTCGTAGGGGTGGTCCATGTCTATGTCGATGATGGCGTCGTACGTCATCCCCGCGAAAACGGGGGCTGCGTCAGACTCCTCCGCTATCCCTATGAACACCTCTTTGCCGTTGTTGCTGTCCAGCGTGAACTTCAGGTCGATGAAGTCCCCCGGCGAGGGATGCCAGTATCTCGCCATAGGTCCATCGATCTCGTCGATGACCATCTCGTCAACGTGCATGGGCCTGAACACTATGGCTTGTGTGCCCGTCCCCAGGTCTACGCCGCTGACGCCGACATAGCCGTAGCCGTCGCTGAGGCTCCGGGTAACCCCCATCAGGGCCGTCCCGCCGAACAGCAGGGGGACGCCAACGAGTACCAGTAAGCCGCCGAAGAGTACGACTATCACCTTGCCGGCGTCCCAGCCGCCGCCCCGGGGCTTCGAGTACGATATGTCCGCAGCCCTGAGGTCGGCTCCGCAGTGGGGACAGAACTCGGCTCCGTCCTCCACTTCTTTTCCACATTTCTTACAGTATTGCACCGTGTTTCACTGGTCTCGGAGACGGTTACCGGCTTTTAAGGGAATTTCAGGATTATTTCAGAATTGGATCACAAACTGTGCTGAATCTATTCATAAATTCAAGTTAATCTTAGAAGGCGTATTTCAGAGACCCTTAGCGTCATCAAAGGAGATTAGGATATTAAACGACCTCAGGGAAACAAAAAGTTCCTAGTTACAGGGAATAAACGTTTTTTTGGGTATGATCGGGGGCTTTTCTGGGTGTTTGTGTTAGGTTACTGGTCATATCGAGAAAAAAAAATTCTGGGCGAGATGTTCCTGGTTACATGGAATAATTGAATTTCAATACTTCACAATAGATTGGTTGATTAAGTGGACTAAATAGCTCCCTGTTACATTAAAGGTATTTAAAATTCACATGTATAAGAAAAAGAGAATTCATATCGATAAATCCGTTGACCGACTTGTAACTCAACTACCTCTACGTGGACTGTTTACAATGAGATGTTGACGGAACTCAAAAAATTGTGGCGGGCGAATCAATTGCACAATTAAGATATAAGAAATAATTCTCATAAATTATCTCTTAAAAATATATTAACCCATAATATTAAAAAACAGCCATATATATTATATAAATGGAAATGTCTAGAAAAAGAATGACGACTGAAATGGCAAAAGAGAGGATATTAGTCAAACTAAGTCAAGTCATAGAAGACGGTAAGAAACCCGTTGTAAAATTCAAAGATCTATACAAGGGAAACACTTCTTTGAGTCAGATTTACTTCAAAGCTGGTTATGAGCTAGACGAGGAAAAAGATGACCTAAGAATGACTATGAAGAGTGGGTTCCATCAATTAGAACAGATAATATTACATTCAGGGTTTTTACCTACGGAAGGGTTCGAATCCCACCCTAGTATATAAACGAGAATTTTTATTTCCATTAACTATAGTTATAATGAGAATTTCAATATCCTTGTCACTAGGAATAACTGAATTTCAATAATCGTTTGAGAAGGTTTGAATTAGTCATATAGTTATCAAGTCGCGGCGGGTCGGCGCTTCGCGCCTTCCCTGCTAGACCATTATTTTATCCACTATTCACTATAGAATCAGCATCTGCGTGGTTCGAGAAACAAGAAAGAGGGTGTCTATAAAATTCCCACGTTTCGAAGTGCGTGGACAATTATGACGATATAGAAGGTTAAAGTAATAGCAATATGTAAAAACCTATTTTGATGAGGCAGAAATATTCGATATCGCCCTAATTTATCTAATATTCCAAATCTGTGAAGAAAACCTGTTACCACAAGTATGAACATTACAATGTACAATGTTAATCCTGTTCCTAACTCCGGATAGAATTGTGCTGGTCTACCCATCTGTTGGGCGTAGTGTATTGATATCAACATTACAGCAAGTAGATTGCCAAATACATGGATTTTGACGAGAGTTTTAATTAGTCTCGGGTTTCTTCGCTTCAATATATAGTATATTGGCGTGTAAAATGCTATGAACAGGGCCCCTATCCAACCTAGCCAATGAGTGAAATAGAATGGACCAACTTGGAAACGTAATTGTATCCAGCGGAAAAAGGTGGCCATTGAGAGAATGGTTGTGACTAGGATTATAGTAAATGCGGCCCAAAAGTTGGGGTCTTTAAAAACTGAAGGCATTTCCATTATTTAACTCTCCATTTGTATACTATGTAATGTTTGAAACAGGGATTAATTTAAATGATAACAATCATATTAAAAAAAATTTACACCCTCATAAACTATGGTTATAGTGAGAAGTTCAATATCCTTGTCACATGGAATAAACGTTTTCTTCGGGGTTGCTTGTTACAGGTTACTTGTAATCTGTGGAAAAAAATTCTGGTCTCGGCTTGTTCCTGGTTACTTGGAATATTTCTTTTTTCTTTTTTTTCTTAGAAAAAATACGGTATATTAAATCTTGGGTGTTCCCGGTAAGAGGAGGTTTCTACTGGTGTTTTGGGTTAAATTCACTTGCCTCGTAGTTTCTTCCATTTGTCTGATAGGCCTTGGTGAGCCTTTTGAGTCCTATCCTTGAGGCCTTTTAAAGTGTTTTTAGCGGCGCCCTCAGCCTTTACGGCTTCTTTATCGATCTTGGTGATCAGTGCCTTGCCATCTGCCTCGATTTTATCGAAGTCCTTTTGAAGCTTTACGGCTGCTCCTTTCTCGGTCTTTTTCGCCTTCTCAACAAAGCTTTTTACGCTTTCTTCCCATTTTTCAACTTCTTTTTTTATGGTTACAGCCATCGTCAATTACCTGTATGTGCATTTGCAGGAGCGTATAAATACCATTCTTATTTGTACACCCGACGTTGTCGAGGATGAGATTACGTTCCAGAGTCTGACTCTTCTTGGGCTCTGGTTCTTGGGGCTCTACAGCGTGTTGCCTGGGGTCTTGGCTTATGGCTTCTATGGGGGTAGGCTCTGGGCGTGGAGACCCGCTTTTGTTTTGGCTGTGGTTGAGGTGGCCTGGGTCCTTGTGCAAGTTCCTATGGTTGATAGGAGTGTGTTGCAGGCGGTTATCGGCGCTATAGCTGTTACCACGATATATTTACTGTACCGTCCCTCGGTTCTGGATTATCTTGAATAATAGGAATGTCTTCGCTGGCTCCGCTTCTATATGGGCTCGACCCCACTCCAGTGTACACGAGGACTCATGTGCCGATGTTGAGGTGGGTTAGCAGGAATGAAGCTGATTTTCCGAGTATGTAGGTCAGTGTTGCCAGCACTGCTCCGCCTGACACGAGTTCTGTGACTTTGTCTCTGATGCTGACCTCGGCGGCGATGGCGGCTAGGCTGCCGGCGACGGCTAGGAGGGTGAAGGTGATTAGTATTGAGAGTATGATGGAGACGTTGACGGGGAGGCCGAGGAGGTAGGGGGTGAGGGGGAGGACGGTGCCTATGACCTTGAAGACGCCTGCCCAAGCGGCGCTCTGCATGGGGTCGGGTAGGGCGCCCTTGATGCCGTATTCTTCTTCGGCGATGATGGTTTCAATGAGGTTCTTCTGCTGGGCTTCTTCGGCGATGAGCTGGGCTAGCTCTTCGTTGTAGTTGCGTCTGAGCATATGTTTCTTGACTCTGTCTGCGTAGGCTTCGGGGGCGCAGGTGCAGGTGGTCTTGATTCTGTGGAGTATGTCTTCGTTGATTCTGCGGCTGGTTCTGCCGAAGAAGTAGAAGCCGACGACGGTGTTGAGGGCGCTGGTTAGGCCGACGATGAGGCCGATGACGCCGATGGCTGTGGGGTCTGTGATGACGCCTGAGAGGCCGATGGCGGTGGATAGGACGAGGACGAGTCCGCCGCTGGTCTGGGTGAAGATGGTGGCTATCTTGCTTATGAAGAACCTGAAGTCGGCCTCGTACTCGGTGAGCCCCTCCTCGTGGGCGAGCTCCGCGAGGAGGAAACGGGTGATACCTTTCCGCTCCTCGGGCGTCAGCGCCCCCAAACTGAACATGTTGGCGTAGCCCTGCATCGCCTCCCGTTCCCCAGCCTCAAGGAGCTTGAGGGTCAGCCCTATGCCGAGAAGCCCGTAGATGAACGCAAGCGCGTCCACGAGTAGCGTGTTGATCTTCACCTGGTCTGGGTTCTGGTTTCTTCTCTTTAGGAACGTTGCCCAGAAGTCTGCGTGTTGTCGTTCTGCTTGGGCGAACTCAGCTAGTTTCCGGGATAGTTCCTGGTCTCTATACTTTTCGGCGAGCCTCGTGTATATGGCTGCAGCTGTCAGCTCGGACCTGAGAGCATGTTTAGCGATCTCTGTTACCTGTATCTCGGATAGGGGTTGATCTTGGGGCATGGTCAATGAGATTTTTATATATAAACTAAAAGGGTTTGCCCTCGCTCCATCTGATTGTTCCTGGTTACAAGGAATAAGTATAATTTTTTCTTGAGAAGGGTGGTTCCTAGGCGCTGTATAGCTCTAGGCGGAGAATGAATCATTCTCATCGTTTTACTACAGGGTTTTCTTTTCATTTCGTGCTGGTATGGGGTTCTTGATGTTCAGCTTCGTGGATGCGTTCCGGGACAGCGAGGAAGGTGGTGAGGCTCATCGAGGAGCTGGCCTCGGACGGCAGGAAGTACCGGATCGTCCACATCTGCGGCACCCACGAGGGCACCATCACCAAGCACGGCGTACGCGGCATGCTGCCCCGGAACGTCGAGGTCCCCATGGGCCCCGGCTGCCAGGCGGCTCCCAACAGCATCGTCTACGGCATCTAAGATGCTGAGAACCCCGCGGAGTTATGCGTATCCCTAAAAGGCGGCTCACCATATTCTCCGATATACCAATAACTAGAGATGGTGCACCACACGGTTAACCGAAAAACGTACTCTGACACCATACTCGTTCTCGGCGTAGTACAGTTCATTGAAGCGCTGGCCTTTTTCCTTCCCCAGTCATTCTATCCAATGTACATCACCTCGCTGGGGGGGACGGTGGCTTCAGTAGGTCTCTTCATATCGACCTTCACGCTGTCCTCCGCCGTCTTCTCCCCAATCATCGGGAAACTATCGGATCGCGTGGGAAGGAAGCGGCTAATCCTCTGGGGGTTAGCTGGGGACATCGTCTTCGGCGTGTTGACGGGCCTGGCCCCGTCCTGGCGCTGGCTCCTCGTGGTAAGGGTCCTCAACGGAGCCCTCAGCGCAGCCGCCACGTTACCGACGGAGGCCCTCATCATCGACTCGGTTCCCAAACACAGCAGGGGGGAGATAGTAGGCTTCACGTCTGCCTGCGCCATGGCTGGGAGATGGACTGGGCCCGTCTTCGGGGGGACCATACAATGGATATTCAACTCGTTCGGGTTCAGCCTCGCAAACAGCTACCGAGCCCCGTACTTCGTGGACTCGGTTCTCGCGGCCATCACGTTTGCCTTGGTCGCCCGGAAGGTAACAGAATCAAAGACGGAACACACGGAGAGGGCGGCGTCGAAGCCCGTAAAAGGGAAGATGACCTTCACCGCCTCGATGAAGGCGATGATGTTCTTCGCGTTCACGTACGGAGGCGCCATAGGCTTGACCATGCCGTTGACGGCGCTCTTATACTCCGACAAGTTCGGGGTCAAACCCATCACCATCGGGGTCATCATCAGCGCGACGGGGCTCACAGGGTTAGCGGTAAGCTGGACGGCTGGCCGGGTCTCTGACAGGATGGGCAGAAAACCCGTGCTAACCATCGGTGAAGGCGTCGGGCGTCTAACGGGGTTCCTTCTCCCGTTGATGCCCACCGTCAACCTGACCGCGTTATGCCATTTCTTCAGAAAAACAGGGTTTAGCGTCAGCAGACCCGCGTTAGACGCGCTTAAGGCGGACGTCTCTCCAACCGAACATAGAGGCGAGTACTTCGGATACTATCAGACAGCCTACAGGGTCGGCGACATAACGTTTCCCATAATAGGGACATACCTCTACGCCACCTACTTTTCCCTCAACTTCAACGTAGCAGGCTATCCGGTACCCGGGTATGCCTTACCTTACCTGCTCAGCTCATCTCTGGGGCTCATAGGACTGCTATCGGTCCTCATCTTCGTGAAGTCTCACTCCAACGGTAAACATGACTAATGTTGTAATAGGTCACATCGTCGTCTCTGAACTTTTCGGCGAGTCCCATGCATATGGCTGCGGCGGCAAGCTCACTTGAGGGCATGTCCAGCGATCTCTATTACCTGCGTCTCGGATAATGCTTGATCCTGTTTCTGGGGCATTTTCATTGACACTTTTTCAGATACAGTAAAAGTATTTGACTCCATCCTTGCTGCATGTTAGCAAAGTGTAAAAGCAATTTTTTTTATTTTTTTAGTACAATTGTATAGAAACTATGCCAATTCCGGAGTACCATGGGGAAGTTAAGTATTTCCACGGGGTCTATGAACCAAAGTTGCCTATCCGGGAGACGAAGAGCCTTGATATCGCTCCAGAGCGCCCGGATCTCTTCCCTGCTCGCCGGTGGAGCCAGACTGAGGACGCCTCTCACAGTGTTTGGTGAAAGCTCCATGGTCATAGCCTTGGTCAGGAGCGCCGTCCTTGAGGCGTACTCCCTCAGTTGGTCCCATGTGTAGGACACACCCTTAACCAGGAAGGGCTGGAAGCCCCTTAGCCCTTTCCTCAATATTTCGTACTCGGTTCTCGCCCGTCCCTTCTCGTCCGGATTTAGCCTTTCGAAGGCGTCTGCATGGAGTGTCTGAGGTAAGCTAGCTACCTGGCACGAGAATATGGAGTCCTCGACGCACTCATCTACGGTGAAATCCCTGCGCCTGATCCTTGACTGGATGTCCACAGACTCTGAGTAGGCGTTAGCGCACTCCTCCGAGTCAGGCTCAGCGTATGACAGGTGGTTTATGTCGTAGAAGTGCTTCGCGTACTCGAGGCCGTTTCGGCTGTCTCTCATAGCTCGTCCCACCGTGTTGGGCCCGATGGTGGAGAGCTTGTCACCCAGTATGGCGCCTATGGTTGGGGTGGTCACGGCGACGGGGGAGTCATAGTAGAAGGACTTGAGGGGAGTCGTCCTCGTAGCGAGTCGTGGTTTTAGACCCATGGCGTCGAGGAGAATCACTCTGCCTCTCTCGGTGATGGGCGGCGTCATCACCCTGAAGGAGAGGAAGGGGACCGTGCCCAGAATCTCGTCTCTTCGGGCGCTGTATGTGAAGCCCCCGCCCTCAAACTTACGCTTTATGACCTCAAGTGCTTCTCTCAGCTCCTCCTCAGAGGCGTCGGTGCATATGTCCACGTCTACGCTGAGCCGGTTCCAACGGTCTCCCAGGAGAATCTGCACCGCGGACCCTCCCTTAAACATGAAGTCTAATCCGGTTTCCTGGAGCTGAGCCACGTACTCCAGAGCGAAGATCGCCTTCTCCAGGTTCACCTTGCTGCTGACGAGGCCCTCTGAGAACAGGCTCTCGACGCGGGTGTGCGTGAAATTCTCGGGGCTTCCCACCCAGGCGGCCGCATCTCTCACTCGGCTGCCGCCTCCACCATCTCCTCTATGACTCTCAGAGCCTCGGCCCTCACCCCCAAGGCTTCCTCGGGGAGCTGGTCAGGGTAAAGCCCTCTTAAGCCATAGAGGAACAGGACCACCTCGTTTCCTATTCCCCTCCTCTGCGCGTATCTGCGTAACCGGTTGAAGTTCACGCCCTCGGCCCTGAGCATGTTGGCGAAGATCACGCCAAGCTCGCCCGGGGAGAAGCTGAGGCCCTTACGGGTGACCAGGAAATACGTGTCAACCCAGACCTTCTCGGGGTAGGGAGTGTAGCCCTTCACGGCGTACCTCTCGCCTCTTTCGAGGATGAACACGAGCTCACCGGGGTGATTCGTGTACTCCCTGTAGTCCCGTTTATCGGGGTTAAGGATCGGGTTATAGCCCTTCTCCAAGAGGTAGTCCCTCACGCTCCTCGACAACGTTTTTTCGGCCTCGACGAACATTAGGTCCTTGCCTATGGCGTAGTGGGAGTAGTCCGATAGCATGCTGAGGGACCACGTCACGAGGTCGGCGAACTGGAAGCGGTCTCTCAGCGTCTCCGTGAGCTTCATGACCCGCGGGTTGAGCTCGACCTCCGCGGTCTCCCCGCCTCCAACCTGGTAGATGCCCCTCCCGACTCGCTTGACCACGTCGAGGCTCTCAAGTCTGCTCAGATAGTTCTTCGCCGTGACTCTGGAGACGTTGAGTCCGTCCATTATGTCGTCTAGGGTGACGTATTCTCGCTTGGAGATATAGTCGAACACCTTACGGGGGACCGAGCCGGGAGCCATGAATCCGATATACCTTTGTCAATATATATAGTTTTTTGACAAAAGTATATGACTAGGGGACCCGCCCTCCACATGGGTAGGAACATTGTTACATCGAATTTGTTTTCCTTTATCTTTTTCATGTAACATCCCTCATTGGCTGAATTCTTTAGAGACTTTTCACTTTTCTTTGAGAGGGTTTTCACCGTTGCTTCGTTTTTAGTCGTTGGGATTTAGGTATATCTTATTCATAATGTCAAATTTCGTTGCTGTTGAGTAGCTGGAGATAAGCAAGCCCCTCTACGTAGTCTCCAACCTGGCCAGTCACCCCCCAAAAAGGTACATGGTCAATGACGAGAGTGACAACTCCTTTTCATCACCAACTTGGGGACGGAGAGACGGGGCAGTCGGCGACTCTTGCGACTCAGAGACTGGTTTCTAGGCGCAGTGAAGACGCTTCAGGCGGAGAGATGAGTCCCTCTCGTAACGTTTCATGGGATATGGAATCGGCCTGCCGCATGGTTTTCTTTTTATTTCGTGCTGGTATGGGGTTCTTGATGTTCAGCTTCGTGGACGCGTTCAGGGACAGCGGGACGGCGAAGAAGGTGGTGAGGCTCATCGATGAGCTGGCCAGCGACGGCAGACGGTACCGGATCGTCCACGTCTGCGGCACCCACGAGGACACCATCACCAAGTACGGAGTCCGCAGCATGCTCCCCAGCAACGTCGAGGTCCTCATGGGCCCCGGCTGCCCAGTCTGCACCGTCCCCCCCAACAGGATCGACTACGCCATAAGGCTCGCCGAGCAGGGACACACCGTCACCACCTACGGAGACATGATGCGGGTCCCAGCCGGCCTAGGCAGCCTCCAGGACGCCAAGGCCCGCGGCCACGATGTCCGCATCGTCTACAGCATACACGACGCCGTCAAGATGGCCGAGAAGACAGACCGCCAGGTAATCCACTTCGCCGTGGGCTTCGAGACCACCGCCCCCACCACCGCGTCCGAGCTGGTCGCTGAGCCCCCGGACAACTTCAGCGTCTACAGCGCCCACCTCCTCATACCCCCCGCCATGATGGCGTTGATGGAGATGGGCGTCACACAGGTTGACGGCTTCATAGACCCCGGACACGTATCCACCATAATCGGCGAGGAAGGCTACAGGGAGGTGGCTGAGAGGTACAGGGTCCCCCAGGTCATCGCCGGCTTCGAGCCCCTCGACGTCCTCATGAGCGTAGCCATGATACTCCGCCAGATCAAGGAAGGCCGAGCCGAGATCGAGAACAGCTACACGAGGGCCGTAAAGCCCGAGGGAGCCCCGCGGGCCCTCCGGCTGCTGAAGCAGGTGTTCGAGCCAGAGGATGCTCCCTGGAGGGGCATCGGCGTCATCCCCCAGTCCGGCCTCAAGGTCAGGGACGAGTACGAGGCCCACGACGCCTCCAAACGGTTCCACGTCGAGACGGAGGTCAGCTACGAGATGCCCCCCGGCTGCAGGTGCGGCGACGTACTCCGCGCCATCATCTACCCCTGGGAGTGCCCCCTCTTCAACAAGACGTGCACCCCAGAAAGCCCCGTAGGCCCCTGCATGGTCAGCCACGAGGGAAGCTGCTACATATCAGCCCGCTACGGAGTCGAGGACCTCCAATGATCCGCGCACACCTCCTCATCAGGGGCCGGGTGCAGGGAGTCGGCTACAGGGCAGGCGTCAAGCGCATGGCGAACCACCACAACCTCAAGGGCTGGGTCAAGAACCTGCCCAACGGAGACGTCGAGGCTGTGGTCGAGGGCGGCGAGGAGATGGTCGACCGCCTCATACAGTGGTGCCACCGAGGCCCCACCAGCGCCCACGTCACAGAGGTCCGCGTCGAGAAAGAGGCGGCCACCGGCGAGTTCCACAGGTTCATGATGAGACGAACCTGGCCGTGACCAGCTACTCCTCCGCCTCGGTCGGCTCCGCAACCAACGCATAAATGATGGCGACGGTGACGACCTCAATAACTACCTTGACATAGTATGGATAGGCCCTATTGACTTCGTATAGATACGCGAAGACGGTGGCCGCGGGCACCTTGGCTAGGCTCCGGAGGGTGCCCATGAGGCCGCTGGTGAAGCCGAACACCATGTAGCTCACCATGAGCATAAGCAGGTTGCCCCGGAGGAACCCCGGCTCCTCCTTCACACGCCCCAGCAACGAGGACACCGAGATATGAGACTACGCGAAACCAAGATTAAAAACACGCGTAAAGTTTGAGCCCACGCGACGATGTGGGCTGGAAAAAGCATTGATATCACCCATCTCGGCCGGTTGTCTCAGTCTGCTTATAAAAATTTAGCGAAAGTAACACGCGGCGCGTCCGTGAGAACTAGATAAAAATAGTGTATAGAGTATAAAATATCGGAGTCATTCGAATAACAACTATAAATTTTCGTTAGTCTAGCTTAAATTTTATATACAAACTTGACATCCATTCAGAGATGTCCAAGTTTCACATCACCGAGAAAAGGGACCTGAACTCACAGGATTACTTGATCGAGGTCGAGGCGCCGCACGTCGCTGAGAGGCTCAGGCCAGGGCAGTTCGTCGTCCTCATGACGCATGAGAAGGGAGAAAGGATCCCCATGTCTGTCCAGAAGGCTGAGGACGGCAGGATCACCATGTTCATAATGAGGCTCGGGAAGACAAGCCTCGAGCTAGACGACTACGACGTCGGAGACTCGTTTTACCAGGTCATAGGCCCCATGGGTAACGCCTTCCCCATAGAGAGATACGGCACAGTCGTGTGGTGCTCTGACCTTGTGTGCGGACACGCCGAGAACTATGCGTATTGCGAGGCCCTGCACAAGGTTGAGGGAAACCACGTCATCTCTATCCAGACGTTCCCGACGAAAGACGACGTCTACGGCGAAGAAGAGCTGAGGTCGGTCAGCGATGAATACTACGTCACCACCATCGACGGAACCTACGGCGAGAGAGGCCACTACAACGACGTCCTTAAGAGCCTCCTAGAGACGAGGGAGATCGACGTGGTGCTGGGCTGCGGGCAAATAGACAAGCTCAAGGAGATGGCCGACCTCACCAAGATGCACGGCGTACAGGCGTACTCGGTGCTCCGCCAGATAATGGTCGACGCCACAGGCATGTGCGGCGCGTGCAGGGTCTTCATAGACGGAGCCATGAAGCTCACCTGCATAGACGGCCCCCTCTTCGACGCCCACAAGGTAAACTTCGACGAAGTCATAAACAGGCTCGGCATGTTCAAGAAACCCGAGGGGATGGCCAAGGAGGCCTACCTCCAGAGCAGGGAGGGTCCATGATGGAGAAGAAACGCGTGCCTATGCGAGAGCAGCCCGTAGAAGACAGGATACACAACTTCGACGAGGTCCCCCTGGGGTTCTCCGCGGAGGAAGCCGTGGCGGAGGCGAAGCGGTGCCTCCAATGCGCGAACCCCCCGTGCATGGACCACTGCCCCGTACTGGTCGACGTCAAGAAGTTCGTCAAGGAGATCGCGGAACACAGGTTCAGGGACGCATACGAGACGCTGAAGACGAGCAACCCCATACCCTCCATCGCGGGACGCGTCTGCCCACAGGAAAACCAGTGTGAAGGCGCCTGCACCCTGGGGCGAGTCGGCGAACCCATCAACATAGGGAAACTGGAGTCGTTCATCGGCGACTGGGCCATGGACAACGACGTCGAGGACCCCATCGAGATAGCTGAACGAC
>Ga0265594_1001376_pt1 | contig 18850 bp, 15 predicted proteins | sample saktaG_11_FD_190147 | JGI IMG/M metagenome (GOLD analysis project Ga0265594, IMG submission 190147) | Saline water microbial communities from Sakinaw Lake, British Columbia, Canada - sak_2011_5_24_80m | ecosystem: Environmental > Aquatic > Non-marine Saline and Alkaline > Saline ... | reverse complement strand
TTAGAAACTAAAAATGGGGATATAGTTGAGTGGAACCTAGAGAGCTTCTAAATAATAACCGCCAAAATATTAGATGGGCAAGCGTTGCTCTAATAGCTTTCGTTACAATTTTACTTCGTATTATTCCGCACACTCCCAATATCGCTGCCGTTGGAGCGATTGCTATGGTGTCAGGCTTTTATCTACCAGGGCGTTGGCACTACATTGTTCCTCTTTTAGTAATTGGCATCTCAGATGCTTTCATTGGCTTCTACGATATTAAAGTACTGGCCGCTGTCTATATCAGCTACCTTGTTATGGTCTGGCTAGGCTCGAAAGCTAATCGCGGTTTTAGTCTTGTTGGCAACACTGTACTAGGCTCCGTATCCTTTTTTCTAATTACTAACGCCGCCGTCTGGGCTTTTGGCACTATGTATGCACCCAATCTAGAAGGATTAATTGCATCTTACATTAACGCTATTCTGTTTTTTAGAAACAGCCTTTTCTCAGATTTGACTTTTACGACATCATTTTTTATTATTGTTGAATTAAATGCCATCTTTCTGCCTCCCTTCTCCGCTATACTAAAGCTGTGGGGCAAGACTATTTACCAAAAACACCAATAAAGGAGCTTCCCAAACCACCCGGTTTGCGCAAGATGATAGGCCCAAGCCTGATTCTTTTAGGTTTAGGATTAGGCAGCGGCGAAGTAATTTTATGGCCATACCTTTCGGCTAATTTTGGGTTAGGAATTATTTGGGCAGCGCTTGCAGGCATCACCATTCAATTTGTTTTGAATATGGAAGTCGAGCGTTACGCCGTGATAAAAGGGGAGAGTGTTTTCATTGGCTTCGCTCGTCTTTACAGGCGCTTGCCAATTTGGTTTATTATCTCTACTTTTATAGGATTCGGTTGGCCCGGTATTATCGCCGCCTCCGCTAAAGTCTTAGCTCAACCTTTAGGAATTAAGAACTTTGAACTTTTAGCAATTGGGCTTTTAATTTTAATTGGCGTCATTCTGACTTTGGGGCCAATCCTTTATAAGACAGTGGAGACTTATCAAAAAGTTGCTATATCGATTGGCATTCCAATAATTTTTTATTTAGTTTTCAAAACTACTACTATAGCTGAGACTTCAGATTTATTCGCCGGATTAATGGGACAGGGGAACGGATATCAATTTATTCCTAAAGGTTTGCCTCTGTTCACTTTTTTGGGTGCTTTGGCCTATGCTGGCGCCGGCGGCAATCTGAATTTAGCACAGTCTTTTTATGTACGAGATAAAGGATACGGAATGGGTAAGTACGGCGGACGCATAACTAGTTTAATTACAGGCACAGCTGAAAAGGTTCAAATTACGGGCAGCACTTTTCAGGTCAACGCTAAAAACGAGAAACTCTTCAAAAAATGGTGGCGACTAGTTAATTTAGAGCACGGCATTGTCTTTTGGGGTATAGGATTTTTCACTATCTCAATGCTAGCCTTACTGTCATACAGCACCACTTTTGGCCAAGCGGGTAATGCTGAAGGAATTAATTTTATTTTGAATGAGGGAAACGCTATTACTAATTTAGTGGGGCCAACACTAGCCGTAATTTTCTTCCTAGTAGCAGCCTTAATGCTTTTTGGTACTCAGCTCACTGTTTTAGATAGCACCTCGCGCATAATGACTGAGAACTATTTAATTGCTCGTTTTAATAGAAAAAATGTAAAACCGCCAACAATTTATTACACTGTCTTGTGGCTACAAATTTTATTCGGTATTGCTGTATTCTTACTTGGATTTTCAGAACCAATCACTCTAATCGTCTTGGGCTCAGTAATTAATGCCATAGCTATGTTGGTGTCATTTGTTTTAATCCTTATATTAAATAATACGCATTTAGCAAAAAGTTTGCGCCCTGGAATTATCCGTAAATCAGTTCTTATTGCTGCCATAATTTTCTTCACTTATTTCTCTTACATTGCTTTCACTGAAGCTCTTGCTAAGATCATCTCCTAATTTGCCAAACAAATACCGAACACGGTATAATTAATAAGTGAAAGAAAAACTTTTTGAAGGATTAACTTTAGAGCAAAGAAAAGCCGTCACGCATTTAAGTGGGCCCGCTTTGGTTATCGCTGGCGCAGGAACAGGCAAGACAAAAGTACTGACTCATCGCATCGCATATTTAATAGATAAAAAGTTTATCAAACCAGAAGAAGTTTTAGCTCTAACCTTTACCGAAAAAGCAGCCGCTGAAATGCAAGAACGGGTAGATCAGCTTCTACCTTTGGGTACGAACACTTCTACGATTACTACCTTCCATAGCTTCACCACCGAACTACTTCGACAATACGCTCACTTCCTAGCTATTCCGGCCGATTTCTCGTTGTTAACTCAAGAAGAAGAATTGGTTTTCTTACAAGATCATTTATTTGAGTTACCTCTAAAAATTCTGCGGCCCGGCTCAAATCCTGAAAAGTTCTTGCAACCAATTTTGATCTTTTTTAATCGTTTGAAAGACGAAGCCATCTCATTCGACGACCTAGATAAGCTCGGCCAGAAAAAAACAAAGTCAAATGACAATGCCGAACATGATGAAGGATTACAACTAATTGAGCTAGCAGTTACTTATAAAAAGTATGAAGAATTATTAAAAGAAGAAGGATACCTCACTTTTGGCCACTGTATTACAGAAACTATCAAACTGTTTAAATTACGGCCATCCGTATTACGCGAAGTAAAAAAATCTTACAAACAAATTTTAATTGATGAGTACCAAGACACTAACTGGGCACAGACAGAACTGGCGTCTTTAATTGCCGGTAAAAAAGGTAACATTATGGCTGTCGGCGATGATGATCAGGCCATCTATCGTTTTCGCGGCGCTGCCTCCTCAAACTTAATATCATTTCTTGATCGTTTTCCCAAAGCAAAAAGAGTCGTGTTAACAAAAAACTTTCGCTCTACTCAACAAATTTTAGACACTGCTTATCGAACCATTCAACATAATAATCCTGACCGTTTGGAGTATAGAGAAAAAATAGACAAACGATTAATTGGTCAAACTAAAGGATTAGAGCCGCAAGTAATTCTGTACGATAGGCTTAACTCCGAGTTAGCGGGCATCACCAAGTTAGTGCAAGACATGTTAGATGAAGGAACTTCTCCCGAAGAGATCGCTGTTTTAACTCGTACCCGTAATCACGCTAATAAAATTTCAAACTCACTTAAAGATGCTGGCATTCCGGTTAATAATCCAGCGGCCAATAAATTATACAACCAGCCAGTGGTCAAGAACATTATGGCGTTTTTGAATTTACTGAAAGACACGCGCGACAATTTATCTTTCTATAATGTTTTTTCAAATACACCTTTTAAGCTAGATGCCAAAACTTTTAATCAAATTTTGGCTCGCCGCTTCTATAAAGAAGATTCATTCTTCGTTCACACAACTGAACTTATCAAACAAGACCCCGCCTGGATTAATAAAAAATCTAAAACTACTATTCAAAAAGTTTTAAAGCTACATCAAGATATATCTGAATATTTAAACGAACGACCAACCCTTGCTATCCTTCATTATATTCACCAGTCTGGTCTTTATAAAAAGCTGGCCAAAAGTAAAAAGGTAATTGCAGAAATTCAATTAGAACAAATTGGACGACTGTTCGACGAAGCGCAAAATTATGAAGAACGCCACCGTCACGCTGACTTAATTCAATTTCTTAATTATTTAGAGATCGCCATTGAAAATAATATTGATGCCAAAATTGAAGATTTTAGTACTGACCCTTTTATGGTTAATGTTATGACTATCCATCAAAGCAAAGGCTTAGAATTTGATTCTGTAATAATTGCTCATTGTGCCAACGGTCGGTTTCCAAGTCGTAACAGACGCGATGTTTTTACTGTTCCAGCTGAGCTAGCTAAAGAACCCTTACCAGAAGGCGACTGTCATTTAGAAGAAGAGCGCCGTTTATTTTATGTAGCCATGACTCGTGCTCGAAAACAGGCATTTTGTACTGCCTCCACTTATTACGGAGAAGGAAATCGTAAATCAAAAATATCTCCGTTTATGTTTGAGGCTTTTTCAGAAGAAGTAGCGAAGTTGAATGCTTTATCTTTTAAATCAACCGAGTACTTACAGATGCCACTAGATCTAACTGAGCAGGAATATCAAATGATTGAACCCGTACCTCAATTTATTACAGTCAGCCAAACAGATTTAGACACCTACATTGGTTGTCCTCGTCAATACCGGTACAAAAAGATTTTAAAAATTAAAGTACATCCGGCTGCCGCTCTCTCATTTGGCATCGCCGTTCATAACACCCTACGCGCTTACTTTGATTTGAAAAAAAGAAATCAAAGACCCAAAATAGAAGAGCTGCTTAATGAATATTGGATAAGTGGCGGTTTTGAATCTAAAAAACATGAAAGTGACCGAAAGAAAGAAGGATTAGATGCGCTAAGAAAAATGGAAGTGTCGTTGCAGAAACTTAATCCAGAAAAAATGGAATGGTCTTTCAACTTTCCGCTGGCATCAGGCGATAGGTTACGAGGGCGCATCGATCGAGTTGATAGAGTAGGGAAGAATCTGGTTGAAATTGTTGACTACAAAACTGGCAGCCCAAAAGAAGAATCAAAGATAAAAAAAGATTTACAGCTCGGCACCTATATCTTAGCGGTTGAAAGTAAAACCAAAGATCGGGTAAAACAGGTTACCCTAGATTATGTTGTATATAATAAGAAGGTCAAAGTAAATCGCGATCAATTTGAGCTGCAGAAAGTAAAAGAAAAAATTGCTCAGGCAATTACCAGTCTGAAAAAAGATATGGGTGAAGATAATTTTATTGCCAAACCTGAGAAAATGAAATGTTCTTTCTGCGACTTTAAATCTATCTGTCCTTATCGCTATACTGAATAAACCATGGAAACACTACTATATATTTTGATTATCCTTCTGATTGCCACCCTGTTTGGTATGTTTGTAATCCTTAAAAAAATAAAAGCTCCGTCAGTTAGCATGGGGTCAGATATCGCTCAAAGTGTTAGTGAGAATCTTTTTAAACAGTTACAGTCTGCTAATGAACAGCTAATTACTTTAGCTAATGACAAGTTAGGGGCAGAGCGAAAAAATATTAACACTGATTTGCAAAATAAAAAAGAGGCGATTGAGAATTTAATGAATGAGATTCGCAAGGATTTAAGAAATGTTGAGCAAATTCGAGTAGGCAGCTTTAAAGATTTAGAACGCGGGCTCAAAGAACACCAAGAGATAACCAAACAACTCTCAGCCACCACAGACAGCCTTAAAAGAATCCTTTCTAATAATAGGCTACGCGGTCAGTTCGGTGAGCAGGTAGCTGAAAATTTATTAAAGATGGCCGGATTTGTCAAAGGAATAGACTACCAGTTTAACAAAGCTCAAGATACTTCAAGTTCGCGACCTGATTTTACAGTCTTTTTGCCAGATAAAACAAAAATTAATGTTGATGCTAAATTTCCATACGACAACTTGCAACGCTCAATAGAGAGTGAGAATGAAGAAACGAAGCAAGAATATTTTAAGAAGTTTAAACAAGATGTTAAAGAAAAGATTAGACAGGTCACTACCAGAGATTATATTAATCCTGAAGAAAAAACCGTAGATTTCGTAATTTTATTTGTACCAAATGAAATGATCTTCTCATATATTTATGACCAAATGAATGATGTTTGGTTAGAAGCAATGAAATCAAAAGTAATGATGGCCGGCCCTTTTAGTTTTACAGCCATTTTGCGCATGGTGCGACAATCTTATGATAATTTCAGATATCAAAATAATGTACAAAACATCATCACCTATATTAAACAGTTTGAAAAAGAGTTTGAAAAATATACTACTGAGTTTATAAAAATTGGTACACGCATTAAATCACTTGATGATCAATATAATTTAGTTGATAGAACTCGCACCAATCAGTTGAAGCGCACTGTTGATAAAATTAAGATAGAAGAAGGCACAAGTGACGAGCCGAAATTATTAGATGATAATTAAGGATGATAATTAAGATTGACCAAAATTTAGTCGGGCAAAGATTAGACTTAGCTCTTTCACAATCCTTGAAAGTAAGTCGATCAAAAGCGGCTAGTTTAATTAAAACAAAAGAAGTAACTGCAGAGAAAGAAATTAAACCCAGCACTTTATATAGTGAAAGCTTGGTACTGAAAAGAAATAAACCCGCCTTTTTAAAAGAAAAAAAGACAACCGCAAAACTAGATATCATCTTTGAAGATAATGACATCATTGTTATCAATAAACCAAGTGGTGCTGTGGTGCATCCGGGAGTAGGGAATAAGGTTAATACTATCTCTCAGGCTTTAATTAATTACTATCCTCAATCTATTACTGCTACCTTTGATAACAGTGATCTGTCGAAAGATAGAGCAGGAATTGTGCATCGGCTCGACAAAGATACTTCAGGTGTAATGGTATTAGCCAAAAATAAATTGTCACTCAATAATTTACAAAAACAGTTCCAAGATCAAGTTGTGCAAAAAGAATATATCTTCGTTTGTGCCGGAAAGCTTACTAGTCAAACAGTCGACATGCCTATTGCGCGAGATTCTAAGAACAGAATGAAAAAGAAGGTACGGCTCGAAGGTAAGAACGCAATAACAGTATTTGAACTTCAATCATTTTCTAAAATAGATACTCACACTTTGTCTTATATAAAGGCCTTACCAAAAACTGGCCGCATGCACCAAATTAGAGTGCACGCCAGCTATCTTGGTAATCCTATATTAGGAGATATTATATATGGGAATAAGGAATCAAAAAGGATTTCAAATGATTTGAATATTAAAAGAGTAATGCTGCACGCTCAAAAAATAACCTTCGAGCACCCAACGAGTGGTGAGAGTATTTCATTCAGTGCCCCTGTAGCTACAGACTTATCCACAATAATAAATAAGATAACCTCATAATTGAGATTAATTTATACTCTTGTAATTCGGTTTTAGGCTGTGATAGCATAGATTTATGAAAAGAATTCGTATCACCATATCAATCTCAAAAGATGTAGCCACAGAAGTAGATAATCTTGTAGATGGAACAAGAATTCGCAACAGATCTCACGCCATTGAATCTCTCCTGTCAGAAGGTCTTAAAATGTCTTCTATAAAAACTGCTGTTATTTTAGCTGGTGGTAAGAATGTTACTAATCGAGCAGCTGCTATTAAAGATGCTATGGCACAATTGCAATCCTTCGGTATATTTAGTATTACTATCGCTGTTGGCTTTTTAGGTAATGAACTTTTAGAGAATCTTAACCTTAAAGAAGATAACAATATTTCTGTTCATCGTTCTAATAATGGAACAGGTGGTTCGCTTTATGAATTGAAGTCAAAGTTAAAAAAGCCTTTCTTTGTAGTAAATGTAAATGAAAAAACTAAGGTAGATTTGCAAAACCTCGTGAAGTTTCATAACGAACATAAACCAACTGCTACTATCGCTACCAAAAGCTTACGAGATTTAAATGGTTTTTATTTGCTTGAGCCAGACATCTTTAGCTATATCCCCAAGGGTTTTTCTAGCCTTGAGGACGATGTATTTGTTAAACTGACAAAAGATGGCAAATTACTGTCTTATCCTGTTTTAACTTAATATGAGGAAAAAATATTTTAGTCAGTTTGTTTTATTTTGGGTTATTTTTATAATAGCCTTGTTTGTTAATCTTCCTATTTCAAACGGATTCAAAATTGGCAACTGGCAGAAAGATCTCAAACTGCATAAAGGTTTAGATTTAGTCGGAGGCACTCAGCTAGTCTATGAGCTAAAAACAGAAGGATACGCAGGCAGCCAAGATGAAGCTACTAGTAGAGCTAGCGAAGTTATTCGTCTGAGAGTTGACGCTCTGGGTGTAGCTGAACCTGTTATTCAATCTACAAAAATAAATGGTAATGCTGCTATTCTAGTTGAGTTGCCGGGCATCGACGATACAGATCTAGCTAGAGATATTATTGGACAAACTGCCCAACTATTATTTATGACTACCGATGGGGAGGTGGTGTTGACCGGAAACGAAGTTGTTGATGCTAGCCCTACTTTCGATCAAACCACCAATCAGCCAAATGTACGATTAGAGCTCAATGCTGAAGGAGGAGAAGCTTTTGCTAAAGCTACAGAAGCAAACATAGGCCAACCAATATTTATCTTGTTAGATAATCAAATTATTTCTAATCCGGTAGTACAAGAAAAGATTCCAAACGGTGTAGCTACTATCACCATAGGTGAACAGAATAGAACTGAAGCTGTAAAAACTGTTAATCAACTGACGACACAAATTAATTCTGGCGCCTTGCCTGTACCTATGGAGCTGGTTGAAGAGAGAACAGTGGGAGCAAGTTTGGGTCAAGAGTCTGTTAGACAAAGCATCTTTGCCGGCATCGTTGGCTTTACTGGACTGCTTCTATTTATGATTGTTGTTTACGGATTATCTGGTTTAGTAGCCGTTCTAAGTTTAATTTTATATACATTCATAATGTTTTTCTTTATTCAATTAATTCCAATTACTCTGACTTTAGCTGGAATCGCAGGTATCATTCTTACCTTGGGTGTTACTGTCGATGCTAACATCCTCACCTTCGAGCGTATGAAGGAAGAAGTAAGAGAAGGCAAAGATATGAGCTTCGCTGTTAAAGAAGGCGCTAAGCGTGCATGGAGCAGTATTAGAGATGCCAACTATTCATCCTTAATTACAGCAGTTATTCTATTTTACTTTGGCACCGGTCCTATTAAAGGATTCGCTCTAATTCTAATAGTTGGAGTATTGGTAGGAATTTTCAGCGCCATTTATATGACTCGCATATTACTTAACTTTTTACTGATGACAAGATTTAAGGATAAACTGATCAAATGATTATCAAACGAAGAAAAATTTGGTATATAATTTCCACAATTTTAGTGGTAACTAGTTTGTTCGGCATCTTTGTCATTGGACTACCTTTAGGGTTAGATTTCACCGGCGGAAATATTGCCGAAGTAGAGGTCAGCGAAAATCTTAATGCCTCAGAAATTGCTCAGAGATTAGAAGATAATAACATCACTAGCTCTGTTCAATCAACAGAACTGAATAATTATATTATCAAATTCAATAGCAACTCAGGGCAAGAGAATGGGGGAATACCATCACAAAAAGAGTTAAGCTCAATCTTCGATGACCAAATAATTATTAACAAGTTTGATTCTATTGGCCCTACAGTTAGTCATGATCTTCAACAGAAAGCCGCCGAGGCTATGTTAATTGCTATGGTTGGTATTATTTTATATATTGCTTGGGCATTCAAAAATTCGTCTAAAACAACCTCTGCTTGGTCTTTAGGAGTAATTGCCGTTATTGCATTAATACACGACAGCGTTATAGTAACTGGAGTTTTCTGTCTTTTGAGTCAATCTAGTACCAGACTGGTGATTGATACCTACTTTATTACCGCTATCTTAACAATTATTGGATATTCCGTAAACGATACCATAGTCATTTTCGATCGTCTGAGAGAAATAATTAGAAAGAATCCTACATTATCATTGCTCGAAGCAACAGAAAGGGGAGTGCAAAGTACAATGGCACGATCACTAAATACATCTTTCACAGTACTAATAGTAATTGCTTCTATGCTTTTGCTTGGCGGCAGTTCACTATTTTCATTTCTTCTTGCATTATTGCTTGGAGTAATAGTTGGAACATACTCTTCTATCTTTATAGCCGCCCCTCTTTTCGTTTCTTGGAACAACTTTTTAGAACATCGCCGCCGCTAATCGTTGTCTTTAGTTAATCTCTTTTGTAGAATTATATTAACTTATGTATATTGCATTGTTAGGATTAATTTTTGGAGTAGCACTGGGTGCCATCTTTCCTATTACCATTCCTTTGATTTATGCCCGCTACACGGCTGTAGCAATTATTGGCTTACTAGATAGCGTCATTGGAGCACTACGAGCCAACATGCAGAAGCAGTACGATACTTCAATCTTTCTAACTGGAGTATTAATTAATATGGTTTTTGCTATGGCTCTTACATATCTCGGAGATAGGCTATCGCTCGATTTATACTTAGCAGTAGTCGTAGTATTTGTCTTTAGGATTTTCAGAAACATGGCTCAAATGAGATACAGTATGTTAACTAGCTATCTTGGAAAGAAACGCGTGAACGAAGAGTTACACAAAGAATAGAACAACTTTCACTCCCCTCAGCATTTACGAGACCGGTGGGGGAGTGATTTTTAATTAATTATAGTTAATTGCACCAAGATAGAGCGAGCACAGCGCAGTAATGTAATGCAATTATTGTTTATTGTATTAATTATCAATCATATCTTTATGCGATGTAGGAAGAGAGAGTGAATATTTAGCTGTCTTTTCATGTCGCATAATGTTTCTTCTACGACGTTCTAACTTCGCCCCTGAGAGTATATAAATAGTTACTTGATATAGATATCATCTTGTATTACATGTTATTACGCTGTAATACTTATTACAGTTTTTCCTATTAGCCTTCTAGTTTTGTAATAATTTTAAACGCCCATTTTGCTGTTCCCTCTTTTTGAGATAGCAAATGGGCGAGTGATTTTAATTTACTGTAGGCTCAGTAGTAAGCTCAGTCTTTTCGTCTTTCTTTTTGAATCGATCTTGTTCACGAGCTATGGCAATATCAAGCGGTTCACCAACAAACCATTTCAAACCGCCACGCTGTGAATGTTCTTTATAGGCGCGATTACCAATGACTTTTAATAGCTTGGGTTTGTATTCCTTTTTTTCTTTTGTAATTTCTTCTGCTGCCTCACTTCCCTGCTCCATATTAATAGGCTCAACAGAATTTTTAACTGTTGATTTAACTTCTTCTGGCGCTCTCTCCCCTACCACCTTATTTGGCTCTGCTGGTATATATTTCTTTTCATTCACCCGCTCTTGGGCTGAACGCAACACCTCCCCTACTTCACGAGACTTAAGTCTAGATTCCATTTTTTCTTTAATGCCACTCCACTTCTCAATTGTTGCCTCAACTTCATTTCTTGGCGTTGAGTACTTACGCCTTGATTTATCGTAAATCTCCTCTCTGTGCTCATTATTCATTTCTGGAGGAGACAGCGTAAAGGCAGAGAAAGCCGGCGGGGATAACCCGTCAATAAGCAGTTTGATATAAATATGATATTTCTCTAAATTAACCAAGTCTTCTTCTTCGAATGGCTTTAGCTCTTTCGTTAAGGCAGCTGCATCGGGCGCTCCTACTCTAAACGACACAATTGTACCTACATTACCGAAAACAGCGTCTCTGACCTCTTCTGGCATCTGAGCGACATACTGGTGAGCAAGAGTCAGCCCTAAACTATACTTACGAGCCTCAGATAAAATAACAGAGAAAGATTCAGTGGCAAAATTCTGGAATTCATCAACATATAAGAAAGATTCCGGGCGCTCCTCACGAGTGACATCCGCACGACTCATAGCAGCTAGCTGCACTTTAGTAATCATCATGGCACCCATAAGGGCAGCGTTATCTTCACCAATTTTACCGCGCGAAAGATTTACAATAAATATCTTCTGTTTATCCATCATGCCTCTAACATTAATAGAGCTTCGTTTCTGACCAACAATATTACGGATTGTTGGAGTAGATAAAAACTGACCAACTTTGTTTAAAATAGGGCTAACTGCTTCTGACTGGAACTTTTGATCCATGGCGCCAAATTCATTGACCCAGAAATCTTGAATGACCGGATCTTTAACATAATCTATAACTTTTTCTCTAAAAGCTTTTTCAGTTAACATTTTTGGAATTGAAAGCATTGTCGAATCAGGATAATCGAGCAAAGCCAAAACCGTATTGCGCAAGATATGCTCGAGTCGAGGGCCCCAAGAGTAGCCAAAGATCTTTTTAAAAATTCCTACAAAGCCCGAAGCCACCATGCCCTTAAAGTCATCATCTACTTGTTCAAGCAGATTGAAAGCAATTGGGAACTCTCTATCTGCTGGGTCAAAGACAACTACATCATCTATTCTCGATGGCGGCACAATAGCAATAGTTTCGTCTGCTAGCTCTCCATGAGGGTCAACTACAATAACTCCCCTGCCCTCATCAATGTCATCCTTAATCATATTGAGCATCAGCTTAGATTTACCCACACCAGATTTACCAATAATGTAGACATGCTGCAGGCGGTCTAGCATTTTAATACCAAACTCTTTCTCATTATTTCTAAAGTCGGTTCGGCCAAGTAGCGTTATTTGATCATCATCATGTTCCCCTTTTATTGGTAGATTGACTGGAGCTTCACTTTTTTTACTACCTGCCCAAGTCAGATTGGGTGTCATTACACTTTGATTTGGAAAATGGTAAATTGACGCTAATTCTTCTGTATTAAATATATTCCCCTTCTTCTCAAGGTTTCTATTCACATATTCAGACCATAGCTTGGCATCGTTAACCTTCACTTCCCCACTCTTAAATCCGTTCATATTCGTAGTATTAAACTGCTTGAAGGCTCCCAATAAGCTTTGCAGTCTAGTTTTGGCGTTAAGAGGATTATCAGAAATGGAAATTGCTCGAATAATTACTTCATAGCCAAGCTTTGTTACTTTAGTCTCTATTCCGCTCATTGCCTCACTAACAGGGCCGGCCAACTCTTTCGGTCCATCGTCTCCCCCACCACCCGATGAGCCAGGTGTGATAATCTCTTTAAATACATCTTGAGCTAATCTTGAGGCTGAATGCCCTACACCTGTCTTTTTTCCTATACTTCCTGACTTGACAGCTTTAATATAGTTTAATCCTTTTTTTTGCCAGTCATCATTTACCGGCTTCATTACTAGCTGTAACCAAACCTGCTCTTGATTCGCCAGCTTCGACAGCACGGCTGTAATTGCTGCTAATGGGTCAACCTCGAAATTATTAAAGGTTCTAACTGGGTACACATCTTCTTTGTTCAAACCAATTTCAGTTAACGCAATGGTCATATTCTGCACATCGACAGATTTGGTATAGTCATCAACTTTTTCTATGCTGACATCAGGGTATTGAGCATAAATTTGGCCCTCTACGAAATCTTGTAGATGCACCGGTAAAAAGATATAAAACTGAATATAATTAACAGTGGATACAATTTCAAAGCTAATATGCTCCTGAATAATATTGTCGTCTCGCAGTATCCCATGAATAGATGAGAAGAACTGTTCCGCTGACAGAGGGGTTTTCTCATTATTACGCGGCACATCAATTTTTAGAGTAATGAAGGTTAAGGATTCTAAGAAGTCTGACCGGCGAGCAAGTTTTTTAGATTTTAACCAGTAATTAAAAGCAATAAAAGGAGTTACCAATATAATGGCTACTATGATACCCGCTAAAATTGCTGCTGCACTCATGACAATATTTGGTTCTCTTCTTTATTATCGTTAATTGGAATCTGGTCAATCCTACTTCTCTTTAATATCATTTCTGAGACAGCTTTACCATCTTTTCCGAACTTTAGTCGCGAAAGCTCTTTAATTGCTGCTCCTAATTTCTCGCTGCCCCCTTCGTTCCAGTCGCTTGACTTGCCTGTAAAAGGATTAGTTGGTGCTCCATCAATTAAGGTTTTTAAGTAAAAATATCTTTTTTCAATGCTAGTCATATCGTTAATAGCAATACCATCAAACTCATTGGTTAGAAAATCTGCATCGGTAGCGCCAACTCTAAACACAACAGATGTTCCAACATTACCAATAACCGCATCTCTCAACTCTTCCGTTAACTGAGCAATATACTGGTTAGTAATATTTAAACTCAATTTATACTTTCTAGCCTCAGATAAAATTGTGGCAAAAGTTTCAGTGGTAAAGTTTTGAAACTCATCAACATACAGATAAAACGGTACTCTCTGACTCTCTGGAACTTCTTGGCGTGAAAATGCCGCCAGCTGTAATTTAGAAACAATGATCATTCCCAAAAGATGTGAGTTCACTTCCCCTACTAATCCTTTAGACAAATTAACTAGAAGGATCTTTTTATTGTCCATTATCTCTCGAAAATCAAAGCTGCTCTGCGGCTGGCCAATAATATTGCGCATCATATCATTAGTCATAAAACGACCGAACTTGGAAACGAAATAATTTAACATCTCACTTTTACTTTGAGCTGAGGTTTGAGCCATCTGCTTCTCCCAGAAGGCTTTAACTACTGGGTCAGTCACATGCGCTACACTGGCTTTTTCAAACTCTTTATCAACAAATAGGCGTGGAATTTCAACCAAGGTTCCCCCTTCCGGATTACTCATTAAAGTTAGTGCTGCATTTCTAAGCCAGTGCTCGAACTGTGGCCCGACAATTCCTGTCTGATTAGGGTCAAACAGTTTATAAAACATTGAGACTGCCTCTTGCACTAAAAAGTCTTTATCTTCCGGTTTTTTCCACTCTAGCAGGTTTAAGCCAAACGGTCTGCCTGTATCTGCCGGATTAAAATAGACAACATCTTCTGCTCGCTCTTTTGGAATGCGACTTAAAATCCATTCAATAGCATCACCGTTAGGGTCAATGTAACAAACGCCATGGCCGGCCTGAATATCTTGCTCAATCATATTTTCAAATAGAACCGTTTTACCAACACCCGTTTTACCAATCATAAACAGATGCCGCATTCTATCATCAGGTTGTATATAGATTGGCTTTGTCTCTCCGCGATATACTGACTCCCCTATCTTAATTCCTTCCTTTGGCATATTAGATGGCGGCGATAATTTTCGCGAACCAAGCCAGGCAATATTCGGAGTATCTACATTGGCGTTCGGTAAATGATAAACAGAGGCAATCTCTTTAGTGTTCAAAATCATAGTTGGCGAACTGCCAAACCGGCGAAAAATATAATCCTTAATAATGACATCGGGTTTTCTTTTGTTAACTCGAAATCCGTTTCTGTCTGGCGAGTTGAATTGGCCAAAAGCAGATATTATATTATTCAAATGATTTTTGGCCTCAATCTCTGTATTCGAGCTAGTGACACATCTTATCTGAACATCTAGTGCTTGGTCAGACATCTTCTCTTTCAAAAGCTCAATTAACACCTGATTTTTTGGCGAGACCGTTTTTTGCTCCGGCAACGCTTGTGACTTATTATCACTTCCTCTGACAATCTCTTTTCCAATATCTCCCAATAAATTACCAGCCGAGCTCTTCCAATCCTTCGCTTCTTCTATATCTTTTCCATCCATTAATTCAGCCAACGCCTTCTCAATATTTTCCTGCCATTTTGCCTGTCGTGGTCTAATTAAAACCTGAACGGCACCGTTCGTTTCGGTCCCTAATTTAGAAAGCGCGCTGGAAATTGGGTTAAGTGTATCGACTTCAATATCGGGATAAGTTTTAATCGGAATCATATACGAGCGATTCAACTCCAAGTAAGCGGCATCGTAAGGCTTGTCCTGACCATTAAATAGTTGAAAATCTTTTGCCTCCTCAATTTGCGCCGAAGGATAAATAGAATGAATTTGTCGCTCAATTAAATCTTTATGCAAAGCCGGCGTTGCTATGTAGAAAAATATCTCACTATTCTTAGCTAAAATTTCTAAAGAGAATGTTGGCTGAACCGGCTTGTTGAACATTGAAGGATTTTCAAAGATTGTTGTCAAACTATCTAACAGTGGTTCGAATATTGAGATTAGGTCTTTGTAATCTTTCTTCTCTTCGTCGTTACTCCCCTGCTCTTTGGGCACTAAAATTTTTAGAAAAATCAAATTCTTCGCCGCCGCTGTTTGGCCGACAATCGATTTCGCTTTATTTTTTCGCGTCAACCACCAAAAAACCAAAAAAGCAGCCACCAAAAAAATTATTAGTAAAGCTACCCCACTCTGGTTTGATTGTGTCGCTGCACCTTCAAAAAAGGGGTCGTTCATACTTCTTATTTTACCCCAAAATCTACCTATTAGGGCCTATATTTCAGGCCCAAAAAGATCATTCTCTAATACACTAGGCTGACTGTCGCTATTGATATCATTTGTAGTCTGTAAGTTTGGCTCAACTTTTGATGTTTCATTTGTCGCAGCCTCTGTTTGAGAATGCAGATTAACTTCCATTTTTTGCGGAATTAACTGTTTAGACTCAGATTCAACAGCCAGCTCTTTAACAGAAGGATTACTGTTTACTTTAACTGGCTGCTGTAATTTCTCTGGTTGTGGCGGTAGTTCTAACCCACCAATTTTATTTTCCACAATTTTATTTTCCATGTATCTATTTTATACCAAATGTCTGACAAAACTTTTCATACTTATTATCTCGAATTGCATTCTGCGAATGTTTAATAATATTTTGAATAAAAGTTAAGTTGTGTAAAGTAAATTCCTGCATAATACCAATCTCTTTCTCTTTATATAAATGATTAATAAAGGATTGCTTGATCTCTCTTCTCTCTTGAGCATTGTAGATCTCTTCGTTCTCGTCTGAGTTTTGATACTTTGCTTTAGGAAAAGTGTGTTTCTCAATTGTAATTTTTTTCGCTTCAGCCAGTTTCTTTGTGTCTAATTCCCAAAAAGCATCAATGTCTTCTTTTTTACCTTTGAGTTGCCAAATTACTCCATGTCTAGCCAATCTGGTTGGCAAAACACAATCGAACATATCTATTCCGCATTTTATAGCGTGCATAATATCTTCAGGCTCACCTACTCCCATTAAATATCTGGGTTTGTTGGTCGGCAATAAATTGGCAGTGTATTCAATTGTTTCATACAGCTTTTTCTTCGACTCCCCCACTGCCAGACCGCCAATTGCATTGCCATCTAAATTTAGATTAGCTACAAATTCTGCCGATTGAGCTCTCAAAGTTTTATTTGTGCCTCCTTGCACAATACCAAACAAAGCCGGCTTTTTACTCTTAAGTGATCGCCAGTAAATAGCTGCTTCTGCCAACCAATTATGTGTTCGCTGTAAAGCTCGCTTAAGCTCATCTGAATTTGCCCCCGCCTCTGCACAATCATCAAGAGGCATAGCAATATCTACTCCCAATTTTGTTTGAATATCAATAACTTTTTTTGGAGTAAATCTGTGAGTTGAGCCATCATAGTGTGAAGTGAAAGTCACTCCTAGCTCATCAATTTTAGCTAGCTTGCCACCTCTTTTTCGTCCTAAAGAAAACACTTGGTATCCTCCGCTATCAGTTAGGATTGGCCCAGAATAACCAATAAAATTATGTAATCCTTGCGCATTCTCAATTACTTTCAGACCCGGCCGCAAATATAGATGATAAGTATTAGCCAGAAAGATTTGAGCACCCGTATTTTTTAGCTGATCAAAATTAATAGTCTTGATGAATCCTTTAGTACCCACTGTCATAAAAGCGGGCGTAGTAAAATCTCCATGAGCGGTTTTGACCACACCTAAACGAGCACCTCCATCTTTCTTGCTTAGTTTAAATTCCATTAGGGTAAATCTCTTAGCTCCTTAAATTTTTTGTTTTCAAAGACAAGTGTATTGGTGCTTAAATTGTCAACCTTATTTTTTTGCTTAAAATCATGATATGAAATTCCTAAAGTTGAACATATTGCCACAATAATTGGATCCCCATGCGAGACAACTAAAACATGAGACAGATTTTTAGCTAAAGTCTGTTTAATAAATTTCTGCATCCGGCTTTGCATTTGCACGAAGGATTCAAACTTCTGACCCTCAACTTCCACCGGCAATTGGTAAGGATCTTGATCGTAGATAGCTTTTAGCTTGGCGTACTTTCCACTATTCCAAACTCTGCGGCTCATACCTTGTGTGATATATACCCACTCAATTATTTCTTTTGTGTACTCAATTTCAATCTGTGGTAATGCTTCTTTTTTTACTATTTGTGCTGTTTGCTTCGTTCGTTCTAGTGGGCTTGAGATTATTAGTTGGTAAGGATTATTCTTTAAATCATTGGCTTTCTTCTTCGTATTTTTAACACCAATCGCTGATAAAAAATATCCTTCGAGCGCTCCATAAATTATCTCTTTTTTATTTTCTACTTCTGCATGTCTTAAGAAAGTTATATATTGAGTCATACTATATTTGATTTATACAACAAAACGCCCTCAAGTAGGGCGTTTTGTTTTTATGTTCACCTTATTTATTTAAGCTCAACCTTGGCACCAGCCGCTTCTAGCTTTTTCTTGGCTTCTTCTGCGTCATCTTTTGCCATAGCCTTAGCTACAGTTTTAGGAGCAGCTTCAACTAAATCTTTTGCATCCTTCAAGCCTAGGTTTTGGTCAATTTCACGCACTGCTTTAATGACAGCTATCTTCTGTGAACCAGCGTCAGCTAGAACAACATCATACTCACTTTTTGCTTCCTCTTCTTCTGCGGCTTCACCTGCAGCAGAACCACCGGTCATCATTATAGGAGCAGCAGCTGAAACGCCAAATTTATCTTCAAGCACCTTTACGAACTCGGAAAGTTCTACTGCACTCATCTCTTCAATTTTTTTTACTAAGTCAGCAAACTTTGGGTCTACTGCTTTTGTTTCTTCTTTTGACTCCTCTTTTGGAGCCTCTTTTGTATCTTTTTCTTCGGCCATAATACTAATTTATTTTTTTACTTTGTACTTGATTCAAAACATTAACTAATCCTGAAAGTGGACCACGAATTACATTTACCAAGCCAGTCAATGGTGAGGCGATGACAAAAACTGTTTGTGCAAGTAACTGTTCTTTTGAAGGCAGAGACGCTAGCTGTAACACAATATCTTTTTCAACCACCTTACCTTCGTATATTCCACCGACAACTTCTAGAACTTCTAATCTCTTAGCAAATTCATTAATGTCTTTTGAAACCTGAGCTTCATCTGTAGCTGAGGATGCAATAGCTAAAGGTTGACTATAGAATTCATCTGGCAGTTCAAGTTTGTTTTTCTTTAGCG
>Ga0265594_1001375_pt1 | contig 18854 bp, 24 predicted proteins | sample saktaG_11_FD_190147 | JGI IMG/M metagenome (GOLD analysis project Ga0265594, IMG submission 190147) | Saline water microbial communities from Sakinaw Lake, British Columbia, Canada - sak_2011_5_24_80m | ecosystem: Environmental > Aquatic > Non-marine Saline and Alkaline > Saline ... | reverse complement strand
GGCCACTTATTCCAAACTGTATCTTGATTCATATAAATACATAGGTTAATAATTAACTCTTTAGATTACCAAAATTAATGATTTTGGTAAATTTAGAGTGTTACCTATGTATCTCATCTTCTTCAGACCTAAAAACTTAATTTGTCAAGAAAATTTTAGGAATATTAAAAACTCTGTTATACTAATTATATAAATATTAAAAAAATAAAAATGCTTGAACTAAACATTTCATTATTAATCAAATCCTTTGGCCTTGTAATTGAATATATCGGCGTAATTGCTGTTATTATTTCTGTTTTTATGGCTTTAATTCAATTACCTAATAAAAAATATACTCGCGATGATGTCCGGGCTGAATTTGCTAGAAATCTTATTTTTGGCTTGGATTTTATAATTGCCGCTGATATATTATTGGTAACTGTAGCTAATAATTTAACTGAAGTCCTCCAGTTGGGAGGAATCGTTATTATTAGAGTTTTATTGGCTTATTCTCTAAGAAAAGAGATTTTTTGGCTAAAAAAGAAATAATATTTATTTTTTAGAAAATTTATTTATTTCTGTTATTAAAATTTTTAAAGGATTCTTTAAGTACAAAAATATTTTCTTTTCTAAAATACCTTTCTTTGCGCTTAATAAACCCTTCGAATATAATAATAAAAAAATCATAAACTAAAGATTTAAAATGTATTCTGGTTCGACTCCTAAAAACCTTACCGTGGTTATTGACTAATAAATTAAAGGCCTGAATTTCGGTTTTAATTTCTTGATTGCTATTAATTTTTAAATGTGTTCCTAAATTATGAAAATGATGCGCATCAGAACCAGCTGCAAAAAATTTAATCTGCTGATAATTATTTTTAGATAAATTCCGAGAACGATTAATCATTTTAGCCGTTTTCTTAAAAACATTTTTATAAAAAGGAAATTTATCTAAAAAAAGATAAACATTATCTAATGCCCCCAAGGTTAATTCTATGGCCTGCAGTCTTTTTAAAGCATGTTCATAAGCCCCCTGACCCATATTTTTAGCCACTGAACTATAACCAATAAAATAAGGATGGGTTACAAAAGCATATAAACCCGGATGGGTTAAAACAAAATCAATTAATTCATAATAGCTTAATTTAAAAGCCCTTAATTCTTTATAATTATAAATACTTTCGTCTTTGGAGAAAACTACTGTATCAATGCCTTCCTTGCTAATATGCTCCATCCCTGGAAAACAAAAAATATGCTGTGGCTGAGTTTGCTTCATTAATTGATAAGTTCTTTGTGCCTCTTTAAAGACATGCTCCGTAATGATTACGCAATTTAAATTATTTTTTCGAATATATTTCCACCATTTTAAGCACTTTTTTAAAGCTCTTTGCTGATTTTTTGGCAAATAAGGATGAAAATGATAATCAACTCTTAATCTCTTCATTGTTTATTTTTTAAAAATTAGCTAAAATTAAAATAACAATACTTATTATAGCTTAAAAATACTTTATTCAAAAATATGAAAAAACCATTTTTATTCCTAATTTCAATTTTAATTTGTTCATCAACAGGATTCATCGGTTCTTTGTTTACTGCTCCTAATATTGGAACCTGGTATACTAATTTAATTAAACCTAATTTTAATCCTCCTAATTGGATATTTTCTCCAGTTTGGACAGGGTTATTTATTTTAATGGGCATTTCTCTATTTTTAATCTTAAAAATTAAAAATAATCAGCAGGCCCTATTTTTATTTGCTCTGCAATTGATTTTAAATATTGCTTGGTCATTTCTTTTCTTTCAGCTACAAAATCCTTTACTTGCTTTTATGGAAATTCTGGTTTTATTATTATTAATAATTTTAACTATTTTAAAATTTTATAAATTAAATAAGCTTGCCACCTATCTTTTGCTTCCTTATTTATTTTGGGTTAGTTTTGCGACAATTTTAAATTTTGCTATCTATAGATTAAATTAATAAAATTATGAAAAAAATAATCATTATAATTTTAATACTTTTAATTGGATTTTTAATCGGATTTAGTTTAATTCAAGACAAAAAACAAACCGAGATTAAAAACCAACAAAATCTAGCAACAGAGCAAATTTCTGCTGAACAAAAACTAAAACTAAACAAATACCTTCAAGAAAATATATCTCAATTATCCCCGGAAAAGGAGGTCTTGGGTGGTAAATTTTATATTACTGATATTAAATATCAAAATAATACTCAAGCCATTATTGAATATGAAGATGGGCATATTGCCTTAAAAGCAGAAATAGCTTTTAAAATTGAAAACGAACAAATAGAAATAATAAGCTTTGAATTAATAAATGAAAACGGTGTTATTATTACTGATGAACATATGAAATGTACTTCTCATGATGAATGCATGCCTCTACCAGGATGCCATTCTTATGAATGTATAAATAAAAAATATGCTGACTATTATCAGCAACCAGATGCTTGTACTATGATTTATGATAATTGTGCTGCCTATGAAAATAAAGATTGTCTATGTCAACAAGGCCTTTGTTTTAATGAAAATTTAATGAGTTCAGAATGTAGCCAATAAAAGTTATTTAAAAAATCCCGCTGAACGGGATTTAAAAAATATTTCTTGAAAAACTTACTCAAAATCTCCTACTAAATAATCGTATTGACCAGCAAAATTTGTATAAATGCCACAACTAGGTATCTGATTATTTGGATTAGGGCGGTCAGTAGCTGAAAACGATTCTAAATTAGTAACTCCTAAAATATAACTAGGCCCTAAAGATACACCACAATTATGTTCATCGGCTGCGTATCTTCTATAAAAATAATACATACCCTCTTCTTGACTATTTACTGGATCAAGCGGTGTTGCTTGTAAATATCCACCTATTACTAAATCTTTTAAAAAATTACCCCTATAACTATATTCAAATTCCGGATCAATTGGAGTTGGAGTATCAGATGCTAAAGCCTCAGGAATACTAAAAAAATTTTTATGCTTTTGTTCTTTAAAATTAAACAAAACCGCAACCTCTTCCACATATTGGTTATTATCAAGATAATACAAATCTAAGGCCCTTCTAATAACAGCTATATCTGAATATCTTTTAGCGTCTCTAGCTTTAGCCCTGGCCGAGCTCAAAGAAACAATTGCCAAAGTACTTAAAAGACCTATTATAGATATAACTACCAATAATTCAATCAAAGTGAAGGCCTTTTTATTTTTACATTTCTTCATGCTCTTTTAAATATTTTATAAAATCATCTGGGGAAATAAACTTTTCTTCTTCAATATTTTCTTTTTTAAACAAAAGAAATCCTATAACAATCCAGGAAATTATCATAATAACAATATAAATAATGCTCAATTTCTTTTTGGATAATTTTTTCTTTTTGGGTTTTTGATTTTGGTTTTGCTGTCTTTGCTCTATAACATCATCAAAAACATGACTAAAATCTATATCTGACTTTGATTCCTTATTAATTTGATTTTTTTGATAATTTTCTTGCATATTTATATTATATCAAAATATTTAAACTAAAAAAACACTTACCTTGACTAAATAGTATTTTACAATTATAATAATTAAACTTGCCGGAGTGGTGGAATTGGTAGACACGCATGGTTTAGGACCATGTGCCGTAAGGCGTGGGGGTTCAAGTCCCTTCTCCGGCACCATAAACCATTCGCTTCACTCAGGTTTATGGCACCGCCAAAAACAAAAGCGAACAAAAAATAATTTACTGTTTTAAATAAAAAATGGTTTATGTAGTGAACCCGAACCAAGGGTGAGTGGTTCACTACTGTTATATAATTCAAAATCCAAACCTATAAACATTCCTCTAACTCAAATTCATGAAACTTCCATAAATATTATTTATAACTCCATTTAAGAAACAGTTTTAAAATCATTGAGCTTAGCTCGATTTTTTATTTACTTAAAATTTATAAAGACCCACTTTTTCTTTTACGCCACTTTTCAATTTCAGCATGGTTTCCAGAAATTAAAACTGCAGGTACTTTATATTTTTTTCTTTTAAATTTAAAAATTTCTGGCCGAGTGTATTGTGGATATTCTTTAAAATTATCAGTAAAGGATTCAATTTTTAATGACTCTGCATTACCCAAAACACCCTTAATTAATCTAGCTGTAGAATCAATAATCATCGCTACAGCTAATTCACTATTAGATAAAACAAAACTGCCCAAAGAAATTTTCTCATCAACAAATTTATCAACTCGAGCGTCAATTCCTTCATAATATCCATTAATAAAAATAATCTGGTTTAATTTAGAAAATTTTCCAGCCAATTTTTGATTATATAATTTTCCTTTAGGATCTAATAAAATAACTTTGAAATTTTTCTTTTTTTTAATTGATTCTATTGCCTTAATAATGGGCTCTGCCTTTAAAATCATTCCTGGCCCACCTCCATAAGGAGTGTCGTCAACACTACGATGTTTATCATTAGTAAAATTTCTTAAATTATGATAATTAATCTTAATCTTCTTTTTTTCTAAAGCTCGACCAATAATACTCTCTTGATAATAAGAGCTCAAAAGTTCTGGAAAAATTGTGATAATATCATACTGCATAATCTAAATATACCAATAATAAAATTAATTTACAATTTTATTTCATACAAACTTATTCATTAAAACAAAAAATCCCCATTAAAGAAGATTTTTTGTTTATGAGAAGATTTTATAACTTTAAGTCTTCTACTTCGTCTGTAGCTGGTGCTTCTTCTCTGTGTTTAGGAGCTGGTCTTTCAGTTCCTTCTGGTTGGTTAATCTTAAGATTAACTCTAGCACTGTTTTTAGCACCTACTACTCTAAGCAACGTTCTAATTGCTCTGGCAGTATTACCACTTCTACCGATAATTTGACCCATGTCCTCTGGATCAACATCAAGAGTTAATAATACTCCCATTTCGTCGACACTGCGGTCAACTTTTACCTTGTCTGGTTTATCAACAAGGAATTTTACCATAGCTTCTAAGAACTGTTTGTCTGCATCTGCCATTTCTTTGCTGTTATTTCTTAAATTTTCAATCTACTACCTGTTGGTAGTATATAAAAGGATAGCATATCTAAGATATACTGTCAATATAAAAATAAAAAAATAATTAGAAATAATTTTTATAAAATAAAATTAAGTTCGTCTGATAAGCTTGACATATTTTCATAAAACTATATAATAATATCTACCTGTTGAAAATTTATTTATCTCTGTTATAATCTGATATAAATTACTAGATAGCTACAGCAAATTGACAACTAAATAGTGGTAGAAATTTTAACTATGCACCAAATTTTGGTGTAAGGTTTTTCTTAATTTTTTGTATGTTTTTTTTCCCAAAAACATTCCTTTTATGAGAGTTTGATCCTGGCTCAGGATAAACGCTGGCGGTATGTCTAAGGCATGCAAGTCTAAGGTGCTCTTCGGAGTGCCTGGCAAACGGGAGAGTAACACATCGGTAACTCACCCCTAGTTCAAGTATAACCCTATGAAAATGGGGACAATCCTTGATAGTCCATTAATCTCACGCAACTGAGTTTAATGGTAAAGGTCCGCCGACTAGGGAGAGGCCTATGGCTTATCAGCTTGTTGGTGAGGTAAAAGCTCACCAAGGCAATGACGAGTAGCGGGCGTAAGAGCGTGGCCCGTCTCACTGGAACTGAGACACTGTCCAGACTCCTACGGGAGGCTGCAGTCAAGAATCTTTCGCAATGGCCGAAAGGCTGACGGAGCAATACCGCGTGAAGGAAGACACCCTTCGGGGCGTAAACTTCTTTTCTCAGGGAAGAATTCGTGACGTTACCTGAGGAATAAGCCACTGCTAACTTCGTGCCAGCAGCAGCGGTAATACGAAGGTGGCAAGCGTTATCCGGAATTACTGGGCGTAAAGCGTCTGTAGGCGGTTTATTAAGTCTCAAATTAAAACTCTAGGCTCAACCTAGAGATAGTTTGAGAAACTAATAAGCTAGAGACTGGAAGAGGCAAACGGAATGGCTGGTGTAGTAGTAATATGCATTGATATCAGCTAGAACACCAAATGCGAAGGCAGTTTGCTAGAACAGATCTGACGCTGAGAGACGAAAGCGTGGGTAGCGAATGGGATTAGATACCCCAGTAGTCCACGCCGTAAACGATGGGTACTAAGTATTAGGAGTATCGATCCTCCTAGTGCTGTCGAGCTAAGCTAACGCATTAAGTACCCCGCCTGGGGAGTACGGTCGCAAGACTAAAACTCAAAGGAATTGACGGGAACCCGCACAAGCGGTGGAGCATGTGGTTTAATTCGACAATAAGCGGAAAACCTTACCAAGGCTTGACATCCCCGGAACCCTGAAGAAACTCAGGGGTGCCGCAAGGAACCGGGTGACAGGTGCTGCATGGTTGTCGTCAGCTCGTGTCGTGAGATGTCGGGTTAAGTCCTTTAACGAGCGCAACCCTCATCCTAATTTATAATTCATTAGGAAACTGCCCCGGATAACGGGGAGGAAGGTGAGGATGACGTCAAATCAGCATGGCTCTTACGCCTTGGGCCACACACGTGCTACAATGGCCAGTACAATGGGTCGCTAAGTCGCGAGATGGAGCTAATCCCATCAAAACTGGTCTCAGTTCGGATTGGAGTCTGCAATTCGACTCCATGAAGTTGGAATCGCTAGTAACCGCGTATCAGCTATGGCGCGGTGAATACGTTCTCGGGTTTTGTACACACCGCCCGTCACACCAATAGAGTTGGTAATACCCGAAAGCTCTACACCAATGTAGGGATGAAGGTAGGATCGGCAATAAGGGTGAAGTCGTAACAAGGCATCCGTAGCGGAAGCTGTGGATGGATCACCTCCTTTCTAAGGAGAAATTGGTTCTCATGGAACTAATTAGATCGATCGTAAACTTAGTTTACGGACTTTCTACCACTATTTAGTTGTCAAAAAGGTTTAAACTCCTGTTATTATGCTCCTAAATATTATTGATTTGAAAACAATTCTGCAGTATTATATTAAGGAGTTAAACGAGGAGTTTTTTTATTAACTTTGTTCTTTGGTAAGAGCGTACCTTGAACCAAAACAAAGTTATTGGTTCGGGGGCGCATAGCTCAGTTGGTTAGAGCGCAACACTGATAATGTTGAGGTCCCAGGTTCAACTCCTGGTGCGCCCACCATTCGACTCCGTCAAACTTAGCTTGACTTCGCTCATGGTCTTCGACCACTCTTTGTTAAATATATTATTATATTAATAATAGGAGTCGAATGCCTCGAGCGTAGCCGAGAGACATTCGCTTCGCTTTATTTCAACCATCTTGTTTTTAAAATAAAAATCGAGTGTCCTAAGTAACGAATGAAATGAGGAGTCAAAGAACGTTTTTGTCATATATAAAACTATATTTATGTCATTCTATACCTATATAGCCAGATGCAATGATAATTCACTTTATACTGGCTATTGTAAAAATTTAAAAGATAGAAAAAATAAACACAATTTAGGAAAAGGTGCAAAATATACCAAATATAGAAGACCAATTAAAATTGTATATTTTGAAAAATTTGAAACCAAAATAGAGGCAATAAATAAAGAAAGACAAATTAAAAAATATTCAAAAATTCAAAAAGAAAATTTAATAAATAAGCCGCGGTAGCTCAGTGGTAGAGCAGAGGACTGAAAATCCTCGTGTCGGTGGTTCAATTCCGCCCCGCGGCACCATAAACTACTCATCTCGCTTCACGAGATTCGAGTTTATGGCACCGCCACTATATTTACAAGGCGCGCCGTGAACCCGAACGAAGTGAGTGGTTCACGGGGTGTGGCGCAGTTGGCTAGCGCGCGTCGTTTGGGACGATGAGGTCGTGGGTTCGAGTCCCACCACCCCGACCAAAGATGTTTTTTCACCACGAACTGATAGTTCTTGAACTATCTCTTGGGGTAGTTTTAACTTGATATGTAAGCGGTGTGGAATTTCTTGTTTTTCTCTATAGATACCTGCTATGGTATCTTTTTTATTACGAGGACGAGAATAGACTACAATTTCTTCAATTAAAGTATGTAATATTTGATATATTTCATTCCTGTTTTTATATATATTATTTAGGGCTAGTTTATATTTATTTGAGAACAATTCTAAACTTTCCGAATAGTCTTTTGATAAGGTATTTTCTGATATGCTTTTACGTGTATCTTTTATTTTTTCTTCATATTTTTTTAATTCTAGATTTGCTATATCCATTTCTTCTTTAAGTTTGGGCATATCTATATATCCGTGTTTGTGTTGTTCGCGAAGATTACTTTTTCTCCCAGGAATACCCTCATAGAGCTTAATATATTGTTTTTCTTGCATTTTTAGATGTTCAATGCCTTTCTGAGTTGATTTAAGTTTATTTTGATATTCAAATGTTGCTAAAGGGTTTTTAAGGAGTTTTTTTGTGAAGTTTATAATATATTTTTCGATTTCTTCAGCTGGTAGTGGAATGGTTAAACATAAAGCATTTGCGTCGTATTTACTTTTATTTTTTCTACCACAATTATATGTATACGTATATTTACCATTTCTCATCTTTTTTCTAGTTCCTACCCAATGCCTCATTCCATTAGTTAAATCTCGCTCTGGATCATAACACGCATCGCAGACAAGAAGCCCACTTAATAAATAGATGTGATTGCTTCGAGTAATGGGTCGTTCGTGCTTAATTTGTTTTAACATTCTTTGCACTTTTTCAAAGGAGATATTATCTATAATTTGTGGTATTGGATGTGGAGATAATTTCCATTGCTCTTTTGGTAAATTTTTATAGTCTTTCGATTTATTGTAATAGTAATTTCCTATATAGATTTCGCTTGATAGTATTCTTCTTATTGCCGTAGGCGTCCAGTGGTGCGGTTTATTCATTTTTTTACTCTTCCCCTTTCTTTTTTCATAATGAAGAGCTGATACTTCTGGAGATAGGATTTGCATTAGTTTTAATTTTTTTGCAATTAACCCAAGGGTTAACTTGTCTTTTAAGAATAAATCAAAAATTAATTTTACTATTTTTGCTTCTGGTTTAAAAATTTTTGCTTTTTTATCTTTATCTTTTTTATAGCCAAACATTGAAGCGTTGCCTAATATTACGCCCTTTTTTGCTGCTTCCTCACGACCTCCTCGTGTCCGTTCTTTTGTTGTTTCAATTTCAAGTTCGGCAATGACACCTATAATACCGAGCATAGCTTTTCCAAAAGGTGTTGAGGTATCAATACTTTCATTTACAGATAAAAACTTTATATTATTTTCTTCAAAAAATTCTATAACATCTAAAAGGATTTTTAGTTTTCTTGCGAACCGATCTATTTTATAAACAGCAACAATGTCAAAGGGTTTATTGTCAGGAGGAGAGCTTATTATATCTTCTTTCAATCTTGCAAATTCTGGACGTTCGTCTATGTTTTTCGTTCCACTTACACCTTCTTCAACATAAATATATTCTTTTCCAGCGAAAACTAACTTGTTATCTAAATCCCTTCTTGATTGTATAAGGGCTCGAATAGCACTTTCTTGCAAATCACGACCAAATTTTTCTACCTGTTCTTCGGTAGAAACTCTGATGTAGATTGCTACTTTTTGTATTTTTTGTTGTTTATTTATATCTTTCATTTATATTTAATGAAATGGGAGATGTAGTATAGAACTATATATCCATACCTTTTCACCTATTGATTTATAATTAAATAGTTGTAAACTTATAGTAAGTTATATTTAATGAAAAAGCAATGAATGAATTAAAAAATTTACCCAATATGCTCACTTTAAAGCAAGTAAGCCATATTTTGAACGTGCACCCAAATACTCTCCGTAATTGGGACAATAAGGGCGTTTTAAGAGCTATAAGGTATGGCACTCGGAGTGATAGACGTTATCATAAGGAAGATATAATTAATTTTATTAAACACAAAAAATGATTAATAAGATAGAACCACAAACATTTTCACAGTTCTTTAAAAAGAATAAAAATCAGTATGAATTAGATTTTGTTGATATACCAATAAATAATGGCGATATACCCTTATTTATTGATCCCTATGCTATTTCAAAAAGAAGTGATAAGTGGTCTATAGAATGCCATAATTTAATTGTAGATTTTTTTCAAGAAGTGGTGGATTTAATAAAGGATGGACAAAAGAAAAGGGCAATTTATATGTTATCTGGTTTGAGGGAACCAAATCAAATTCATTTTGGCTTATCTCGTGGTTCAATTGCACGTGGACGTGGAGTGGGAAGCATTCAAGCACTAAGTTTGTATAAAGGATTAGAAGAAAGTTCGGCGGTAAAAACAGGATTTTTAAAAAATATTGAAGATTGTGAATTATTAATTGATGGAATTGGACGAGACAAAATATCTGATATTACAACCAATATAATAAAAAAACATTTAATAGAATATACAAAATATCAATGTGTTTTATTTAATATACCAGTTCATCAAGTATCTAGTGGTTCTTTGTGGGACGCAGAACAGGGCAAATGGACGAATGATTACGTTAATTTACCAATTTGTAATGATGAAAGTATAATTTTGGTGCCTAAAATGATAGCTCGATTTGATATGGTTTTTAATCATCAAGAATATTATCGACATTTTGTTTTAAATTTTTTACAAGCTGAGCATTTGAATGCAAATTCATCATTGGTAAGGACATTAAAGGATGGCACAAAAAAAGAACCAACTAAAAAATCATTAAAAGAGGTTTATCCTCTCTCAAAGACATATCTTTATGATTTTTCAAAGGAACATCCAGAAGTTTTTGAAAGCTACAAAAAAGAAAAGGCAAAAATTTTTAATTCAATACTTAACGAAACAAGTAACGAAGATATTACGTCTTTGATTGAAGAAAAAGAATTTGATTTTAATAATTTAATAAAAAAGTTTGCTGAGATACCTACTGGGAACAAAACAGCGACTGATTTTCATAACCATATTAAAGGCGTGCTGACTGCTATTTTTTATCCATATCTTGTAAATCCTATAAAGGAAAAGGAAATACATAAAGGAAGAAAACGTATTGATTTGTGTTATGATAATGCTGCTAAAAATGGATTTTTTATACATTTAGTTATTAATAAACAAGTGCCAGCTCCATATGTTTTTATGGAATGTAAAAATTATAAAGATGACCCACAAAATCCGGAGTTGGATCAATTGTCTGGTAGATTTTCAAAGATTAGAGGTAGGTTTGGTTTTCTAATATGTAGAAAATTTAATAATAAGGATTTATTTATTGAAAGGTGTAAAGACACGGCAAAGGATGATCGTGGTTTTATATTACCATTAGACGATGAAGATTTGATAACTCTTTTAGAATATAAAAGAGATAAAAATGAAAAGGGGATAAATGATTTTCTCGAAGAACGTTATAAGAAATTAGTTATGTAAGAATGTTTAATAAACCAATAGCACAATTAAAAGAAGAAGATATTCAGGCTCTCGTTGATAACAAAGAAAGAGAGAGTTCTATTTTGGAATATAAGCAAGAAATTTCTGGTACAGATCGTGAAAAAAAAGAAATTTCTAAAGATATTTCAGCAATGGCTAATACAGAAGGTGGCTATTTAATCATAGGAATTCAAGAAGATAATAGTCGCGCAAATGCTATTATTGGAACTCCAAAAACTATTGGGAAACAACCAGTTGAGGCTTGGATTGAGAATGTTCTGATTACGAATGTTAGACCTAAGATAATTATTACACCAAAGGTAATCACTTTGGCTTCTATTTCAGATCGCGTTCTTATAGTAATACATATACCACAAAGTTCTAAACGTCCTCATATGGTCATTACAGATGGTCGTAATGCTTATTATACGCGTCATAATTATCAAGCAACCTATGCCGATGAACACGAGGTTAGATCAATGTTTTTAGAAAGTAAAAATTTAGGTGATAAAATGGAAACTTTTTTGAATACTCGTAATCTTATTAATCCATTGGACGACAATTTTGCTATTACACCACTATCAAAACAATTATCAAAATCTCTAAGACAAACACGTGAATTGCCGGAGAATTTTAATGGTAATCCTTTTATTATGTTTTCTGCTTGTCCTCGTTATTTGGAAGAAAGAGTAGATATAGCTTCTTCTGATTTTCGAACTTGGCTGGAGACAAATGATCAAATTAATCTTTTTGGGCTCAATATTGATTTTTTAGATTATGATAAAACTGTTTCAGCAGACAGTATTCGTTCTGTAAAAAAAATTCAATTAGAAAATGACCAGGAGGTATTAACATATAGGTATTTGGAAATTTTTCGTAATGGATATTTAGAAAATGGAATTAGCTCTGAAATAATGTGGCCACATAAAGAACTTGGTTTAATGTTTCAAATTGCATATTTTACAGCGGCATTTTGGTTATTTATGAAGTTTATTTGTAAATTATATGAACATATTGGCTATTTAGATGAAATTAATTTAATAACATCCTTGGTCGATGTGGAAAATGTAACACTTCACGGTTTTGGAAAAAAGAATGAAAAAGAAAAATGGGCTCAACCTTATGGTTTTTCATTTTATACTGATAAAACACCAACCTGTAAACAAAAGAATGTAAGAATAGAAAGAAGTATACTTGCTTCTGAGCTTAATGAAGAAAATATAGAAAAAATAGTTAAGGAAGTATCTAAAAGAGTATCTAATGCTTTTGGTGAAAGTATCGCAAAATGTTTTGATAATAATAATAATTTTGATACTAATAAAATTAGAGGTTTTCGAAATGTTTATTAATTAAATTTATAATCAACAATTGAAATTATTTACACAATTATCATAATTTAAGTTATAATATAAATAACAATGATGCCTAACCCCTATATCATTTGGCGATTTCCGATGTAAGGTATGGCAAAGATAAAACCCTACGCGAATAAAGATGGTCTTCTGACCGGCACTTATTCGCGTAGGTTTATGCCTGAAAGGGCGTAGGACAGTTCTGAAAGGGATTGTCGTCGTGTCAGGAGGCCTTTTTTGTCCTCAAATCAACAATTAAAACCTACGCGAAACATATGAAAAATAAAATTAAAAACATACTACTTTGGCTTGCAGTTTTTCCTGCTTCATTGGCTGGTATGGTATTGTCCTCTTTTCTTTGGCATCTTATTCACAATTTAACAGCCGGGAGGTATATTGACTTAAATTCTTGGTTAAATATTATTTATGTTGAACTTGTAAGTAATCTTATTGCAGGGTTTGTTTTTGTTTTAATTGCTTATAAAATTGCACCAAATAATAAAAAAATAACAGCAATTATTTTTACAGCTTTTTTAATACTTATAAGCGGGGCATCACTATTCATTGTAAATTATATGACAAAAGAATACTTTACTAACATTGGAATAATAGGAACTATTGCCGGCTCAATAATTTGTTGTATTGGTATTTATAAAGGCGACTTTGACAAAAAGCTTTCTTAAATAAAATAACAAATAATAGATTTATAAATGTTACAATTGCCAAAAGAAAGTATTTTAGAATTTCAAAAAATATTTGAGAAAGAACGCGGTAAAAAGATATCTTTTACTGAGGCCACTGAGGCTGCAAATAATCTGATTGGATTTTTTGACTTGTTACTTAAAATCGATATGAGAAATAAGAAAAATGTTAAAAAAGAGAAATAAATATATGGATAAAAATTATAAAATTGAATTAAGTAAATTTGAACTTTTGGTATTAACACTTTCGCGAAAGATAAAAATAACAACAAAAATACTTATTAAATCAAAATTTGCTAGAATTTTAATATTAGTATTTATTTTGATTTTTGTATTAGTAGGTGCTTTGTTCTTTATCAAAAGTTTTAATTATATATCAAAAGGTGATGTTTTGTATAAGAATGTTAAATATGAACTATCTTTAGAAAAATATGAATTAGCTAATCGATGGTGGATTTTTGATCGTATTAATCCTAAATTACAAAATAATAGTTTGTTGATAAAAATTCGGAAAGCTCAAATAATGGTAAAATCAACTGAGTATTATGAACAGGGTAAGAAGGATTTTGAAGAAGGTCGTTATGCTAATGCAAAATTGAATTTAAATAATATGGCAGAAAATGACCCGAGAAACTCAGAAGTAAAAAATATTTTATTGAAAATCGATGAAATCGAAACTATAGTTAAAGTTGATGAAAATAAAAGTATAATGTCAATTTCTTCTCCTAATGAACCTATTATTTTAGATGAACCTGTCGTTCCAGTTTTAGCACCAGAACCTGAACCAGTGCCAATAGTATATTTAAATCTCAACAAACCCTATATTTCTAAAAATAATATGACAGTAACAGTTACTAGTATAGAGAAGATTGAAGAAACTAATTCTTATGAGTATACCATCTCTTATAAACAAGAGAATAAAATTATCGATAAAGAACTTGAAGAAGGGACCTTTAAAATATTTTTTGATGATAATACAGGTTTAAATCAGTATGGATTTTTTGATAAATTATTTCCCGGTGAAAGTAAATCAAGAACCTATACGTTCGAATACCTGAAAGAACAAAAACCTTTTGTTATTGAATTTAATGATCATAATGATACTGGATTTTTTAGAAATCAGCCAGCAGTAGACACACTCAAATGGAGAGTAGATTAGTATTGTAAATATACAATGAATGGCAGAGAGATAAGATTAAAAGATGTTTTAGCCTTCAAACACTACTGTCTATTTAGAATTTAGAAAAAGCATATTTGGGGATTTTTTCTTATTTGATTTTTATCAGTAAAAGTGTAAACATTAAACTAAAGTTAGAGATTTTGTGAAGGGATATTTAAATATTAAAAAATAAGATTTATTAAATAATTATAAAATTATGAAAGAAAAAAAATGGTATAAAAAATGGTGGGCCATTCTATTGTTTATTATTGTTGGAATAACGATAATTTCGTCTTTGGGAGGTGATAATACAAAAGTTAAGGAACTAGAAGAAGAGAATGCCAAAATTAAATTAGAATTAAACACGTTAAAAGAGAAGATAAGTAAATATTCAGATATAATCGCATTAGAAGATGCTAAATCAGAAGAACAGAAACTTTTAGCAGAACAGCAAAGGAAAGAAGAATTGGAGGAAATTGAAGTTGAGACAAAACAGCTTCAAGAACAGAAAAAAATAGAAGATGAAAGAAATAAATGGGAAGAGGTTTTTACTTTCAGCGGTTCTACTTCTAAAAAAAGTTCTATATTTAATGTAATAAAAGGAGAAGCAAAGGTTGTATGGAAACATCTTGGGAGCGGACATTTTAGTATCAATTTAATTCCAAAAGGTTCAGAATATGGAGAATTATTAGTCAATCATATAGGAGCAACTAGTGATGAAAGCTTTTTCTATCAAGCAGGTGATTATTTCTTAGATATTAACGGGGATACGCCTTGGGAGGTAACTGTTTTTCAAAATAAAAATGAATAATGATAATAACTGACGAACAAATTAAAAGGTTTCAATTTCTCTGGAAAAGGGATTTTAAAGAAGACATTGATAAAAAAATAGCCCGTGAAGAACTTTTACATTTTGTTAACTTAGTTGGTATGACTTATAAACCAATTAAAAAAAGTGATTTAGAAAAATATGATAACCAAAATATTACAAAAAAAGAAAGGAGCGATTACAAAAATTATTCAAAAAAATGTTAGAAAAAATATTAAAAAATGTTCTTGAAATTTTAGATACTTCCAAGAGATTAGCACCTGCTTATTATACTAGCAATTATAATAGAAAAGATATAAATTTCACTAGACCCAAGACTTATTTGATTGATTTTAATGATTTAACGCCAATTGACGAATATGAATTAGCTAGTTACGTCTGGCAAGGATTACCTAATAGTGAATTATATGGAAAAGAAGGTCACTACCTAAGTGCGATAGTAATAATTGCCGAAGATATAACTATGGGAGCTTTTATTGTGAATAGATTGGGGCATAGAGAATTAAATTCTGATCTTACTAGAGAAATTATTGAAAAAAGACTAAATTTTTTTATGGACAAAGGTTATCCATCAGATATTATACTTTCTGATAGGAATATAAGAGAATATTTTTACAAATGTGAAAAATTTGGCACTGAGAGAGCTAATTTAAACGATAAAAGAGAAAAAGACTTGAGTGGTCTTGGTCTTGCTTTTACAGATAATGAAAAATTGCTCTTTTATTATCAAAAATTAAGACAAATAGTAAATTAATTTTAAATATATGAAAAAATTAATCAAAAAAGATGCTGTAAATTTTATCTTATTTGTAATTTTTTTATCGCTTGGGACATACTTCATTGTAATTGAAATATGGCTATGGCCCGTTAAAGTTGTAATCTTTGTTATTTTAGTTTTGGTTTTGAAGTCGATGATTTTTTCAAAGAAGTAAATAAAAAAAATATATGAAGCTTTCAAAAAAGGATATTATGTTATTCAGAAAGTTAAATATAATATTTGCACTTATTTCTATTTTAATAACTATATTTGTAAATAAAATGATTGGAGCAGGTTTATTGGCTTTAAGTTTGTTTTTTTTGTTTACTCCCTATAAGAAAGGAGATGATATAAAATAATTTAAACATTCTCCATATAATAAGTTCGAAGAGTAGGAATTAAATCAATTTTATTTTGTGATTGGATAGAGATTTTTGATACAAATAATGATTTTTATATACTAAAAAAGGGGTAAATTAAAGAATAATTTAGTGAAAAAAATAGTTTTACCAAAAAAGCTCTATTTTAGTGGTAAAAAGGTATAAAATTGTTAATTTTAGTGATAAAAAAACATCAGAAGTTGGCATAAAAAACATCAGAAGTTATTAAAGAAAATGTCAGTAAATAGCATAAAAAATGTCAGTAAAAAAAACATAGGAAAAGGGGATAAAAAATATAGGAAATAATAAGAAAAAATGTCAATAAACAGGCAAAAAAATGTCAATAAAAAATATCAGGAGCTATTAAAAAAATGTCGGAAGTAAGCATAAAAAATGTCGGTAAAAAATTGAAAAAATACCAAACTTAAAATCAAAAACTAACTAAAAATTTGTTGTCAAACCTTGTTAGCAATGGTATTCTTTAATTAGAACCTTAAACTATTTATCATTAAAAAATAAATAATATGGACAACAACATTCTAATGGTTATAAAGGGTAGTAAGTTATTATCTAATACTTGGAAGCAAGAACTACAAATTAAAAAAGATGGCGTATATGGCGAAACTTTAGTTGTAGGCAAAAGAGTAAAAATGCATTTACCTTACGAAAATATAGCTCAAGTTAATCTTACAAGAGGGGCTTTATCTGCTGATATTGAAATAATAAATAAAGGGGGTAGCGGAAATTTAGTAGTAAAAGCATTAAAGAAAAAAGAAGCTGAGATAGCAAAAGAATTGATTGATAAAAAGAGAGTAGAAACTCAATCAAATAACAGTTCACAAAATAATAATAGTGTTGCTGATGAAATTAAGAAATTAGCTGAACTAAAAGAACAAAAAATTATTACTGAGGAAGAATTTCAAGCTAAGAAAAAACAAATTTTAGGAATATAATTTTTATATTTGTTGCAAGTAAAGAACAATTTTTAATATATGGAAAGTTTATTAGGGAATGATTGGTATTACACATTAAGCACAATAGCACAGGTTTTTGCAGCTATTTTGGGATTTTATTCCATATTTGTAATTTTTAAAGTTGAAAAAATAAATGTGTTTATTGAAGAATTAAGATCCATTTTAATAAGATTAATTGCATCAGCAGAAACTCATAAAAATATAAATTCAGCTCCTAAAAAGTCAGAGGTAGACGAACAGACGCTTATTGATTTGAATAATGAAAGTTTACTGAAAAGAGCAAAAAGTGCTCTAAGAATAGCAAAAGAAATGAAGATGAGGGTGAGTTATAGTAGCGATAGAATGAGTTATAGAAGAATGGAAAATATTCCATTAACTTTTGAAAACGAATTAAGACGTAAGAAAGAAGTAATAAATTCTTTTAAGATAAATTTAATTTTATTATTATTTATCGTTTTTTTTACTATAATTTCACTTGGGAGTTCAAATTTTGTTAATACAAATTATTTAAGAAATTTTATCTTGTTTTTAAGTATTTTTTTGTCGATTATTGTGAGCATCTCTTTTTCAATAAGTATTTTTAAAATAGTAAAAGAATAATCTATAACAATAGCTCTTGAAGAGTAAAAATAAAGCCCTGCGGGGCTTTTAGTGGTTTTAGTTTAGTTGGAAAATATAAAAGAGCCTAGCCTTTACTTTTTTTAAATAAAAAATGAAGCAATTGTTGATTATCATAAGCGGCAGAAGAATATGAAACTTTGATAATTCTTTTCATATTATCAAGACCAATTTCTAAAGGGGATACTTTATTGCTGGCAAAATATGTAGCTTTTAATTTGCTATTTGGTAAAGTATCACTAAGACTAAAATCTACACCACTACCAGGGTCCATATCCTCTAAGATAGCCGGCATATCTATTATGTTTGATTTTCTCTTTTTAATCATATCTTAATTATACACATCTAATCTAAAAGGTAAACTATGCTACAATTCCAATTCTTTTGATTTCTTTATCAATTTCATTGCAAATTAAGATTAAATTGTATCTTTCGTTGTATTTATGGTTTAATATAGTTCGTGGTATAGACACATCGCTCACCATTAAAATTATAAAATCAAGCAACCCTTGATTTTTTTATTCAAAATGTTAAACTATATAACCTTAAAAAAATAATAAATATAATATACCTATAAATTAAGTCAATCCCTTTTTAAACAAAGCATTATTAAATAAAATTAAACTAGGTTCATTAACAATTATATATCTAAGTATCAGTTAAACAACGGTAGGACACTTTTAATTCCTAT
>Ga0265594_1001374_pt1 | contig 18866 bp, 21 predicted proteins | sample saktaG_11_FD_190147 | JGI IMG/M metagenome (GOLD analysis project Ga0265594, IMG submission 190147) | Saline water microbial communities from Sakinaw Lake, British Columbia, Canada - sak_2011_5_24_80m | ecosystem: Environmental > Aquatic > Non-marine Saline and Alkaline > Saline ... | reverse complement strand
CAGCTGATTCTCATTTATCAGTTTGCCTAAGCGGGAATTAAAAACTGGGAAAAAATAGTAATTAGCGGCCCCGCAACTGCCATCAGAACAAAAATAAGTAGCGTTAATTCCGGCAAAACCATTATTGGCTATAACAAATTTAGCCAAGGGCTTCGCCTGGCAATTACTCTTGCAATCATCATCGTCTGCTGTATCAGTAATAATTTCTAAATTAGGGTTAGCCAAATCTATTTCCACTATATCAACGGCAAAGTTCCCGCCAGGAGTAGAAATTATTTTTTTATATTCATATTTACTGTATCTGTTTATAGACTCATCATAGCTTAATTTATGAACTTTTGCCAGATCTTCCCGGCTGATGCCTAGGGACAAATCCCTCATAATCCGGAAAGCATCAGCCGGCCGGCCCAAATAATATTTCTTAAAATCAAGAGGGTTTATATACCAGGCCTCACCATTCCTTTCTGTTTGTAAAATTATTCTCCCCGCCAGTCTCTTAGCCAAGGCAATATCACCAGCCACCGGCATCCCCGCCTGGGCAATCCTCTGAAAATCTATTTCCAAGATACCAAGTCCTAATTCCCGCATGACGGCAAAAGCGTCAGTCGGCCGGCCAAGATAGTAGCGCTTATTATCCACCGGATAGACATACCAAGCTTCGCCTTTACCTTCTACATTAAGTAAAATCCGGCCAGCTAATTTTTTCCCTAAACTCTGCGCTTTAGCCAGACTCGGAAAAACCAAAAGAAAAAAAAATATTATAATTGTTCCTGTTTTTAGCTTCACCCCGTTAGATATTTTCACCCCGTTAGAAGTTTTAATAAAATTAGAAATTTTCATACATTTTTGTCTTAATTATACTTAGATTCACTCCAATGGAAAGTGTACGCTGAAATTCTAACGGGGTGAATATATTTTTCATAACCCCCGCCGAACTTGAATATCTAACGGGGTTCATAAAAACCAATTAAATCCCCTGCGCCCGAAAAATTATTAAAAATGTTCGCAAAATTATCTTTATATCAAGAAACACTATTCTCCAGCCTGGATTGTTAAAGCAAAAATTAATATACCCCCTGTCTAATTTATCCTGGTTAACGCCCGGTTCGCCCTTGTGAGCCTGATAAGGGCCTGTCAGGCCGGCCCTAACCAAAAATTTGGTCTTTACGCCTCTGGCTAACAGTTCTTGATAAATCTCCGGGTTAACCGGCCTGGGACCGACAAAACTTAAATCACCTTTTAAAATATTAAAAAGTTGGGGCAATTCATCAAAATAAACTCTTTGAATAATTTTACCTATAAATATTAAATTTTTTCTGTCCCGCTCAATTTCTTTTATATTTACTATTTTTTCACTCGCTTTTACCTTATAAAAAATCTCAGGGGTAAAAATATTGAACTTTATAAGGTTAAATTTTTTTTCCTGCGAAATTCTTTCTTCGCAGTAAAACAAAGGGAATCGCCAGTGGCCGCGGCCAATATGCTCAATAAAAATAGCCGCCAAAATCAAGATGAAAATTGGTAAAGTAATTATTAAAAAAACTATAGAAAAAATAATATCAAATAACCTTTTTGATCTAGGCGGAGTAATTTTTTTATTATCCATAGATTTTTACGAAAAACTTTATAATAAACCCCTCCTCCTTGCCTGAAGAGATTTTATTTTAAAACTTCAATAAACTTTTTTACTTTCTCTTCCTCCTCCAGCTCTTTAACCTGTTTAAAATATTTTTTAACGTCAGCCGGTTTTGACTCTTTTTTTAAATAAAAGTTTTCTAAAATCTCTGCGCCGATATTGGCCAGCGCCTGCACGCCTTTCTGATGATCAGCTATTTCATACTCTCCGTCTTTCTCAACAATAACTCCTTGTGAAATCAGCTCGTGAATCATAATAATGGCCGGGTAATAATATTCTTCTTTTTCGGTTTTATTCTTTAAATAATCGCAAATAGTCCCCATTTTGGCCTGAAACTGTTTTCTTAAAATTTCGTCATCCTGGCTGTGCCTCTCCCACAGCAATTTTGCGGCTAAAGTCTCGGCTTTAAGTTCTTCAATAACGTCAGCGACCTTGTCCGAACCGATTTTTTTATAAATTTTTTCGTCATCGGTGGAAAGAATTGAATGGCCAAATTCATGAAGGGAGGTTTCAATTATGGCCGCCTCTTTATAGCCTTCGGAGTTTACTTTTTCTCCAGGAAAGGCTTTTCCTAAAAGAGGAATCTGTTTGGTTTTAGCCAATTCGGCAATAGTGTTAACGTGGCTGGCAATAAATCCTTCTCCGGTTTCCGCCTGGGTTATGGAAGCTAAATTAGGACCAAAGGAAAAGTACTGAGTATTAAAGACCTGACGAGGTACCTCATAAGGCTCGCCCAAAACGTCTTTGTTCAAATCAACAATATTTTGAGCTATGGGTCTATATTCATCTGCCAATTTTTCTAATTCCTTCGTGTATCCACTCCGAAAAGCCAAACGTAGTTCAATATCAACTTTTTCCGCCTCACGAGCCACTTCGGTACTGCCCTGGGGAATAATCATTAAGGGGCATCCGGCTAAAGCTAACTCTTGGGTTTTTGCATTTAAATTGTCCCACATTTCATCAAGCTTTTCTGGGTCAATTTCTTTTGAACCATAAGCTTGCGCTACTTCCCTTAAAAAACCCGGCAAACCTTCATAGGAGGGAGGAATTTTTTCTTCTTGAATAAGTTTTTCCACTCTTTGGGCTAAGGTTTCTATCCTTCCGACCAGGCGGGACCATTCAAATTGAAAAACTTCGCCATAAGTTTTTACGTCCGGAGTTTCACCGTCAGCTGTATGAAGGTCATAAACATATTCAGCCCCCCTTTCCCCTGCCAGTTCTGTTTCGGCAGAGCCGCCCGGAGCATCAGCCAACTCTATCTGTTTAACATAAGCCTGGTCAATATATTTGCCCAACAAAGCGGCTGCGTCTAAAAAAAGTTCTAATTCCTCCCGGGTAATTCCTATCTTTTTGAAAGTTTCTTCCGGAATTTCCCCTACCCAACGTTTTAACAAAACCGCCTGGGCTAACTGCCTTTCGGAGGAAGCTAATATCATTGACCGCCAAGCGGAAAGATTAACGTCCCTTAATTTTTCAATGCCGCCAAGGTACTGCAATCTTAGATTAGTTTCCATTTCGCCCCGGTCTGAAAGCGTTTCTCTTAACTCTTTGGTCTCCGGATCATAAGCCGCTCCCGCCCATTCGCGGCATTTGCCTTCAAAAAAATCTCCGGCGTATTTATCCCATTTCTCCGCCACAACTTCATCTGCCTTTTCAAAAATTTCCTCTACGCTCTCAATTTTCTCCGGGCAGCCCGGCCAGCCCTCTTGCTCAATTGATGTTTTTAAAAGACCCCTTATTTCTCTGGAAAAATCAATATATTCAGGCAACTTTTCGCCCTTTTTTAAAACATTCATTCGGTTTGTCTGGTCCGGATTAAAATTTTCGCCGAATCTTGGGTTTTCAAAACCTTCTCTCATATTGGCCGATAATAAATTAAATAAAACTGGTTAATCAGTCGGGCTGCGCAGAATTGAACTGCGATTACACGCACCCGAAGCGTGTGTAATAGCCTTTATACCACAGCCCGCGAAATATTTTCTTTTATTTCTTTATTAAATTATCGTCTTTTAGAATCTTTTTTATTATAACATACAGAATAACCATAACAATGATAAACGTCATTAAAGAACTAATAATTGAACCAATATTAAATAATGACCCGGCAATATTAAATGTTAAATTAGGAAAATCTTTTACTGGTACGATTAAATCAACGAAAGGGGTAAACAAACCCCTGACAATTGAATCAATCAAATCTTTTGAGGTCTGGGCGACAATCACGCCGATAGCCAGACCAATAACAGAATACTCTTTAAAGAATTCAAGCAAATCTTTGGTAAAATTTTTATACCCGCCAATGGCGATTTTTTGTTTTTTTTCTTGTTCCATATTTTTAATTTAAAAATTATGTGGACCTAGGCAGAATCGAACTGCCGCCTCCGCAATGCGAATGCGATGTCATACCACTAGACCATAGGCCCAAAAATAAACTACTATTTTTAATTTTCAATAAAATCAATGCTTTCTATCACAACATCCTGCAACGGATGATCATTCCCATTAACTTCCATTGCCTCAATTTTTTCTATTATATCCAGGCCGCTTACAACATAACCGAAATTAGTATGCTTGCCGTCAAGCCAGGGCGTGGATTCGGCCGTAACGATAAAAAACTGCGAACCGTTGGTGTTGGGTCCGGAATTAGCCATAGCCAGACTGCCCCGCACTAATTTATGCCCATTAATTTCATCCTGAAACTTATAACCCGGCCCGCCGGTCCCGTCATCCGCCCAATTATCGTCTTTACTTAACGGGTCGCCTCCCTGGATCATAAAATTCTTTATTACCCGATGAAATTTTGTCCCGTTATAAAACCCCTTCTTCGCCAAATTCAAAAAATTATTTACGGTCAAAGGAGATTCTTGCCCGTAGAAACTGACGGCAATATCGCCGAAATTAGTTTTAATTACGGCCTGGCTTACCCCGGAAGCTAAATCTTCCAGTTGGATTTGATTTTCTCCGGCAGTATCGCTCGAAGACGATGATTTCTTTGACGGTTTTAATTTAGGCGTCATACCCTCATTAATATCATTTATTCTCTCAACTACCCCGCTGTCATCATAGGAAGACATAATCTCTGACGCATTTTCTTCTGTTATTTTACTGATTTTACTTTGAGTACATCCGGAGATAATAAACAAAATTGTAACTAATAAAAATAATTTTTTCATATATTATATTTTGTGTAAAATCGCTTTATTTATAATTTTTAAAGCTAATTTATAATCATCTTTTATTAGATTTCTACCTTCCGGCATAATCTTAGCCCAGCTTCTTTCTAACTTAGCCTTAAGCCATTTAGCCCCTTCCAAAGTTTCGTATTTATGGATATTAAAAGTCAGATAAAACATGTCGGCCAATTCGGTAATATGCGACATCGCGTCAGCCGAAGCTAAAATTTTAGCTTCTTTGCTTTTATGCTTGAGTTTTACACTGCCACGATGGCTAATAATGCATTCCTGGACTTTTTTAATCTTCTCTTGAGAAAAATTCAGTTCGTCAAGTATTTTACCAGCTAATTGAGCGCCATGCAAGTGATGCTTTTTGTATAATCTATAATTTAAAATTCCGGCATAATCGTGCAGATAAGCGGCTAATTCTAAAATTTCCAAATCAGCTTTTAGCATTTTCCCCAGACGCAAGCTATGGCTGGCTACCGGGATAATGTGGTATCGCCAAGTGGTATAAGAAAAATTATTATTGGCTGAGTAGCATGCCTTTTTTACCAACCTTTTTACTTCCTGCCTTATCTTTTTATAATTATAACTCTTCATATAAACAACAACGTCCTATTAAATGGTTTAAAGAAATAACAGCATCCTTAAACCACCAATACGGAAACATAGTTCCCCTCCTAAGCTATACCTCACCCCCTAACCCCCCTCTCCTAGTCAGGAGGGGAGGAATTAATTTTTAATTAATGTTTGTTTTATCTGTTTTAAAACATCTTCTATATTATTCTCTACTTCATTATTTTTAAATCTAATAATTTTGTAGCCTGCAGATTTCAAAATGTCTTCTCTAAACTCATCTATTTCTTTTATTTCTTCTTTATTATGAATCCCACCGTCAGCTTCTATAATTAATTTCTTTTCTGGGCAATAAAAATCAACAATAAAATTATATACTCCTAAAACCATGGGTTGTTGACGTCTAAACTTATAATCTAATTTTTCATTCCTTAACTCTTCCCAGAGTATTCTTTCGGCCTTAGTCATCTCTTTCCTTAACACTCTGGCTATATATAATAATTTAGAATTATCCGACATATTTTTACAATTAGCCTCTTCCGCTCCCTCTCCTGACTAGGAGAGGGAAAGCGAACGGAGTGAGCAGGGTGAGGTATAAATAGAAGGAGCAGGGCGGAGGGTGGTCTATATTTCTAACTAAAACAATTCACAAATCTTTATATTTTATCACCTTGCCGTCTTTATTAAAATAAAATCTTTTATGCTGATACTCGCCCCCTAGTAAAGGTTTTAGCCAGTATTGGTCATCGTCCCACATTTTTTCCAAGGGTAGCCCTTCAATCTTAAACCATTTCAATTCCCCTTCGCCTAAATCTTTGGGGCTGCCCTCCCAATCGCGGCAGACAAAAACATGGGTTAAAAAATTAGATTCTTCATTGTCAACAAAAACAAACTCCAATTCCCCCATCTTTTTTAAATTCTTTACGATTACATCAGTCTCTTCTTTAATCTCCCTGACCGCCGCTTCTTCAGTACTCTCGCCCGGGTTCTGCTTACCGCCCGGTCCATTCCATTTGCCCGCGCCAAAACCCCGGCTTTTGCATTGCAAAAGCACTTTATTCTCCTTATTTAAAATATAACAAAGGTTGGCAATAAAAGGAAATTTATGATTCATAGGCTTATTAACTCATACTCTCTTGTCCCCAGTCCAATTTTGGCTCCATGTTCTAATTGCTCATCCCCGTTCTGCTCTTTAAAATCTTCGCATTGTTTAACAACTAAATCATAAGACGCCTGGTCAATGGCTATGGGGTCAGAAGAAACTAATACGCCGATATCATCTGTCATCGGTTTCATCTTTTCGTCGGCGCAATCGCAAAGTTTTGTAATATTAATTAAAAAATTTATATAAAAGCATTGCTTATCTTTGGCTCCAGCCAAAGCATATTCAGCTAACCGTTGCCTGAAAATTTTTACATCTTTTTCTCCCCAAGGGATACCTATAGCATTCGTTGGGCAAATTGAAATACATTTTGAACAACTAATACATTTGTTTTGATTAATTTCAGCTTTTTGCTCCTTATTAAGAGAAATTGCTTCCACCGGACAATTGGCAATACATAAACTGCAGCCAAGGCATTTTTCCGGATCTACCTGATGTTTTACAAAAGCGTGCTGGGCTAGCTTTCCCCGCCGGGAAGCCAAGCCCATGCTTAAATTTTTTATAGCTCCGCCGAATCCGGCGCTAATATGCCCTTTAAAATGAGAAATTATCAAAAGTGATTTATATTTAGCTAACCCCTTGCCCAAATAGCATTTCTTAAAATGTTCGCCCCCAATTTCTACCTCTATTGTATCATCGCCGAGCTCTCCGTCTAAAAAATCAATCGGAGCAAAGGTAAAACCATGTTTTAAAGCTAATTCTTTATGCGTGCTAGCTGCCGAACGCACAGCTTTATATAAAACACTGCATTCTATTAAGGTGGGATTCTCTACCATCTCCGATACTGCCTTCACGTAAGAAGCCGGCAGATAGGTAGTATTGCCCTCTTCCCCAAAATGAACCTTCACCCCTAGAGGTGAAGCGAATTCAGGCAATAAATTTTTAATTTTATTTAATTCGTTTAATTTTATAAAATAAACCTTAGATTTTCCCATAAATTTATAAACATCTTATGCATGTGTCACAATTTGGACAAGTAATAAAACCTTGATACTTACAATTGTACTCTGTAATTATTTTATCCCTTGGAACATCCAAAGGATAATCATTGGCATTATAAATATATAAATCATCGGGTAAATGAAAAAAATTTTTACATTTACATGTTATGCCTGTTCTCTTTTTCATATATTTAATTTAGTTAGTTTTTTGGTTTAAACAAACTTCATATTTAATAAATTGATTTACATACTCTTTACAGCCATCAAGAAATTCAAATGAACTACCTCCACATACCACTATTTCGCCATCTGATTCAGTTAAACTTATACCAAATTCATAACCCATATAATGTTCGCTCCCCTCAAGATAAGGATTTTTCGGCTCAACACAATTATAATCATTGCTAGAAGAACATCCGCTAATAAAGAACAATGCGAGAATTAATACTAATTTAAACCAATTTCCTTTTATAAATTTTTTCATACATTAAAATTAACTATTAACCTCTCCACATCTACTTCCATAATCCCTGCCAGCTAAAATCAAAGTCAATATATCTAACCGTATCAAACCAAAATATAAACAATATTATCAGTACAGAAATTATGAATCCAAATAAATATTTTTTATATTTTTCCCAAATAATTTCTGCATAAGATTTAAACAAACTTCGTTTATATTACACCTCACCCCGTCGCTTCGCTCCTCCCCTCTCCTAATTAGGAGAGGGGTTGGGGATGAGGTATTATTCGCAATTCGTAAATTCGTATAAATTCGTAATTCGTAGGTTATTTTACCCAAAATTCTCCCTTCAGTTCTTCGTCATCCTCCATTTTCTTTTCCTCAATTTTTCCTTTAGCTTTTTTCCGCAATTCATCTAGATCCATCTTGTTTAATTCCTTGCTTCTCTTTTCCAGATATTTTTTATCATTTAACTTCGAGTCCTCAATTACCTCTGACAAAAGCACATCTAAAATCGCCCCGATTTTCGGTCCCGGAGTTATTTTTAGAAATTTTATTAAATCATCGCCATTAATTTTTAACATCTTCGCGGAAACCGGATCCTTTTGCACTTTCTCCATCATATACTCTAAATGACGTAATTTATAAGGCTTTGCTTTGGGGACGCCAGAACCTAAACGATCAGCCACACGAATATCAATTAAATCGGCTAAATTCCCCTCTCCAACCTTTTTTATTAAACGCCTTACCGAACTAGCAGTTACTTCGTCAACATTATAATAAAACATATGATTACGCACTAAATTCGTTACCCGGCTAATATCATCATTAGAAAATTTCAAACGCTGCATAATTTTTTTAACAACCTTTGCGCCGACAATATCATGATTATAAAAAGTAGCAACTTGCCCTGAATTAGTCGAAGGGTCGCTTCTAAACTTCTTAGTCTGCGGTTTAGCTATGTCATGAAGCATAGCGGCTAATTTAACCTGCCAGTTTTTGTTTGGGCAATATTTTAAGGATAATACTGAGTGTTTAAAAACCGTATAAACATGATGATGATTCTGAGCTACGCCCACCCCGCGGGTTACTTCCGGAATTATATACTGCAATAATTTATTTTCATGAAGCGTCATCACACCTTCATAAGCCTTTTCCGTTTCTAAAATCTTAACAAATTCATCTCGAACCCGCTCATTAGAAACGAACTTAATCCCGCCCGCCATTTTCTTTATCGCCCTTTCCGTCTTTGGCTCAATCGAAAAGCTAAGCTGGCAGGATAATCTAATCGCCCGCATCATGCGCAAAGCGTCTTCCTTAAACCTGTCTGCCGGATCCCCGACCGCCCGGATAATTTTTTTCTCTAAATCTTTCTGCCCGCCAAACAAATCAACTAATTCAATACCTCTCCCCTTTAATTCCCCTCTCCTAATTAGGAGAGGGGTTGGGGGTGAGGTCATTTTCATAGCCATCGCATTTATCGTAAAATCCCGCCTTTCCAGGTCTTTGTCCAAACTATCTTCAAATTTAATCTCATCCGGATGCCTGCGGTCGCTATAACCCTGTTCGCTGCGATAAGTGGTTATTTCTATGACATCCTCGGTCTTTCCGTCTTTATCCTTAACCGGCACCAAAACTGTTCCGAAATTATTTTCATATTTTCCTTGGACAAAAACTTTTAAAATCTCTTCCGGACGGGCATTAGTGGTTATATCCCAATCTTTAGGCATTTTACCTTTAGCCTCCGAAGCCTTGGCGTAGGAGGCCATAAGCAAATCACGCACGCATCCGCCCACGATATAAGCCTGGAAGTCTGCTTTTTCCAATTTTTCTGTTATTTCTTGAACATACCCGGGTATGTTCATCTTTTTTTCCATATTCTTATTATAACATAAAAAGCCAACTTTTAAATTGGCCCCATTTATTTAAATAATATAATAAAATCAAAATTTAGTCAAAGGATTGGTATATTATTCCAACGATGTTAAATAATTTTTTTTAAATCCCCTCCAATAATAATCGGCTTAACTGCCTCTATTTCCGTTTTACAATAAGGCATTTCGGGAATCGAATTCAACATAAAAATTTTTTGGTTTAATACATGGGCAAAACCGATTTCCATTAAAGTATTTCCCCCTATATAATTTTTTACGCCATTCTTATCAAAATTTAGAACAAGCACAGCATCAGCGCCCTGCATCATTCTCCAAAATTCACGAATAGCATCCAGGTTATTTTTCTGGTAAAGCTTAATTTTTTCGATTTCCTCATCGGTTTTACCCACTAAAGTCTTATGCAAATCTGTCAAAAAAACGTCATGCCCCAATTCCCGAAGTTTATCACGATATTCAAGCATTTTATCCGTAAATTGCATTGAGCCGATTATTCCTATTTTCATAAGAGAAACTTTAAAAATTACTTGACTTTGCGTATGCTAAAATTATTGCGGTATGTAGAATAATTTTTCACGATAATTTTCTAAAATCCTGGCGCTCGGAAAATAAAGAGGAGTCGGTAGATTATCAAGACTAAACCATTGCCATTCGACAATCTCATCTGGCTCCATAACTTTCGGCTCTCCGCTAAACTTATCAGAAAATAACCCTATAGTGACAAAATGGGCGTATTCATTCTTGTTATTATTCACGCAAATTATTTTTACTTCACCCAGCTGAAGCCCCGTTTCCTCATAAACCTCCCGTTTCGCTCCGTCTTCAAAAGATTCTCCAAATTCAAATTTTCCTCCAGGCATCGTCCATGTCCCTTCTCCGCGCAATTCGGAACTGGCCTTATCGGGATCGGCGTGCCTTCTCCCTAAAAGGATTCTCCCTTCTTTGAAAAGCATAACACCGAATCCTGCTCCTACTTTTTTCTTTTCTATGCTCATATTATTGCGTTATGTATTATGCGGCTAAAATCTTTTCAGCCACTTTAAAACTGCCCAGGCAATCAAACCGCCAGCTACAGACGTAGCAAATTGTGTCCAACTCATCATCTGCGCTACCTTTATGGCCAATTCCTGCCTTATTAAAAGACGGCCGATTAGATTTACGCTAGCTAGCAAAAATAAAAACTTTAAGCCGGCGCCAACTAAAATTCCGAGCCAATAACCCTGAACTTCCTTTTTATTCTGGTTATAAATCCATTCAATACTTAAAACAAAAATTACATTGCTAATCATAATAAAAGGTATAACCGGGGCTAAAATCGCCGGCAATAATCCTCCGGCTAAAGCCATCAAAGAAGGAATTAAACAGACCACCAAAGCACTCCTGATCCCTACTAAAAACAAAATCAGAATTAAAATAGCATTAATAATGGGGCCGGTCATCCATTGCAGGTGAATAAAAAACGGTAAAATTGTCGCCACACCCGCCAGACCCAAAAATTGGGCTATGGCCCGAGCATCTACACGAGCCATGGTTTGTTCTTTTATATATGACATATATTTATCTCTATTTTCTTTTCTTATACCCTGTATGCAAAACCTTACGCTCTAATTTATCCTGCTTCTTTAACCAAGTCAAGGCTTCTAAAACCCTCTTGTTTTCATGAGCTTTTCTTATTTTTTTGCTTTTATCCAATTTATACAAAGCCGCAATTCTTTTCTTTCTAATCTCGTCTGTGGTGGGAATCGGCTGCCCGCCCCCGCCAATACATCCGCCTGGGCAGGCCATAACTTCTATATAATCATACTTTCCTAAATTATCTATAACCGGTTCTATATTACCAATACCGTTTACAACCGCTACCCGCAATTTTTTACCAGCCACAGAAACTATCGCTTCTTTAACATCTCCCAATCCACGTACCTGCTTAAATTCAAGCTGGGTTTTACAAATTTTTCCTTTGTTTTTACCGCAAGCCAAAAACTGGGCGGTGCGCAAAGCCGACTCCATTACTCCGCCACTGCCGCCATAAATAATGCCTGCGCCGCTGTATTCTCCCAAACAATCATCCGCTTTTTGTGGTTTTAATTTTGAAAAATCAATATTATTCTTTTTTAAAAGCCAGGCAAATTCTCTGGTAGTTAAAACGTAATCAACTGGAAAAATTCCCTTTACTTTTAATTCTTTCCTGGTGGCCTCAAATTTCTTAGCTGTGCAAGGCATTATAGAAACAACTGTAATCTCTTTAGGGCTAATATTCATTTTATCAGCCCAATAAGTTTTTATTGTCCCGCCGCTGTGGATATGAGGACTCCGGGCAGTAGTTAGGTTGGGAATTAATTCCGGATGATAAAATTCAACATACTTTACCCAGGCCGGACAACAGGAAGTCATTAGCGGCAACCTCTCCCCCCGTCCCCCTCCCCTAATTAGGGGAGGGTGGGGTGGGGTCTTTATCCGCTTTAGCAGTTCCTCTGCTTCAACCATAGTCGTAATATCAGCCCCAAAACTAACGTCAAAAATATAATTAAAGCCCAGTTCTTTAAGGCCAGCCACTACCTGGCCAGTTAAAATTTTACCATAAGGAAGATTAAATTCTTCGCCGATACTAACCCGAATAGAGGGGGCAAATTGAGCAATAACAATTTTTTTCTTGTCAGCCAAATCTTTTTCCACCATTTCCCACTGGCTTTGTTCCTGAGCCGCGCCGACCGGGCAATGGACCGCGCATTGTCCGCAATAAATACAATCAATTTTTTTATTTTTAGTAGGCACCACTTCCTGGTCAACCCCTTTCCCTTTCAACTCTAAATAACTAATATTCTGTAAAAGGGAGCAAGCGTCAAGGCAATTGCGGCAATCTATACATTGGGTCCCGTCAATCTCCACAGCATTAGCGAATTTATAAGTCTTTCTTTTCCCCTTCCTGTCAGAAAAACGCTTTATCTCTATTTTATATCTTTCCGCTAATTCTAGCAGGTCGCAATGCACATTCCAAATGCAGGTTGGACATTTTTCAATATGCTCAGCAAAAATAAGCTCAATATTAAGATTGCGTGTTTTTTTGACCCTTTCCGTATCAGTCCATATTTCCATGCCATCTACCACTTTCCTTTGACAAGATAAGCAAAGTTTTTTCTCTCCCTTTATTTCTACGACGCAAATCCGGCAATTGCCTTTGGCGGGGAAATCGGGATGATAGCAAAGGCCGGGAATAAAAATTTCGTTCTCCTGCGCTACTTCCATTATAGTTTTACCAGACAAGCAGCTTATTTTTTTACCATTAATTTTTATCTTTATTTTTTTCATAATACTCCTACGAATTACGAATTCCGCCAGCTGGCGGATTACAAATATACAAATATTAGAACGAAAAACTTATTTTTGAATTCGTACATTCGTACTAATTTGTAATTCGTAGTAAAATAATTTGTAGATTACTTAAAACACTCGCAAATAGTCTTTTTATCCAGCCCCCTGAAATTAATTTTATTTCCCGACATTTTTACTAAAATATTATTTACGTATGATTTAATCGGTATCGGCACCACACACCCCAAGCCGCAAAATGAGGTTTCTTCTAAATTATTAAGTAAATCGACAAAAAGCCGCCAATTCGGATTAGGCAAATTTACCATCTCTCTTAGGCGATAAACTCCTTCCCGGCAGGGCGTGCATTTCCCGCAGGATTCAATCAGGAAAAAATCAAGCCAGCCTTTTATTAAATTCTCCGGCTTATGTTTTAAAACACTATAAACGGTAATCGAGCCGGAGCCGCTTACTAACTGCTTTAACTGGCTACTTCCTAAAACTTCACCCGAAGCTTCTCCGCCCACTTGAACAAAAAAAGAAAACTTTGGGTAATTTTTAGTTTCCTTTAATATTTTTTCAATTGTCCAATTTTGCGGGAAAGAAAAAACTCCAGTCCATAAGCAATCGCCGCTAATTGTATAAAACCTCTCTTTTTTATATTTATTTGAAGCCACTAGGCTTACATTATAAAAAGTTTCTACATTGTTGATTAAAGTCGGGCATCCCCATAAGCCGCTGGTTTGAGGGAAGGGCGGGCGCAATCTTGGTTCAATCCGCTTGCCTGCCCCGCCAAGGCGGTGGCCTTCTATAGCGTTAAGCATAGAGCTTTCCTCTCCGCCGATGTAACCTGAACCAATCGGCTTAATGAAAAATTCAATTGGCGCTTTTCCTATTATCTTAGCTAAATTTTTATTAAATTTCTTATAATAATTATGATTAATATAAATATAGGCCTTACGCGCCCCTAAAAAATCAATAGCTATTTTTATGCCATCAATTGCTTTATCGGCAAAATTTTCTAAAATATAACTATCTTTAGCTACTCCGGGTTCGCCTTCAGAGGCGTTGCAGATTACATATTTCTTCCCGCCCTTAGCTTTTTTAACCATTACCCATTTATCAGCTGTTGGGAAACAAGCTCCGCCCCGGCCGACTAACTCTGCCTTTTTTATTTTAGCTATAATATCCATCAACTAATTTTCAATTTTTAATTTTCAATTTTCAATTGTTTGAAAATTAAAAAATTAAAAATTGTTTGAAAATTAAAAATTAAGAATTAAAAATTCTTATTATTCTTATAGAAAAAGTTAGAACAATCTTTTTCTACTTATATATTCCACTAACTCAGCGAGCCGACACGAATATCCCCATTCATTATCATACCAGGCTACGACTTTAACTAAATCCCTGCCGATTACTTTAGTTAAAGATAAATCTACAATCGCGCTGGCCGGGTTACCTATAAAATCAGAAGAAACTAACTGTTCGTCGGTTACTTCAATAATATTTTTATATCTAGCGCTCCGGGCAGATTTCTTTAAAACCTGGTTAACTTCTTTCTCTTCTGCTTTCTTACTGATTATAAAAACAATATCACACAAGGAAACTACCGGCGTCGGCACCCTTATAGCCAAGCCGTCAAATTTGCCAGATAGAGACGGAATAGTTTTAGTCGTGGCAATAGCCGCTCCAGTCGTTGTCGGGACGATATTGGCGGCCGCGGCCCGGGCTCGGCGCAAATCCTCATGCGGTCCGTCCACAATATTCTGGTCAGCCGTATAGGAATGGACCGTAGTCATAATTGCCTTTTTAATGCCAAAATTCTGCCGGATAATATCAACCACCGGCGCCAAACAATTAGTCGTGCAGGAAGCCATGGAAATTACTTTATCACTCTTTTTTATTTTATTTTCATTTACTCCCAAAACAATTGTTTTAACATTATCGGATTTAGCCGGAGCGCTGATTATCACTTTTTTTGCTCCCGCTTTAATATGGGCTGATGCTTCTGCCTTAGTCCGAAAACGACCAGTACATTCTAAAACAATATCCACGTCTAATTCCCGCCAGGGAAGTTTAGCCGGCTCTCTTTCTGCCAGCACCCTGTATTTTTTCCCGGCTACAATTAAATTATCGCCTTTACTACTGATCCCTGCTTTATATTTACCATAGCAAGTGTCGTGCTTTAATAAATGGGCTAAAGCCCCGACATCGGTCAGGTCATTAATGGCCACAATTCTATTGCCGGATTGTTTTTCCAATAAAGCTTTAAAAGTATTTCGGCCAATACGGCCGAACCCGTTAATTGCAACGTTCATATATTTTATCTTAATAATTATATAGATATTATAGCATAAGATAAGAATAAAATAAAAAAACACCCTGTTTCTAAAGGGTATTTTTTTATATATTGACTATTTTTTCTTATTTCTATTTAAATCAACCTCAACAATAGAACCTTCTTCGCCCTTCTCTGCCGGAAACTGAACGTTTACAGACTGCTTCAGAATATGATGCCCGACAACCGTTCCCCTTTTCCCGTCAACGTTCACCTTGGTCCCGAGCGGCGGCATATTCTTAGCTAATTCCTCATAGCCTTTTTCCTCAAAAGCCAGACAGCACATTAAACGGCCGCACATGCCGGAAATGCGTTCGCTGCCGCGATGAACAACCTGCTGGACTTCGGCCATTTCCGAAGTTATTGAAGCTAAATCCCCCAAAAATCTTTTGCAGCACAATTGCCGGCCGCAAGGGCCGTAATCTCCCTTTATTTTGGCCTCGTCTCTAATACCGATTTGGTGCAATCTTATTGTCTTATTGAAATGGCGGGTTAAATCTTTAACTAATTCGCGGAAATCAACCCGGCCGTCGGCAATAAAGGCAAAAGTCACTTTTGAGCCGTCAAAAGAAAAATTAACGTCAACCAGCTTCATTTCCAGCTGATTTTTTTCTACCATCTTGCGGCAGTATTCCAGAGCTTCCTCTTTATCTTCGGAGCTGGCCCTTTTTTCTAAATCAAGGGAAGTGGCTTTTCGTATTATCGGCTTTATTGTCTTTTTGGTTTCCTGGGTTTTCCCTTCTTCTTCGCTTTCTTTATCGGAAATTTTCTCCTCGGCCAATTCTGCCTCTTCCGCTTCGGCGAAGCCAACGACTTTCCCTATTTCCATACCTAAATCGGTCTTAACAATAACATTATCGCCCATGGCTAAGGTAAAATTAGCCAAGTCAAAATTATAGACTTTATCCCAAGAAGCAAATTGTACTTGGACTATCTTCATATAATCGGAAAAAAATTACAGGCTATACCTTAAAAATCTTTCTACCTTTATATCCCCTAAAATATCTTTCACTTTCTTTTTGTCATCTTTTATATACTCCTGATTCAGGAGGCAGGTTTCCCCAAAATATTTATCTAATTTTCCGACAATTATTTTATCAATTATCGGCTCCGGCTTGCCCCCTTTTACTAAACTCGCCCGGTAAATCTCTTTTTCTTTCTCTATTTCCTCTGGTGGCACTTGCCCACGCTCCACATAGCTGGGGCTGGCGGCCGCTACCTGCATAGCTATATCTTTAGCCAATTCATTCTCTCCCGTCTTATTTAAACTCAATAAAACCCCAATCCGGCCGCCGGCGTGGGAATAAGCCGCGACGGTAGCGCCAGTTATAATAGCAAATCTTTTAATTCCTAATTTTTCTCCGATAGTTCCGCTTAAATTATCTAAGTTCTCTTTTACTGTTCCATTTTCTAAATTAAAATTAAACAACTCCTCCAAGTTATCCGGCTTTCTATCTTTTATAAGGTCAAAAACCGCCTTAGTTAATCCCAGGAATTTTTCATTGCGGGCAACAAAGTCAGTTTCCGAATTCATCTCTAAAATATAACCCTCGTTTCCTTGCGCATTAAGATCAACCATAATCACGCCCTCTCCGGCTTCTCGCTCACTTCTTTTAGCCGCTTTGGCAATTCCCTTTTTCCTCAATATTTCTACGGCTTTCTCAATATCGCCCCCGGATTCTTCCATGGCTTTCTTGCAGTCAACCATACCGGCCCCGGTTTTCTCGCGAAGCTGTTTTATATCCTCCATTTTTATTTCCATACTATTTTAACTTATTAAGCTATTAAATTTATTAATTCTTATCTTTTCCCGCTTCTTGTTTACCTTCCTCTATCGCTTCCTTAACTAAAGCGAGGATCATCTTTATCGTTTTAGTAGCGTCGTCATTCGCCGGGATAACATAATTAATCGGCTCGGGATTGGCATTAGTGTCGCAAACGGCGACAATTGGAATATTTTTCTTTCTGGCTTCCTCCACCGCGGTTTTCTCTTTTTTAATGTCCCAAACAAACAAAGCGTCCGGCAATTTATTCAAACCGACTAAACCTCCGACTTTTATTTCCAACCTGCCAATTTCCTTATCAAAATCCACTCTTTCTTTTTTGGTATATTTCTCTAATTTTCCCGTCTGTTTTTTATCAACTAAATCCTGATATTTTTTTATTGTCTTTTTAATAATAAAAAAATTAGTCAGACATCCGCCAAGCCATTTCTCTGACACGTAGGGCATGCCCGTTTCCTCGGCCATTTTCTTTAAAGGACTTTTAACCTGATTTTTGGTCCCAATAAATAAAACAACCTTGCCTTCGCTGACCAGCTTTTTTATAAAATTTAAAGCCGCCTCCAGCATTACCTGCGTCTTTGTCAGATCAATAACATAAACGCCTTTTCTGGAAGTAAAAATAAAAGGCTTCATTTTTGGATGCCAGCGGCTGGTGTGATGTCCGAAGTGCATACCAGCTTTAAGCATCTCTTCTAAACTTGGAATTTTTACCATAGTTTTTCTTTTTTTGCCTCTATTTTGCAAAAATCCCGAGTACTCGGGACAAAGAAAAATAGCAGAATATGAGAGATTATTTAATAAAATTATCAGCCACGAATACTGTATACGAATACATCCGCATTAGTCCGCATTAGTCCGTAAAAAGAAAAAATGGCTATTCGCCATATAAGTAAACTATAACATCATCAAAAAAATGTCAAGTACAAGAATAATTTCTAATTTCCAAAAATAAAAAGTTAATTGTTAATTGCCCGCCCCGCTTCGCTTGGCGAGGCCGGGGTCAAATGTTAATTGTCAAAAACAAACTTTCCCACAAAGTCAGTAGCCGACACGGCTCCGAATTTGCGGGAATCAATTGAATCGCCGATATTATCCCCAAAGATTAAAAATGCATCTTGCGGGATATGCCCGTTTTTTATATATAAACCCATCATTTTTTTTTCCTTTTCCGTAAACGTATATTCCTGCCCAACGGAATTTTTCATAATTTCATCATTGATTTTTAACCGGCCGCCAAAAATTTCCACCTTGTCAGCTCCCATAGCTTTAACAACCTTTATTAAAGAATTTTCACTGCCTCCATAATTATAAGCGATAACATCGCCTCTTTCCGCCGAATAGCCGCATTTATAATAATTTTCCAGCAAAATAACATTTTCTCCATTTGGTAGCATCGGCGCCATAGAATCGCCCTGGACTATTTTCTCAACCTTAGTTAGGCAGGTATCTTTCAGCTGGTCGGCTATATCTTTATTAGAAAAAGAACAGCCGGTCAGGAATAAAACTAAAAATAAAATTAAAAAGAATTTACGGGTAAGCATAGAAATATATGATAAATTATCAATTATCAATTATCAATTTTCAATTTT
>Ga0265594_1001373_pt1 | contig 18867 bp, 17 predicted proteins | sample saktaG_11_FD_190147 | JGI IMG/M metagenome (GOLD analysis project Ga0265594, IMG submission 190147) | Saline water microbial communities from Sakinaw Lake, British Columbia, Canada - sak_2011_5_24_80m | ecosystem: Environmental > Aquatic > Non-marine Saline and Alkaline > Saline ... | reverse complement strand
CTACCATTACCCGGAGGTGGTGGTCTTCAGCCTCGACTTCCAGAGGTTCACGGACTACGAGAACACGGACAGGGGCGCCTACATAGAGTACATCATGCACGGCGTCAGGGGGCTTGAGGACGCCGGCGCCGAGCTCGTCGTGATGGCGGCCAACTCGCCCCACGCCGTCTACCGTGAGGTCTCGGAGGCGGCGACGGTGCCCATGATCAGCATCGCCGACGCCACAGCGGAGAAGGCCGCGGAGCTAGGGGTTGAGAGGGTTCTGCTCCTCGGCATCAGGTTCACGATGCAGTCGACCTTCTACCACGAGAAACTCGGGGAGCGCGGCGTCGCGGTGGTGACGCCGGACGAGGGAGAGCAGGACGAGATCAACCGCATCATCTTCGAGGAGCTCGTGATCGGCGTCCACAGGGAGAAAAGCAAAACGAGGCTCCTAGAGATCATGGGGAGCCACCCTGTGGACGGCGTGATCCTGGGATGCACCGAGCTGCCTCTCATCATGGGCGAGGGAGACACGGGGCTAGCCGTGTTGGACACCGTGGACATACACGTCGAGGCTGCCCTTGACTACGCTTTGTCTTAAGGGCTGCCCCCAGTCATGCTCAGGCTGAACGTGTGGACTCTCTCGTAGCTGCAGCCCATGGCCACGCGTATCTCCCCCGTCGAGGTATCGTAGACTATGGACCATATGGTGCTCGTCTGTGAAGCCTCGCGTAGCAGATCCATGGCTTCACTCGCCGACACCGCGCCGTTGGACCCTTCGAGTCCCCGGTGGACCGCTCTGTACCTCCAGCACGGCGCGTCTGGACCAGTCTGGGCGCCCTGGATGATGAAGTTGGTCATCACTTGGTACGGCGTCTCCTCCCTGATCACATGCATCTCGCCATGGAGGTGCTCGACGACCACCGACTCGCCTGACCTGTCTGCTATCATATAGTGGATGGGCGGTGTGGTCATCTCGACGTTGTACTCCTTGAGGAGCGTGAGAGCCTCGTCGACGTTCTCCGCGTAGTCAAGAAGCAGCCTGATGGCCTGTATCTCTCCTATGGTCGTCTTTCCCTCTGATACAGGAGCCAGGGCCTCAGGGATGGCTGCCATGCCCACCACCAGCCCCCTCTCGTTCATGCCGTCGAAGGGCAGATATGGGGCTGTGAGGAGGCTGCCCAGGTCGTCCTCCTGCGGTAGGCTGTCCAAGCTGTAACCGAAGTAGCCTAGGTCCACCATGGAGACGCTGGCGTAGCCTTCGGGCGGGTCCGTGTAGAGGAGAAGCGCCGGGTTGCTCGGGAAGTCGAAGTTCCTCCCCATAAGAGTCTCGCATCCGCCTGAGGCCGTGAACACCGTGCACCCCGGCCTGTAGAACCCTCCCGTGAAGGGCGTCTCACCCGTAGCGAGGTACTCGCTGAAACCATAGTCACCGTTGTAGTGGACCGCGTAGAGGGGGTAGTCGTCCACCTTCCTGAACCCGGTGAATACAGGCTCAACGCCCTGCGGCTCAGCTATCTCTGACGGCTTGTCCCACTCGATCATGGAGGCCGCGACAAGCAGTAATGCGAGGGCTAGGAGAGGGAGCGTGTACCTGGTTGGCTTCAAGGGATACCCCAAATAGGTTTCTGCGAGGTCTGTTATGAAAATATGGTGGCATACGCTTAGAACCGTCTGTACATACTCACAGTATATATCGCGGGAGACGCATCTTCGTATGAATGGAGATGATTAAAGTTAAAATGAGTATTATATTATCTTTTCAAGTCTTCTTTACTAACTTCCCAGTCTCCAGTGTCATAACCTGAAAATAAGTGTGCTAGTATTCCAGCCAAATGTTTTATATGAAAATGATAGTTGATGTAAAACAAACGTGAATAAAATGGTTCATAGCGATAAAAGACATCGTGAATTAGTTGCTAGGAAAATAAAACAAATCGAGGGTCTTTATGAACCCGAAGATATTAAAATTGAAGTTGAAAAACATTATAATTATTATGGTTCAAGAGGTTTTATCGACATTCTCACTACAACTATTAACGGCACAATAATTTCCGAAGTTAAACCCGATCTTGATAACTTAGGTGAGGGTATCAGACAATTAAGGCGAGCTAGAGATGCAATTCTTAAGGGAGCTATTGATGATTTCCCTATAAATAAAAATAAAGTTATTATGCAACTCGTAACGGAATTAAATGAACATAACTACAATATTTTAAAGGAATCATATGGGATAATTAGATATATTGAAAACTTTTCGATTAATTTATACTGTCTAAAAACAGACGATTTCAATAATTTACCCAATGTAGCATTTTCAGAAAAATTTGAACAAGAACCCATTGATCCTTTAGACGATAAATGGATGTTATGTAGACATGGACTTAAAATAAATGAAGTGGTCGAAAAATTCTTCAAATTTTATCCCTCATTTGGTAAAATGCTCTTTCCTAAAGATGCTAAATATTATACAAAAAAGGAAAAATAAATAATTTATTTATTACTTCTTGAATATTGACTATATAAGAAGAGTTGAAATGGAGTTCTACGAGGTAGTCAGGACCCGGAGGAGCATCAGGTCTTACAGGGCCGACCCTGTCCCCGAGACGTCTCTGAGGAGGGTGCTTGAGGCGGCGAGGATGGCGCCCAGCGGCAGCAACAGGCAGCCTTGGAAGTTCTACGTGGTCAAGGACCCCGAGAAGAAGAGGAATGTAGCCCAGGTCTGTGGGAGTCAGATGTGGATCGACCAGGCTCCGGTGGTGATCGTGGCCGCGGGGTGGAAGGTGCCTACCAACAGGGGCGGCTACATAGGGGATATGTCGTTCGTCATGGATCTCAGCATCGCGTTCACGCAGCTGATACTCGCGGCGCGAGCCGAGGGGCTGGGCACCTGCTGGATAGGCGACTTCCAGAACACGGAGGTGAAGAAGATTCTGGGTCTCCCCGACGACGAGAACGTGGTGGCCGTGACGCCCCTCGGCTACCCCGACAAGGGAGGCTTCACCCCGAACACGTCCAGAAAGCCCCTGGAAGAGATCGTCGAGGAAGCCTAGAGATGCCGCGGATACGGCTAGCCGTCTTCGACATGGCGGGCACAACCGTGGACGACCTCGTCGACGGCGTCCCCCTTGTGCTGAAGAGCTACAGCGACGCCTTCGAGGCCCACGGGGTCTACGTGCCCATGGAGGTCCTCAACGAGCAGCGGGGTCGGGACAAGTGGACAGTCATCAGCGAGCTGGGCGGCGACAAGGCCCACGAGATATACGAGGATTTCCTGGGGATACTCAACGCGAACACGGGGCGCGTGAAGGAGGTTGAGGGGGCGTCAGAGACCTTCAGGTTCCTGAGGGAGCGTGGAGTAGTAGTCATCGCGTCCACTGGTTTCCCCGGGGAGGTCGCTGAAGCCATAGTGGAGCACCTTGGCTGGCTCAGGGACGGACTGATAGACGGCTGGGTGTGCAGCGAGCAGGTGGGCGCCTCGCGGCCCGACCCGGCTATGATCCTGTACGCCATGGAGAGGCACGGGGTAACCGACCCCGGCGAGGTACTGAAGGTGGACGACACCGCGAAGGGCATAGAGGAGGGCCTCAACGCCGGCGTCCACACGGTGGGGGTGCTCACGGGCACCCAGAGTATACAGCGGCTCGGCTCGGCAGGCCCCCACAGCATCCTGCGGAGCGTCGCGGAGCTCCCCGGCTACCTATCCGGGAAGGGGCTCGTCTAGGGGCCCAGCCTCCGGCTTCTTCAGCCAGCGCCACGCCATGACTATCGGGGGAACGATTAATAGGAGCTCGATGAGAAACGGCATCTGGTGACTCACGTTGTCGTACAGCCAGCCCCCCGTCAGCTGTCCAAGAGCCGCCGCTATCATGGCGAAGAAGCCTCTGGAGCCGTTCACCTTCCCGCGGTGCTCCTGGGGAACGAGTTCCGCCGTCAGCGCCGAGGTGGCGCTGTTCACAAGTATCAACAGCAAGCCGACGAGCATCATCGCCAGTATGAGCCTGTAGAAGTCGCCGTACACGAAGAGCAGTATCGCGGCACCCCACAGGACGAAGGAGAGCATTATCGGCACCCGTTTATCGACTCTGTCGACCATCTTTCCGGCTGGCAGCGCCAGCAGTATCATGGACACCGGGAGGGCTGTCATGATGTAGCTGAGCTGCACCTCGCCTATGCCCAGGTCCTGTACTATGTATAGGGTTAAGACGGGCGCGAAGAGCCCAGAGGTGAAGCTTGTTATCACGCTTATGAGGAACAGTACGAAGGCCGCGGACGGGACAAGCCTCCAGACGTTCACGGACTCCTTCAATGAGACGGGGTACTCGCCCAGCATCTCCTTGACGTTTATCTTGGCGGGGTTTTCCACAGTCTCCTTGAGCATTGTCCTGAAGAACGCCGCCGCGATGAACCCCATGAACACCAGCTTGTAGGTCAGCCTCATGCTGGGCACAAGCCCGTACAGCGTGAACAGGTACCCGGCTATGAGGGGGGCGGGGGTCGTCGAGACGCTGGAGATGAGGTTGATGATGCTGAAGCCCATGCCCCTCTTCTCCTTGGGCAGAGAGTCGGCCACGATGGCGCCCAGCGCGGGCTGATAGATGCTGCAGAAGCCGGAGATGACGGCCCCCACCAGTATCCACTCCCAGCTCGGCGCGTAGGCGTAGAAGAGGCGCGCGAAGGCGGCGAAGAAGGTCATGGATGCGATGAGCCACCTGCGGCCATACTTGTCTGTGAGGTACCCGCCCGGTATCTGCACTAGGGCGACGGCGACGTTCTGAACCGCGCCGATGAGGCCGATGGTGGACGCCGTGCCTCCGAGGGCCTTAACGTACAGAGGGTAGTAGGTGCCGGGGAGCTCGGTGAAGAAGTCGAGGAACAGCCAGCTCAGCACCATCACCAGGAAGTTGCCCCGCATGAAGTCGAACTCGGATCGCAGCCTCTGTAACAGACCCTGAGGGGCCTCCTCGCCCTCATCCTCCACGGACATCTTTGATCGTTTAGACGATCTTAACGGGTTCCTGAGCTAGATATGAGTTGGGGCTTACATCGATGGACTCGGTGTACTCCACCTTCCCGTTGACCCTGCATCCGCCGTGGATGACCACCCTGCCGCCCCTGATGTTCTCGCACTCCACGTTCTCTATGGTCACCTCTTCGACGCCTACGATGTCCTTGGTCCTGAGCTCGCCCTCCCTGTCCCAGTCCCGGGGCAGGGGCTCCACGTCGACGACGTCGGCCTCTATTCCCTCCTCGGCTACGCTGAGCCTCTTCCCGAGGCGCCCCTCGAAGTGCCTGGCCTTGACCCTGCCTCTCACCTCGAAGGCTCCCCTCAGCTCCACGAAGCCCTTGGACTCGATGCCTCCCTCGACACGGATGGAGCCGCTCGACCTCAGCTCGTCAGCTATCTCCGCGTCTCCTCTTATGGTGGTTGACCCTGAGACCCGCATCGTGTTCCCGTATACGCCTCCCTCGATACTGAGGCTCCCAGACTTCCTGAGGTGTTCGAAGTGGGCGTCCCCGTCGATGGACGCGGAGCCGCTGAACTCCATCCTGTCGGCGTGTACCTCGCCCTCCACCCTGGAGGAGCCGCTGATCTTCAGCTCGCCTATGTGTAGCCCCCCGGGGAGGGTGCTGCTTCCACTCATCGATATGCGCTCTGGAGAGACGCTGCCGCTCCCGGAGACCTTCACGGTGCCGAAGCCTTGAAGGGTCACACGTCCTGAGCCACTTATCCTCGTGGCCGGTATGTCGCTGTACTCCAATGTCTTTCAAGGCTTGAGTCACGTGTTTCGTTTATAAAGCGGACTCACGTCTTGAAGTCTCATATGGTAGTCACAATACGTGACCAAGAGAGTCTAAAGGTTTTTCAGCGCGTGGGGGGCTGAAGACTCTCATGGGCGTCGTGTTCGACATAAAGCACTACGCCATCCACGACGGCCCAGGCATAAGGACGACTGTGTTCCTCAAGGGGTGCCCCCTCGACTGCGCCTGGTGCCACAACCCCGAGAGCAAGCACCCCCAGCCGGAGTTCATGTGGTGGCCGACTAGGTGCATAGGGTGCGGCAGCTGCGAGGAGAGCTGCCCCGAGGGCGCCGTGGCCATCGGAGACAAGCTGGTCATCGACGAGGAGAAGTGCGTCAGATGCGGTTCATGCGTCGAGGGATGCTACGCTGAGGCCCTGGAGCTCGTCGGCAGGGAGATGAGCGTCGAGGAGGTCATGGAGGAGGTTCGCAGGGACTCCATGTTCTACCGCGAGTCGGGCGGTGGCGTCACCTTCAGCGGCGGCGAGCCCCTTATGCAGCTCATGTTCCTAGCGGAGCTGCTTGAGGCATGCAAGAGGGAGGGGTTCCACACCGCCGTGGATACCAGCGGCCACGCCGAGCAGGCGGCCCTCGAGAAGATCATGGAATACACCGACCTCTTCCTCTACGACGTGAAGCACATGGACCCTATACAGCATAAAAAGTTCACGGGTGCGTCGAACGAGTTGGTGCTGTCGAACCTGGCGCTCCTCAGGGGCAGGGCGGTCGTCGTCCGTGTGCCCCTCGTCCCCGGTGTCAACGACGACGAGGAGAACATCAGGAGTGTGGGCGAGTACGTCTCGGGCCTAGGGTTCAGCGATCTCTGTCTTCTGCCCTACCATAAGGTGGGGGCCGAGAAGGCTCACCGCCTCAACAGGGAGACGGGGCCACAGTTTGTAGCTGAGGCGCCTACCGAGGAGAGCCTGGGTCGGCTCCGCGGCGTCTTGACGGAGTACGGTTTGAGCGTCAAGATAGGCGGCTAGCCTGTGAAGGTCGGTGGCCGCCACATACTATGTGCCTTAGAAGAAGACCCAAAAATAGGGGGCCGATGCCCTCTTACGTTACGTCGAAGAAGTGCTGCGGCGGGTACTTGGGGAGCTCTCTCGTGAACGACTTGTCGGGCCAGAAGTAGTGAATCACCTGGTGGGTCACCTCCGCGGGCATGGTCAGGCTCCGCATCGTCCGGGTGTACTGCTCCTGGCTGTCCACCTCGTGGATGAAGCACCAGTTGAACTTGACTTGGCTGGGGCCGTAGAGGCCCAGCAGCTTGACGCCTTGCTTCTCGCACTCGGACCTGACCTCCTCCACCCAGCTCGTGAGGCCGTCCCTCGTACCCGACCAGTCGAAGTAGTTAATCACTAACACCCTTCTCTCACCTCCCACCTGGTCAGAGGGGGGAAAAACCCGGTAAAGGCTAAACATGTGGCAGATATATGGGGTGCTTACTCCTCGGCCTTCTCGGGGTTCTTGAGCATGAACCACAGGTAGACGAGGGCCGCGGTCAGGAGCACGCTCTGTAGGGTCCACGGGGAGCTGGGCCGGAGCGCGTAGATGAAGCCGCCCACTAGGTTGCCCAGTATCTTGGGGAAGAAGACGAGGAACCCCGTTGGGAACCCGACGCCCGTGACGCCGAGGGTTATCCCGCTTCCCAGCCCCGCCATCACCCTGCCCCTCATCGCCCTGGGGATGCTGTCCGCCAGGTAGACCTGAGAGGATATCCAGATGAAGACGGCGCCGACCACGATGAAGGTGTAGAGCAGCAGAGCCGTCCTGAACTCCTCGGCGAAGGTGAAGAAGTACATGCAGGGTATGGCCATGAGCAGCCCCGTGATGAAGCAGGCGCGGGCTCCGAACCGGTCCACTATCCCCCCGATGAAGAGGCTGAGCACGGCCTTCGCGACGCCGCTCCAGAGGAGGATGACGCCCCACATGTATGGTTCCAGACCCATCTCCTTGGTCACATAGATTATCCAGAAGGGCAGTATCATGCTGCTCAGGAAGGAGAGCAGCATGGTGACTCCGGCGTAGCTGCGAATGTTCCGGTATATCCAGCGGAGGCTGCCGTCCATGTCCTTGTACGCCGCCTTAACGAGCCTGAAGGGGTTCCAGTCCATCTCCTCGACGTGCTCGATTGTCTCCCTTAGGAAGAACATCCTCATCGCCGTGACTATGAGACCGATCGCGAGGCTGATCATGAACCCTATCCTCATGGCGGGTATGAGCTCGAAGCGGGCGATGAACAGGCCGCCGATGTACGGCGACACTATGCGGATGAGGTTGGGGAGGGCGAAGTTGAAGCCGAAGAGCTTCCCCCTGTCCCCCACGGGGATGCTGTCCGCCATTATGGCGTTCATCGCAGGCACGTAGAACAGCACCATCTGCTGGTAGACCATAGCGAAGGCTGCCCACTGCCACGTCGGGGCGAAGAGGTAGACGACGAAGCTGGAGACGTAGAGCAGCGTGGAGTAAGCCACGAGCTTCACACGGCCGCTCTTGTCGGCGATGTAGCCGCCGATGGGGTACAGGAGCATGGCGCCGAAGCTCCCCAGCGCGTTCATGAGACCGATGGCCGGCACGGTGGCGCCGAGGGCGAGCATGTAGCTGCTGATGAAGTTGTCCAGGTTGGTGTCGGACATGCTCCAGATGGTGCGGCTCATGGTGAGCACTAACACGTTCCGCGGGATGAGTGACTTCTTCTCGGTTTCCTGCAACTAACCCGACACCGGTTCAGGTACCCAGACAGGTGTAAAATTGTTAAACCTTACGCAATCCGAATCCATAACGTTGGCATGGGGCAGAGCTCGGTTTTCTTCACGGTCAAGAAAAGTGTTATACTGTTACCGGATTTGATTTGGCTAAGTGAGACACATGGACGAGGAGAGCTTCATTCACCCCTACATCCCTAACTCTGTGCCGGAGATCAAGAGAGAGATGCTCAGAGAGATCGGTGCCGGGGGCGCCGACGAGCTGTACCGGGAGATGATCCCGGAGAGACTGTTGCTCGGCAGACCCATGGACCTCCCTGAACCAATCCTCAGCGAGCTGGACCTGAAGCGCCACGTCGAGTCCATCCTCTCGAAGAACAAGACCACTGAGGAGTACGTAAGCTATCTGGGTGCCGGCTGCTGGAGACACTACGTGCCCAAGGTTTGCGAGGAGATCGCGAGCCGCAGCGAGTTCCTCACCGCCTATGCTGGGGGTAGCCACAGTGACCTAGGTAGATATCAGGCTAACTTCGAGTTCCAGAGCCTCGTATGCGAGCTCCTTGGCATGGAGGTTAGCGGCATCCCCACCTACGACTGGGGGGCGGCCGCCGGGCACAGCGTCAGGATGGCGACGCGGCTGACCGGGAGGAAGGAGGTGCTGGTGCCCCGGAACGTGAGCCCCATCAGACTGAGCATCATAAGGAACTTCTGCGACTCGGCCTCAGACACGAGCCGCATAGACGTCAAAATTGTTGAGTACGACGCCGCCACGGGTATGGTGGACATGGCTGACCTGGAGTCCAAGGTATGCGAGGACACGGCCGCCGTCTACTTCGAGAATCCCAACTACCTGGGCGTCATCGAGAAGGAGGGGGCGTCCATCTCCGACGTGGCACACGACGGCGGCGCCGAGAGCGTCTGCGGCGTGGACCCCATAAGCCTGGGGGTGCTGGCGGCGCCCAGTGACTACGGGGTGGACATAGCGTGCGGCGAGGCCCAGCCCCTGGGGATACACATGTACGCCGGCGGCGGAAGCTGCGGCTTCATCGCCAGCCGCGACGAGGAGAGGTACGTCGCCGAGTACCCCCTGAGGCTGGTGTGCATCGCCGACACCGCCGTCGAGGGCGAGTACGGGTTCGGGCAGGCCCTCTACGAGCGCACCAGCTACATGGCTAGGGAGAACGCCAAGGACTGGGTGGGCACCACGACGGCCCTATGGGGGATCACCGCCGCCGTCTACATGAGCCTCCTCGGGCCCCAAGGGATGAAGGAGCTGGGGGAGACCATCCTCCAGAAGAGCCACTACGCGGCGGCGATGCTCGACGAGCTGGACGGCGTGGAGGTCCCGTTCACGACGTTCTTCACGGAGTTTCCGGTCACCTTCAACAAGCCGGTAAGGGAAGTGAACGAAGCCCTCCTCGGTCACAAAATCTTCGGCGGGAAAGACTTGACCACGGAATACCCTGAGCTGGGCGAGGCAGCCCTGTACTGCGTCACCGAGATGCACAGCCTCAGCATGATAGATGCCCTCGGGGCCGCCATCCGGGAGGTGCTGACGTGAAGGTGAGGGAGTACCACGCGCCCATGTGGAGCGAGCCCATCATCCACGAACTCAGCACCAGGGGCGAGAGAGGCTTCGTCCCACCCGGAGCGGAGCCAAAGATCAGGGCCAAGGTGGGGCCGGCGGAGGGGCTGGTCCCTGAGGCCATGAGGCGAAGGAAACCCCCTGGGCTGCCCGAGCTGAGCCAGGCGCAGGTGCTACGTCACTACCTGCGGCTCAGCCAGATGACGCTGGGGATGGAGACGGATATCGACGTGGGCGTCGGCACCTGCACCATGAAGTACAGCCCCAAGATCAACGAAGAGCTGGCGGCGCTGATAGAGGACGTCCACCCCCTCCAGCCGGATGACACAATGCAGGGCATCCTGGAGATGGCGTACGAGTTCGGGGACGTGTTCCTCCGGGAGATCAGCGGCATGGACGCGTTTACTTTCCAGCCCCCCGGCGGCTCGGCTGGCTGCTACAACAACGCCCTCATCATGCGGAAGTATCACCGGGACAACGGGGAGCCTGAGAGGGACGAGGTCGTCACCACCATATTCAGCCACCCGTGCGACGCCGCGACCCCCGCCACGGCGGGCTTCAAGGTGATCACCCTGTACCCGGACCCCGAGACGGGGCTACCGGACACGGAGGCGCTGAAGGAGGCGGTGGGCCCCAGGACGGCTGGCTGCTTCATCACCAACCCCGAGGACACGGGCATCTTCAACAAGAGCATAGACGAGTGGACGGGAGTCGTCCACGACGCCGGAGGCCTCTGCAGCTACGACCAGGCCAACGCCAACGCCATCCTCGGCGTCACCAGGGCCCGTGAGGCGGGGTTCGACATGATATTCTTCAACCTACACAAGACTTTCAGCAGCCCCCACGGCAGCAGCGGCCCAGGCTCGGCCGCCGTCGGCGTAACCAGTATGCTCGAGGAGTACCTCCCGGTGCCTGTCATAGTAAAGAGGGACGGGGCCTATCACCTCGACTACGACCGCCCCAAGAGCATCGGCAAGGTCAGGGACTTCATGGGCAACCTACAGGTGGTTGTGCGGAGCTACGCGTGGTGCATGGCCATGGGGGCCAGGGGCCTCAGGGAGGCCGCCGAGGTAAGCATGATCAACAACCAGTACCTAGTGGAGAAGGTGAGGAAGATCAGGGGCGTCTCCCTCCCCTTCAAGGGTAGACGGTTGGACCAGGCCAGGTGGAGCCTAGAGAAGCTGAAGGAGGAGACGGGCGTAGGGGTTGGCGACGTAAACCGCAGGGTAATCGACTACGGGGTCCAGAGCATGTTCACGAGCCACCACCCGTGGCTGGTGCCCGAGCCCTTCACCCCGGAGCCCTGCGAGACCTACAGCAAGGCCGACATCGACTACTGGTGCGCGGTGCTGGAGAGGGTCTGCGAGGAGGCGTACAGCGACCCCGAGCTGGTCAAGACTGCGCCCCACAACAGCAGCAACCACAGGGTGGTGTTCGACGGCTTCGACGACCCGGACAGGTGGGCAATGAGCTGGAGGGCGTACAAGAGGAAGAGGGGACTTGAATGAGGCTGGAAGGCAGGATAGCGGTCGTGACGGGGGCCATGCAGGGCATAGGCGCCGGCGTGAGCCGGGTACTGGCCCGCAACGGCGCCACGGTGATACTCACAGACGTCTCGCCGAAGGTAGAGGAGACGGCTAGGAGCATAGCAGAGATGGGCTGCTCGGTGGAGCACCGCGTCATGGACGTCACCGACCCGGAGCAGGTCAGCGAAGTCTTCAAAGAGATAACTGTGAGGCATGGACGCGTCGACGTCCTCGTGAACAACGCAGGCATCTACCCCCGAAGGAAGCTGGTGGAGATGGATGAGGAGTTCCTCCACAGGATGTTCGAGATAAACGTGTTCGGCATGTTCAGGTGCGTCAGGGCGGTGCTACCAGGCATGATGGAGCGAAGGTACGGTAAGATAGTCAACATGAGCAGCGTCACGGGACCTATGGTGGGCGCCCCAGTCGGGGGCCAGACGGCTTACGGCGCCACCAAGGCAGCAGTGATAGGATTCACCAAGGCCCTCGCCCTTGAGACGGCGCAGCACGGCATCAACGTGAACACCATCCTCCCAGGCTACATCCACAGCCCCAGCGCCTACGGGCTCAGGGGAAGCGAGGAAGCCGACGACGCCGAGGAGAAGATGAGGGAGTTCGGGTACAAGATACCCATGGGCCGCCAGGGAACCCCCGAGGACGTGGGCAACCTGGTGCTGTTCCTCGCGTCGGACGAGTCCAGCTACCTCACGGGCTCCGAGATAGTCATCGACGGCGGCAACATACTCCAGGAGGAGTACCTCGGCCCCTACAAACCCAAGTAGACTCGAACCTGTATCTGTCCGTAAGTTCTCTGAGTTCCCCTGGGAGGCTCATCTCACTCTACCTTGTATAGGGTTCTTCTCCTGTAGCCCGTGATCACCTTGTAGTAGCCTTTTAACGCCTCGTCCAGCGCCTGGTCTCCGGTGTCCACGCGGAGCGCCCGCGCCCTGAGGGTGGCCAGCTTCTGCGGCGTCGCTATCACTATGATGTTCTCCTTGCCCACCTTCCTGATTACGTCGGGGCTTATCTGCTGGTTCCCCCTGCCGAAGACGAATCCCTGGCCACCGATGACGGTGACGACTATCTTGGCGTCCCTGCCGTCGAGGTGGGCGAGTATCTGCTCCTCGTTGGCATCCCTGGCCACCAGCTCGCCGTCCATCACTAGGTCCACCCCGAGGAGCGTCTTCTCGACGCCGAACTGCTCCACCACCGGCCTGGTGGATGATCCCGGGCCCACGATGTAGAGCACCCCGGCCTCCATCTCGTCTGTGATGTCGGCTGCTATCGCCTCCAAATCCAGGGGCTCCTGGCTGACACTCCCCTCCTTGCCGCCCTGCAGGTACTCCGGAGCGTAGGGTATCCTCATATAGCCGTAGAGCCGCGCCGAGAGCCGGTTCTCCCTGAACGCGTCCTCGTCGATGTCCATCACCTCTGCGTCTCGGGTCTCCGACGCCTCGCCGTTCAGGTAGCTCGCCGCGAGCCTCCCGGCCGCCGCTGGGGTGACAGCGTACACGGCGGAGTGGATTTTCACGCCTGTGGGGATGCCGAGGACCGGGACCCGGGAGTCGATGGCCTCGTACACGTCGCGTGCGGTCCCGTCGCCGCCGGCGAACAGGAGGAGGTCTACGTCTAGGTCGGCCAGGGCGGCCGCCACCTTCTTCGTGTCCTCGGCCGTCGTCGCCCCCGCTGTGATCTCGCCTATGACGTTGGGGTCCAGCCCGGCTTCCCTTGCCTCGTCCTCACCCATATCGCCCGGGTAGGTGTACAGCTCGAAGCTCGGCGAGCCTCTCTTGATGGCCTGGAGAGCCTGCACGGCCCTGCCGGGTGAATGGGGCTCGGCACCCAGCTCCCTTGCTCGCCTGAGGGTCTCGGCGCCGTCGCTGCCTTTGAGCCCGACTCTGCCTCCCATGCCGGCGATGGGGTTGACGATGAGCCCCAGTTTCTTCAAAGCGCTCAGTAAAGCGTTGCATGTCAGGTATTTAAATATGGAATCGAGTCGAATGCGCGGCGACGAAGTGGATCGACGACTTTGCTTTTCCCTTATAGTTGGTTACTTACTATAAGCGTTTTTTTCGGGGTACGTGGCGGCGTCGTGGTTTGGCGAGTCGGCTTTTCCCTTATAATTGGTTACTTGTTATAAGCGTTTTTTCTAGATTTCGGTGTTACTCCATTCATCTTAATTTTTTTATCGTTTTTATATAAAAATTATATTTTTCTTGGTATAACAGTTAGTTTTAGCTTAAATATTTTTTGTAATTTTTTATTTTTACTTTTTAGCTATGATTGAATAGAAATTTTATAATAAGAGAGTATTGGTTAACCTCTGTTTTCAGTCCCTCGGTAGATTTATAGATCAGGGCAGGTTAGTCACTTTATGGACTCTTTTAACGCATACCTACTCAGAAGCTTTACCGGGAAACAGCCCGAGACGGCGACAAACTAGCGGAAACCGAACAGCAGATAGACTGGGAGCGCTTCAGACCCATCATCAAACCCATGTACACCAACGACACGGAGCGAGGCGGCCGGCCTAACATGGACGAGGTGCTGATAGTGAAGCTCCTCGTCCTCCAGGCATGGTACAGCCTCAGCGACCCCGAGCTGGAGAGACAGGCCACGGACCGCATCAGCTTCCGCCGGTTCCTCGGCTACCCTAAGTCCATCTCTGACTCCACCACCGTCTGGCTGCTCAAGGAGCGCCTCGCCGAGACGGGCCGGGACAGGCTCCTCTGGGCTGAGCTGCAACGCCAGCTCGACGAGAAGGGTTTACAGGTCAAGAAGGGCGTGGCCCAGGACGCGTCCTTCATTACCAGTGACCCGGGGCATGCCCGAGCTGACAAGCCCCGCGGAGATGAGGCCCAGACACGGAGGAGCAGGGATGGTGCTTGGACCAAGAAAGGCGGCAAATCCTTCTTCGGGTACAAGCTGCACTTGAAGATGGACTTGAATCATGGGTTGATCTGGTGCATGGAGACGACCCCTGTGAATGTACATGACAGCCGGGTTGACCTGTCCCGGCCTGGTGAGGTAGTGTATCGAGGTAAGGGGTATCAGGGCGCTGTGCCGCGTGGCTGGGACGCGACGATGAGGCGTGGGGCTAGGGGTCACCCGCTTGGTATCTGGGACCGGCTGAGGAACCGGAGGATAAGCAGGAAGCGGTCTCCGGGGGAGCGTCCGTTCGCGGTGATCAAGCGGGTGTTCCATGCGGGGCACGTGCTGGTGACTTCGTTGCCACGTGTCCGGGTGAAGCTGACTTTCGCTTGTCTGTGCTTTAACCTTGTTCAGCTGGGCAGGCTGTCGGGTGGGTTGACGGCGTAAGCTATGAATCTCAGGGTGGAGACGGTGAAAACGGGTGGTTAAGGGGGTAATAGATGACTGATGGTGGTTCTGGGATTAGGTTGTTGGGTGAGTGTAGAACTGGTTAAGTTAGGAGAGTTGACTGGTTTGAGGATGCTTTTTCCTCAAACATGCGCTAAATAGCTTTGGTCGAGAGAAAACAAAGAAAATCAAAAAACTCTATAGATAAATGGAGCATAAAGATTATCAATTAAATAATCAAAACGGCAGTTAATGAGACGATTTGAGGGTAATCCGATTCTTGCGCCTGTGGTGAATCATGCTTGGGAGTCGAGAATGGTGTTCAACCCTGCCGCAGTTTACCTGGACAAGCGAGTCCATATTCTCTACCGCGCCATAGGTGAAGACGGCGTCTCTCGATTTGGATACGCTTCCTCTTCAGACGGCTATCACATAGATGAACGTCTACCCCACCCCGTCTTCGAACCAGCTTTGCCCGTTGAAAAGAATGGTTGCGAGGACCCCCGGCTAACAGAGATGGAAGATAGATGCATAATGACATACACAGCATACGGAGATATCTACCAAATTGGCTTAACTATCATATCAATCGAGAATATGCAGAATAAAAAATGGGACTGGGAAGAAAGATTTTTCCCTTTTCCAAACATAAGGAATAAAAACGCAGTAATCTTCCCACGTAGAGTCAATGATCGCTATTTGATGTGTCATCGTCTGGATCCGGATATCTATATCGAATATTCCGACGACCTCCGAACTTGGGAAGACACAATTCTACTTATGAAACCTCGATCAGGTTTCTGGGCCTGCGTGAAAATTGGAGTTGCTGGCCCACCCATCGAGCTTGATGAAGGATGGCTCCTGGTATATCATGGGGTAGATGTTAAAAGAACTTATCGACTGGGTGTTACAATCCTAGATAAGGAGAATCCTGAAAGAGTGGTTTACCGTTCCAAGACCCCAATTTTGGAGCCAACTGAAGACTATGAGCGTTTTGGCTTTGTACCCAACGTTGTATTCAGCTGTGGTACGATACTACTCGATGGGAAACTTCTGATATACTTCGGTTGCGCAGATACGGTAATCGGCGTTGCAACCTTCGACCTGGATGAGATTATTGTATAGTGCGTGCATGAGGCTTGTAATGACTTTCTCTTCATCTCTTAGAATCACGTCGTCCTTCTTAGACTCATATTCTTCAACATTAAGCTTCAAGTAATGTTCAGAACGCGTGCCAAAGATAGAGACCAAGTAGAGAAAGCCTCAAGTATATCGATCATCCCCTCCAGCCTCTCCGTCATTGTGTTGGGTTCCGCTAGAAAAAATGTAGATATTCCTAGTCCTCTGCGAGACGCTTATATTCCTCTGACTCCTCCACTGACAGGTCGGGGATTATGACACCGTCGATATCACAGTCGGTTGCCGGCTTAAAGAATCTTTTCAGCTCCACCCAGAATGTTAGAGTGTATGTTAAGAATGCGAGGAGAACAGCGTGCGACGATCTCGACTTCACTGCTAGCCATTTCTCTACTTACAATCCCAGATATCGATGGATCTCTCTCGCGCGCTTTTCGCGCCCGAGGCTTTCAGGTTCTCTTTGGTATCAAAAACAAATACATCACATATCTGATTCGCGCGCGAAATTCAAGTTGACAGAAAGGTTCAACCCAAAAAAAGGGGTTCCTAGTAAAATTGTACAAACTGAAACCAATTTAGGAAAAAATAATGAGGAATACATAGTGAAATAAGCTGAACCTTACTTCGAATTATTAAACCACAATGACATTACAAACTAAATGCTCGCACGTGACATAACAACAATCTCTATAGTAAAGGACTTCTACTTTCATTAAGACAATGTTCCACTAGCTCGTGGATATTGGCCGTCCCCACACACATGACCGTGTCTGCACCTCCCCAATAGATCTTCAGGGCACCATCCTCTTCCGGAACTGCTGCACAGGAAAATACAACGTTGGGAACGTATCCAACCCTTTCCCACGGATCCTCAGGCTCTAAAATCCAGTTATCTCCAACGCCAATGATTTTTGCTGGATCCTTTAAATCATGCAAAGCCACACCCAAACGATAGACGGCTCCAGCCATGGTTTCAAAGACACCGTGATAGATATTCAACCACCCCTTTTCGGTTTTGATCGGAGGTGCACCCGGCCCCAACTTCATAGCATCCCAACGATAAAACTGGGCTCTCATTACAACCTTGGACCGCCCCCAGTTTATCAAATCCTTGGAATAGCTAATCCACATTGACCACCGGGTTAACTCTGTATGAGGGCGATCGAGGCGAACATAATACTCCCCGAACTTCTCCGGGAAGATGACTACATTCCGCATATCAGGCTGAGTTATATAAGCTACTCTTTCAACTTGGCTAAAATCTTCGGTGCGGGCTAATCCAACGCGCACACCATAACGGGAATAAGCGCTATAGGTGATCAAATATATTCCATCGATATAGGTAATACGAGGGTCTTCAACACCATACTTGTCATATTCATCAGAAGGTGTCATGAACGGCTTGGGATCAACTTTGAACTTATATCCATCACTACTACGGGCTAGCCCCAGAATACTCCGACCGTTCAAACGATGAGAACGAAAGATCATAATATACTCATGACAATGCTTGACTACTGCAGCATTATGAACAGTTGCCACAGGGTATGGGACATCCTCTTTTGTTAGGATCGGATTCCCAGAAAAACGGGTGATCAATTCATTCATTTTAAACTCACCTGACAGATTTCAATGCTTCTAGCTGAAAGATCTGATGGTACACATTTTCATAATTCTCAACCATGACATCCAAAGAAAATTTTTCTTCCACCCGCTGACGACATGCTTGCCGGGAGATTTCAGGGATCTTCTCGACAGCCTTAACAGCCTCGTCGACATCGTTGACCAAAAATCCTGTCCTTCCATCAGCAAGGACCTCTTGGCATGAGCCGAGGTTCATGGCAATCACAGGTACGCCGGCTGCCATAGACTCTGCTATGACAAGCCCAAATCTTTCGGGGATCGTGTTTAGATGTAGGACAGCATACGCTTTTTTCAGAAGGTCATCACGCCCCTTGTTACTAACAGTACCGACATATTCAATGTTCTTCCCATCAACATGAGGTACAATTTCTTCCTCAAAATAACGCCTATCCTGAACAAATCCCGCGATGATAAGATGGCGGCCGGTTTTTTTGGCAACTTCAATAGCCAGATGAAAGCCTTTCTCTGGGTGGATACGTCCATAAACCAGTAAAGCATCACCAGGAGTATCAGTAAAAGTAAATTCTGAAAGGTTGATGCCGTTGTATATTGTAGCAAGATAGTTCAATCCCTCCACTCTGTCAGAATCACTGAGAGAGACGAAATAGTTATCCTTGTACTTGTAATAGACAGGCATTATCTGCGGAGAAGAGAAGCCGTGAATTGTTGTTAATACAGGTGTGGACACCAAACGAGAATATGTTAGAGGTAGAAAATCAAAATGGTTGTGGATGAGGTCGAACTCGCCGGCGCGTTCGAAGACCTCGGATATGTGTAAACAGCTGACAATACGAGGATCAACGCCGCTATCCTCCTCATAACCTTTGGATATAACAGCAGACAATTTGGCAGTAGTAATCGAATCAGCTGTAGCAAAAAGAGTGACATCCCAACCTCTTGCTACTAACCCCTCTGTGATATTGCTAGCCACCGTTTCCCAAGCTCCATAAGCCCTTGGAGGGGTCCTCCAAGCAACAGGTGATAACATCGCAATACGCTTTCCTTTTGCAACAACCATACATCAAATCCCCAAGCAATTAAGATCGTACGCGCGATTATGTATCAGCTTTACGAACACATGCAAATGTTTTTACATTTTTTCTGGGTTGCAATCCTAATTTTCTCGCGCGCCAGCGTGTTGCTAAATTACATGAACAAGTCAACCTCCG
>Ga0265594_1001371_pt1 | contig 18869 bp, 23 predicted proteins | sample saktaG_11_FD_190147 | JGI IMG/M metagenome (GOLD analysis project Ga0265594, IMG submission 190147) | Saline water microbial communities from Sakinaw Lake, British Columbia, Canada - sak_2011_5_24_80m | ecosystem: Environmental > Aquatic > Non-marine Saline and Alkaline > Saline ... | reverse complement strand
AAAAAATGAAAAAGGAGAAATTAAGGAAAAATAAAAAACAAAAAAAATTAGAAAATAAAAAACAAAAATTAGAAGTTAAGGAAAAAAAGAAAAGAAAATTTGAAGAACAAAAATTAATTTATGAACAAGAAAAAAAGTTAAAGCAAGAAAATAAAGAAATAAAGAGATTAGAAATTGAGAAATTAAGGGAAAATAAAAAATTAGAAAAACAAAAAATAAAAGAAGAAAAAAAACAAGCTAAAATAGAAAAGAAAAAATCAAAAAAATTTAGCGCAAAACCAAAAATAAAATTTACTTGGTGTTTAAAAACAGGGAAACGAGCAATTATTTATTTGGTTGGAATTGAAATTTTAGTTTATATTTTTAGCTTAAATAATTTGGTTAATGTTTTTTTATTAAATTTTATTTTGCCTTGGATTTTAATTTTAGATATTTTGGTTTTTGCGTGGTTAACATTTAAAATTATTTACAAATTAGAAAAAAGTTATTGGATAGCAATTCAAACTTGCGTAATCACAGGATTTTTAATTGGTTTTTTAAGAGCAGTGTTTAAACTTTTTTGGATTAATCAATCTTGGACAATTATTAATATTTTTGTGGAACCATTTATGACTTTGCTTTTTGCTTTTGCAACAAGTTTAATAATTGGAATATTTTTTATTAAAAAGAAAACTAATATTAATTAAATTTAAAAAATTTATGAAAAACAAAACAAACAACCCCGAGCACTCGGGACAACAAGACAATTTATTAAACACTACCGACGACAACATTATCGCCGCAATTGGTTATCTCTGGCTTTTATTTTTAGTTCCTTTGTTGTTAAAAAAAGGAAATAAATTTTGCGAATTTCACGCAAAACAAGGATTAGTTTTATTTATTTTTTCATTAATTATTACTGTGATTGGCGCGCTTCCAATTTTAGGTTGGTTAATTGCATTTTTTGGATGGATTTTAATTATTATTTTTGCTTTGATTGGGTTTGTAAATGCTTTGCAAGGTAAAGAATGGGAAATTCCGTATCTTGGTAAATATGCTAAGAGAATTAATTTGTAATTTTTATCATTTTATCTGACAAAAAGAAAATAGTATGAAAAATAAAAACTCTTATGTTTTAAGAGTAATTAATTTAAAAAATAAATTTATAATTTATCCCATTCTTTTTTATTAATTCCAGCTTGACGAAGAATTTCATTAACTAATCCAACACTAGCATCACCTTTATGTTTTGAAGGAATATGTAATTTAAGAGAATCTTTTTTCATAAATAAATGTTTGCCTCCACTGTAAGGACCCTCAAAATTTAGTTTTTGAAAATTTTGAACTAATTTTCTCCAAGAAATATTTTTAGGCATATTGAAGTCTGGGAATAATTGCTTGTTGATATTGATGTTTAGTTTTCTTTACTTTAAATCCAGGAATTTTGTCGTTATCTTGTAATTTTAAAATCAACCATTCTTCAAGAATTTCTTTTAGTGCCTCGCGACATTGTTCTAAGTTTGTTTCATTTGCCCAAACTCCTTGAAGACCAGAAATTTTTCCAAAATAAGTCCCATTTTCAAGCATTTTATAATTAGCGCAATTTAATTTTTTATTAATATATTCAGTAAGCATATTTTTATAATACATTAATAAATAATTAAAGTCAAACAATTTGTTAAAATTAAAATAAAAAATAGTATGAAAACTAAAAACAAAAAATATATTTTATGGTTTAAAGATATCTCTAATCAAAATGTTTCTCTTGTTGGCGGCAAAAACGCGTCACTTGGAGAAATGTATTCAGAATTAGGAAATAAAGGAATTAAAATCCCAAATGGTTTTGCAATTACAGCAGAAGCTTATAAATATTATATTAAAAAAAATAATTTACAAAATAAAATTAGAGAAGATTTAAAAAATTTAAAGAAAAATAATATCTCAGATTTAACTGAGCGAGCAAATAAAATTCGTAGTTTAATTATAAACGCAAAAATGCCTTTGGATTTGGAATTAAAAATTTTAAATGCTTATCACAAATTTGGAAAATCAGAAGATGTTGCTGTGCGAACTTCTGCCACTGCTGAAGATTTACCTCAAGATTCATTTGCTGGAATGGGCGACACTTTTTTAAATGTAGTTGGCAGAGAAGAATTATTAACTTCAGTTAAAAAATGTTTCGCTTCAATGTTTACTGACAGATCAATTTTTTATCGTGAAGAAAGAGGGTACGATCATTTTAAAGTTTTTTTGTCAGTTGGTGTGCAAAAAATGGTTCGCAGTGATTTAGCTTCATCTGGTGTGATGTTTTCAATTGATACTGAATCTGGATTTGAAAATGTGGTTTTAATTAATTCAATTTATGGTTTAGGTGAAAATATTGTTCAAGGAAAAGTTAACCCAGATGAGTTTTATGTTTTTAAACCAATGCTTGCTAAAAATAAAAATGCAATAATTTCAAAAACTTTAGGTGATAAAAAAATAAAATTAATTTATAATAAAAATGCCGTTAAAAATGTAAAAGTTTCACAAACAGATCAAGATAAATTTTCAATATCTGAAAATGAAATTTTAAAACTTGCAAAATGGGCAGTAGCAATTGAAAAACATTATAAAAAACCAATGGATATTGAGTGGGCAAAAGATGGAAAAACAAAACAATTATTTATTGTCCAAGCTAGACCAGAAACCGTGCAATCTCAAAAAGATGTAAATGTTTTGGAAGAATATATTATTAATAAAAACAATATAAATAAAAATAAAATTTTATGTAAAGGTAAATCTGTTGGTTCAAAAATTGGACAAGGTAAAGCTAAAGTTATAATGGACGCAAAAGATATTAATAAATTTAGACAGGGCGAAGTTTTAGTAACTGAAATGACAAATCCAGATTGGGTTTCAATAATGAAAATTGCCAGCGCAATTGTAACAAATTCTGGCGGGCGCACTTGTCACGCAGCAATTGTTTCGCGTGAATTAGGCGTGCCTTGTATTGTTGGAACAAACAATGCAACAAAAATTATAAAAGATAAAGAAAATATTACTGTAAGTTGCGCTGAAGGTGAAGTTGGAAAAGTTTATTCTGGTTTAGTGGATTACAAAATTAAAAAAACAAATTTAAAAAAGTTAAAAATGCCAGAAGTAAAAATAATGTTAAATGTTGCAGAACCAGAACGCGCATTTGAATTTTCATTTATTCCAAATAACGGAGTGGGTTTGGCGCGCGAAGAATTTATTATAAATAATTATATTAAAATTCATCCTTTAGCTTTATTAAATTATGATAAATTAAAATCTAAAACTTTACAGAGACAAATTGAAAAATTAACCACTGGGTACGAAGATAAAGCAGAATTTTTTGTTGATAAATTAAGTCAAGGAATCGCCAGAATTGCGTCAGCATTTTATCCAAAAGCCGTGATTGTGCGTTTGTCAGATTTTAAATCAAATGAGTACGCAAATTTAATTGGCGGAACAGAATTTGAACCAGAAGAAGAAAATCCAATGATTGGTTGGCGCGGGGCTTCACGATATTATGATGAAAAATTTGTTAAAGTTTTTAGATTAGAGTGTCAGGCTTTAAAAAAAGTTCGCGAAATAATGGGATTAAATAATGTTAAAATTATGATTCCGTTTGTTCGCACACTTGACGAAGCCAAAAAAGTCATTAAAATAATGTCAGAGGAAGGATTAAAAAGAGGCGAGAATAATTTAGAAATTTATATGATGGTTGAAATTCCTTCAAATGTTATTTTAGCTGAAAAATTTGCAAAATTATTTGACGGGTTTTCAATTGGTTCAAATGATTTAACTCAATTAACTTTAGGATTAGATCGCGATTCAAGTTTAATTTCACATATTGCAAATGAAAAAAATGACGCTATTAAAAAATTAATTAGCCAAGCAATTCAAGTTGCAAAAAAAACAAAAACTAAAATTGGAATTTGTGGGCAAGCTCCTTCTGATTTTCCAGACTTTGCTAAATTTTTAGTTCGTGAAGGAACTGATTCAATTTCCTTAAGCCCAGATTCTGTAATTAAAACAATTATTGAATTGAATAAGAAGTAACTTGTAACTCGTAATTTGTAATATGAATAAAAATTTAACCTAACCCTAAAAGGGTCAGGTTAAAAATAGTCTAAGCCCGCTAAAAGTGGACTAGATAAAAAGTTTTAAAATAAAAATAAATTAGCCCTTTTCAAAGGGCTTGAGAAAATAACCTTGCCCTTTTAGGGCTAGGTGAGAAATTTTATGATCGATTTTTCACGACTTACTTCACTAGACTTTATTTTTAATCCAAGACTTGGCACATTGTCTACAAATTTTGCTATGTTTTTTAATATTTTTTTTGGTTTGATTTTAATCACAGCTTTAATAATTTATTTAATTTTAAAAAAATATAAAAAACAAAAAAATTTACCTCAAGCTTATTTATGGCAAAGATTAACTAATATGTTTTTAGTTTTAGGAGTAGCCGGGTTTATTTTATTATTTCTCCGCCAGCAAAAAGCTTATTGGATTTCAATGCCGATTTTTTGGTACCTTTGGTTTATTGGCGGATTAGTTTGGGCTGGATTTATTTTTCGTTGGGCAAAAACTGGCAAAAAAAAGTTAGAACAAGATATTAAAAATAGAAAAGAAAAAGAAAAATATTTGCCCTGATTGTTTTTAAAATTTTAAAACAAAAAATAGTTTCTCAAATTTTAATGTCAAAATTATTTTATGCAAATTATAGCTGACTTCCATATTCATTCAAAATTCTCAAGAGCCTGCTCGCCACAGTTGACTTTAGAAAATATTTCTGCGACTTGTGAAACAAAAGGCGTTAATGTTGTGGCAACTGGAGATTTTACTCATCCACAATGGTTTAAAAAAATAAAAGAAAAATTAATTGAAAAAGAAAATGGGTTGTATGTTTTAAAAGCAAAAAAAAAATCAAATGTTAGATTCATTTTAGCAACTGAAATTTCTTGTATTTATACCCGTGGTGGGAAATGTCGTAGATTACATATTGTTGTTTTAGTTCCAAATGTAAAAGCAGTTGAAAAAATAAATTCCAGTTTAAAAAAAGCAGGTTGCAATTTGAAATCAGACGGTCGTCCAATTATTGGATTAGATGTTAGAGATTTGGCTAGAGTTTGTTTTGAAGCTGATAAAAATTGTATGATAATTCCTGCGCACATTTGGACACCTTGGTTTGCAATGTTTGGTTCAAAATCTGGTTTTGATTCTATTGAAGAATGCTGGGGAGAATATTCTAAAAATATTTTTGCAATTGAAACAGGACTTTCCAGCGATCCGCCAATGAATTGGCGCGTAAAAAATTTAGATAATGTTTCAATTGTTTCAAATTCAGACGCGCACTCGCTCCCAAATATTGCTCGTGAAGCAAATGTATTTGAAATTTCAGAAAAAGAATTAAATTATAATAAAATATGTGAAATAATTAAAAAAGCAAATTCAAAAAATTTTTTGTACACAGTAGAATTTTATCCAGAAGAAGGAATGTATTATTTTGATGGACACCGTGATTGTAAATTTTCTTGCGAGCCAACAAAATCAAAAAAATTAAAAAATATCTGTCCTGTTTGTAAAAAACCACTTACAATTGGCGTGTTAAATCGCGTTGAAGAACTGGCAGACCCAAAACGCTCTGAAAATTATATTAATAAAAAAAGAATTCCTTTTAAAAAATTAATAGAGCTTGATAAAATTATTGCTGAGGCATTAAATATTAAATCCAGAAGTTCTAAACGCGTTCAATCAGAATATCAAAATTTGTTAAAGAATTTTAAAAATGAATTTGAAATTTTATTAAATGTTTCTTGCAAAAATTTAGAAAAAATAACTTTGCCAGAAATTACTCAAGGAATTATTCGTTCGCGTGAAGGAAAAGTTCATGTTACTCCGGGTTTTGATGGTGAGTATGGGAAAATAAAAATATTTAGTGAGAAAGAAAAAATTAATTATCAAAAAAAATTATTTTAAATTTTTTTAAAAACAAAAAATTTCCTTAAATGGAAATTTTTTGTTTCTCTAGAAAGTTTTGAGTACTCAGAAATTTTAAAAGAAAGATAACTTATGTTAGATTGGATTTTAAAACCCAATCTAATAGCTTACAAAAAATTATTTCTTCTTTTTTCTGACAACTTTCTTTCGTTTTTTAGAAGTAGCTTTTTTACGCACAACTTTTTTCTTAGGAGCTGGTTTTCTTTTTGCTACTTTTTTGACAACTCTTTTTTTCTTTACAACTTTTCGTTTTTTAGGAGCTGCGTTTTTTCTTTTCTTAACTGGCATAATAGTTGACCTTTGTATCCTCCAAACCAAGCGACGAGCATGGGGAGAATTTTAATAATTTAAAATTAAAAATTTAAAATAATTTATTTTTAAAAAATTTTATAATTTTTTTAAAATACTTTTCCACAGTTTCAAAATCTTTTTTTAATATGTTAATTATAAGTTAAAAAAATAAATTTGTAAATAAAAAATTTTATATTTTAAAATATTTTTTATAAAATTTACACATTATTTTGTTTTTGTATTTATTTTAAATATGTTATAATTATTATTGTAAAAACTTATTAACATATTATTCTGTGTGTCTAAAAATTAACAAAATTTATTTTATGAAATTATTTTCTACTAAATCCAGTTATTTAGGAATTGATATTGGAAGCGCTGGGGTTAAAATCGTTGAATTAAAAAATGAAGACGGTCGTCCGCGTCTTTTAACTTATGGTTTTGTTGAAGAAAAAATTGATATTATTGATAATGATTCAGAGCAAATGAAAAATAAAGTAGCTGGTTTAATTACAAAGATTTGTGAACAATCTAGAACTTCAAGCGCAAAAACAGTCGCTGCTTTGCCAAGTTTTTCTGTTTTTTCCTCAATAATTTCTTTGCCTTATATGAATAAAAAAGAATTAAGCAAAGCAATTTATTGGCAAGCTAAAAAATTTGTGCCAATGGATTTAAATGAAATGACTTTGGATTGGAAATTATTAGATGAAGATGTGTGGACAAATAAAAAAGATGTTATTAAAAATAATGAAAATAAAGATGAAAATGATCCCGAGTACTCGGGACAAGAAATTCAGAAACAAAAAAATAATAAAAAGAATATTAAAGTTTTAATTGCGGCTTCGCCAAAAAAATTAGTAATGAGATATATTGATATTTTTAAAAAAGCAAATTTAGATTTAATAAGTTTGGAGACTGAAAATTTTTCTTTAGAAAGATCTTTAATTGGAAATGATAAATCGCCAACAATGATTGTTGATATTGGTTGTATTACTTCTGATATTAGCATTGTGGAAAATGGAATTCCAGTTTTAAGTCGCAGTGTTGATGTCGGCGGAGATTCAATTACAAAATCAGTGGTTACTAGTATGCAAGTTGATGAAAAAAGAGCAGAACAATTTAAACGAGATATTGGTTTTAGTTCAGAAAATAGTAGTCTGCCAAAAGTTATTGAAGGAGTTGTTTCGCCAATTATTAATGAAATTAAATATTGTTTTGATTTGTACGCTTCACAAGAATCAAATAAACGAATTGAAAAAATAGTTTTAACTGGCGGGTCTGCGTTTTTACCAAATATTGATGAATATTTATCTAAATTATTAAATATTAAAGTTTTTGTTGGCGATCCTTGGTCAAGAGTAATTTATCCTTTGGAATTAAAATCTGTTTTAAATGATTTAGCTCCGAGATTTAGTGTTGCTGTTGGTTTGGCGATGAGGGAAATAGTTTGATTAGGATTTTTTAGAGTCTCTCCCCCCTTTTGAAGGGGGAGATTAAGAGGGGGTTAATAAATAATTTCTAAAATAATTTTAATAATTAAAAAATAATTTTATGAACCAACCAAACCAACAACCAATTCAAGAAGCAAGTTTTGAATCTAATCCAAAACCAAAACTTTGGCTAATTATTTTAATTAGTGTTTTAGCAACTCTAATAATAATTGGGTTAGTAATGTATTTTGTAATATCTAAAGTCAATAAAGTAAATAACAATAATCAAAAAGATTTACAAAAACAAATACAGGATTTACAACAAAAGATTGAGATTTTAGAAAATCAAGAGCAGGTTAAAATAGATGATTCTGATTTTGATGATGTTGATGTTGATGAAATTGTTGATGAGAAAGTAGATGAATTTACTGATTGGCAGACATACACGAATAGTGAGTATTGGTATAAAATTAATTATCCAGAAAATTGGTATCAAGTTAGTGATTCTTCTGTAATTCCAGGAGTAACTGCAGAATTTTTTGGTAATATGAAACCACCTTATGAAAATTCATATTTTGGTATGATGAGTTATGATACAGGTATGCTGATTAATGTAACAGCATCTGATAAAAAAGAGGAATACTTAAAAGGCGATACTTTTCTTAGTGAAAATCAAATTAGTTTTAATAATATTCAAGCTACAAAAAAGATTTCACAAACGATTTATCCGCATATGATTCAAAGAGGCAATAAATATATAGGTATTTATTTTACAAGGAATAATAAAAATTATTCTATTGAAGGAGAGATGTGGTTAGCTGATTTTGAGAAATACGAAGCAATTTTTAACCAAATCCTTTCCAGTTTCAAATTTTTAAATTAAAAAATCCCAACAAAAAATTTATTTTAAAATAGCTAGAAACCTGTCCGCCGTAGCGATAAAGGGTCGCTAGAGAGCGGAGGCGGAAAGGCATTTATGCACGATATAAACTTATTACCAATTCACGACAGAGACAAAGAGCTGGATGAAATTAAAAAAAGACAAGAAGCAAAAAAGATTGTTAAGATTAAAATGAGCAGTCCAGAAAAAGAAAATCAACTAGATAGTAAAAAAACTGAAAACAAATCAGGTAATTTTTGGTCTGTGTTGAAAAAAAAGTTTAATAATTTTAAAAAAAATAAATCAGAAAAAGAAATTCACACTGTCAAATCCAGCGAAGCTGGTCCGCAAAAAGCGAAATTTGACAGGGTAAAAAAATTAAGAAATGGGAAATTAAGTGAAAAAAAAAATAAAAAAAAATTAGAACAAGAAAAAAATAAAATTCAAATTCCAAAACATTTAGATAATATTCAAGCGATTAAACCAAAAAAAGAATTTATTTATAATTTAAAAAAAAATGAAACAGTTCCAAATAATTCAAAACCAGCAGAGTTAGAAGAAAAAAAAGAGATTTATTCTGTGAAATCGTCCGAGACAGAATTTAACAAGGTAAAAAAAATAAAAGAAAAAAATAATAAAAATAATTTAGAAGAAATTAAAAAACAAATTGGATTATACATTAATTTAATTCCAACAAAAATTAAAAAAGCTGGTGAAACAAAACATAATTTGAAAATTTTTATTACTTTAATTACCACAAGTATTTTTGTGTGCGCTTTAATATTTTTAGGATTAAATCAAATTGTTGGCGCGCAAAGCTCTGATCTTGAAAGAATAGAAAATCAACTCACGCAAACTACACAACAAATTGATAAACTTAAAACAAATAATCAAAAAGTCAACGAATTTATAAAATTATTAAAAAATGTTAAAGAATTAGTAAATAATCATATTAAAGTAAGCAGTATTTTTGAAATGTTGCAAAACAATACTTTGAAAAATGTTTATTATAATGGTTTTAATGTTGACACAAATAATTTAACAATAAATTTAAACGCAGTTGCCAAAGATTATCACACAGCTGCAAAACAGATTTTAATTTTTCGATCATTAGATAATATTTTTGATTTAGAAACAACACAAATTAAATCAATTTTAATAGAAAAAGAATTAACAGCAGAAGAAGAAAAACTTAGTATTTTACCTGAAAAAGAAAGCCTTGTTTTGTTTGAATTAATTATAAAATTAAAACCAGAAGTTTTTAAATATTAAATTATGCAAATAAAAAATCAACAAATCACAACAAAACAAAAAATAACAATATTTTTTAATAATTATTTTAAATTTATATTAATTTTTTGCGTTTTTGTGATTTTTCTTTTAAGTTATTTTTTATTTTTTCCATCATTAATAAAACAATATTCAAAAATGAATCAGCAAGTTTTTGAGGAGAAAAAAAGTGAACTTGCAAAGCAAAAAGATATTTTAAAAGAATTAACTGAATTAAATAATATTTATGAAAAAATTAGTCCGTCTTTAAAAGAAAAAGTTTTAAATTTACTGCCTGATGAAATTGGTTTGGCAAATCTTTATTATAATTTAGATCAATTAGCAAAACAATCAAAATATGAAATTGATAAAATTGATGTTGTTGCGCCAAAACAAAAACAAACAAAAACAATTGAACAACTGGAAGAAAATGAAAGAACAACAGTTTTAAAAGAAGTTAAAATAAGTATAAAATTAGATGGTGAAGGGTACTTAAATTTAAAAGAGTTTATAAATTTATTAGAAAATAATTTAAGAATTTTTGATATTGAAAATTTTAATTATAATTCGGAAAAATCAAACATTGAATTAAAATTAAGAACTTATTATTTTAATTGAAGTTTTTCCTCCTTCGCTTCAACCCTAAAAAGTCCCAGCTACGGCGGATAAACTTCTAGTGCTTTTTTATTAAAAAAGAATAAAGAGCCTGCCCGCCGTAGTCCAATAGGACTGTTAGTGGCGAAGGCGGGTGACGGTCTATGCTAAAAACAATTATAAAACTTATTATTTCAATAACAATGTTTTGTATTGCAGGATTTTTAGTTTATAAAAATTTTATTAAATATGATGGCGCACAATATATTCCTCCAAAAAGTTTTGAAACAGATCAGATCTACACAAAATTTGATTTAGATATTTTAGAAGATGAATTTTTTAAACAATTAAAACAAGCTAAAAAAATAAATGTTTTAAATTTAGATAAATCAGAAATTGGCAGACAAAATCCATTTATAAAATTTTAATTTATGTTTTCAAAAGATCAACAACTTAAAATTTTAGATAGTTTAAAAAACAAAAATCTGCTTTCAGAAGTAGATTATGAAAAATATAAAAATTCAGCTAAATTAGGTGAAAATGTTTTAGAAATTATAAAAAATAAAAAAATAGTTAGCGACGAAGAATTAAGCAAAATATTAGCTGTTTTTTTTAATTTACCTTATCAAGATCTTTTAAAATTAAAAGTAGACGCGAAAATTATAAACCTTGTGCCAGAAGATTTAGCAAGAAATTATAATTTAGTTGTTTTTGATAAAAAAGATAATGTTTTAAAAGTTGCAATAATTAATCCAACAGATCTTAAAGCGCAAGAAGCAATGGATTATATTGCGCGTGATAAAAATTTAAAAGTTGAATATTATTTTACCTCACAAAGTTCATTGGAAAGTGTATTAAGCCAATATTCAGCTTTAAAAACAGAAGTTAGTGAAGCTTTGGTTGAAGCCAAAGGAAAATTAGAAGAAAAATCAGTTAAAAAAATAAAAAAAGAAGACAAAGAAGATTCTTTTGACGCAATTAAAAGCGCGCCAGTGGCAAAAATGGTTTCTGTTATTTTAAAACACGCTGTTGATGGGCACGCTTCAGATGTTCACATTGAACCATTTAGCAGTGGCTCAAGAATTAGATACAGAATTGACGGAATAATGAGAACTTCACTTGTTTTGCCAAAATATATTCACAATGCGTTGATTTCTAGAATAAAAGTTTTAGCAAATTTAAAAATTGATGAAACGCGTGTGCCACAAGACGGCAGAATTCGTTTAAATATTTTAGGAAAAGATATTGATTTTCGTGTTTCTACTTTACCACTTTACGAACAAGAAAAAGTTGTGATGAGAATTTTAGACACTTCATCAGGTTCATTGGAGTTAGAAGATCTTGGTTTTGAAGGTCGTAATTTAAAAATTATTAAAGATAATATTAAAAAACCACACGGAATGTTTTTAGTAACTGGACCAACTGGTTCTGGAAAATCAACTACGCTTTACTCTGTTTTAAATATTTTAAATAAAGAAGAAATTAATATTGTTACTTTGGAAGATCCTGTTGAATATTATTTAACTGGGATTAATCAATCACAAATTAGACCAGAAGTTGGTTTAACTTTTGCAACTGGTTTGCGTTCAATTTTGCGTCAAGATCCTGATATTATTATGGTTGGTGAAATTAGAGACAGTGAAACTGCTGAGTTAGCAATTCACGCTTCTTTAACTGGGCATTTTGTTTTATCAACTTTACACACAAATGACGCTCTCGGGGCAATTCCTCGATTGTTAGATATGAAAGTTGAACCGTTTTTAATGGCAACAACTTTAAATGTTGTTGTGGCGCAAAGATTAGTTAGAAAAATTTGTGCAGATTGCAAACAAGAATTTGTTTTGCCAGATAATGTTAGAGCAGAAGTTGAAAATGAAATTAAAAATATGCCCAAAGAATCAATTCCTGAAGAATTTAAAAATTTAAAAAATCTTAAATTTTATAAAGGAAAAGGATGTCCAAATTGTGGCAAAACAGGTTACAAAGGAAGAGTTAGTATTTCTGAAGTTTTAGAAGCAACAGATAATTTAAAAGATTTGATTGCTAGCGGAAAAATGGGAGGCAAAGAATTAAAACAAGAATTTATTAATCAAGGCGCGATTAATATTAAACAAGATGGGATGTTAAAAGCTTTAGCTGGTAAAACAACTGTTGAAGAAATTATGCGAGCTACTAGAGAGTAAATAATTTCCAAGCTTAGAATCAGAAATTATAATGAATGCAGATTGTTACAAATTTTTATTATTAAAAAATATTAAATTGTTTTATTATGAATTAACACAAAAGCGTGGAATGAAAAATATAGATGCAATTAAGAAAGTAAAATATAAATTTAATGAAAAGAAAAAAGCATTATCTTTAGATTATTGTAAAAAAGATTTAAAAGAAGAAATAAAAAGTATTGAAAATTTTTTAAGTAAATTATAATTTTTAAACTAAAAAATCCCAACAAAAATTAGTTAGGATTAAAAATGTGTTTTTAAAAAAATTCAAAAACAAAAAATTATGTGGATTTATTGCTCTCAGGGTGATAAACTAAAACTAGGCTTAAAAAAATAATCCCAACAGCAAAACCAATAATGTAAATAAGGTTATCATTCATAATAATTTTTTACGGTTATTATTAATACCTTTGACAATAATTAAATAGCCAATAATACCAACAACACCTGTTATAATGTAAGCAATAATAAGATAATTCATAATATTTTAGGAGATAATTTTTTACTTGAGGGTAAAATAGCAACACCAGTAACTAAAAATCCTAAAGTAAATAATAATCCAATACTAAATGTAAGAGCACTTACTTTAGCAGTTGAACCAGGAATAAAAAATCCAATCACTGCTGAAGTAAATAAAATTTTAGCAATATCTCTTGAAAATTCTGACAATGCTTTTACTTTTTCTTCTGATAGCTCAAATTTAGGCCTTGTGGATTTAAACAATTTTTCTTTTTCAGAAGAAATTAATAGTGCTGAATTGCTAGTTGTTTTCTCTGACATAAAAATTTTATCCACATCAAAATTATAACATAAAAATATAAAAAACAAAATAATTTATGACAAAAAATAAATCAAACAACCCTCCTACGCCAAGCCTGTCTGCCGGCAAGGCAGGGCTACGGCGGGCAAGCAACACAACAATTCTTTTAATTGAAGATGATGATTTTTTAGCAAGTATGTATCAAACTAAATTAGAATTGGAAAATTATAAAGTTTTAGTGGCAAATGACGGAGAAAAAGGTTTAGCGCTGATTAAAAAAAATCAACTAGATTTAATTTTGCTTGATGTTGTTTTACCAAAAATAAATGGTTTTGAAATTTTAAAACAAGTTCAAAAAAATAAAATTTTAAACAAAATTCCAATTATTTTGTTAACTAATTTAAGTCAAAAAGAAGACATTAAAAAGGGATTTAATCTAGGAGCTAAAGATTATTTAATTAAAGCGCATTTTATGCCTTCAGAAGTAATAAATAAAATTAAAAAAATATTAAAAAATAAAGAATAAACAAAAATTATTTAATAATATTTAAGAACAAAAATCCCGTTTTAATAAGCAGGGTTTTTAAATTAATAAGTTATAATATGCTATAATTAATTTATGAAAATAAAAATCACTAAACAAAAAATAATTTTACTAACCTTAATTTTAATTAGTTTAATAATTTTAATTTTTGCAATCACTTTTGCGCTGGATCAAAATTATAAAAATAAATTTTATCCAGGAATTAAAATTAATAAAGTAGGTGTAAGCGGATTAAATTATTTACAAGCAAAAAAAATTTTTGAAGCAAAATTAGACAGCTTTAATCGTGAAGGACAAACATTTGTTTATAAAAATAAATCAACACAAATTTATCCCGTTGTGATTTCAGAAAAAGATCCTGATTTAAGTCGTGAGATTATTAGTTTTGATTTAAATAAAACATTAAATTCAGCTTACAATTTGGGTCGTGAAAAGAATTTTTTTAATAGTATCTGGCAAAAGATTAAATTAATTTTTATTAATAAAAAATTTAGTTTAGAATTTGAATTAAACACACAAGAAGTAAATAAAATTTTAAAAAATAATTTTCAAGAATTAGAAGAACCAGGAAATAATCCTGAACTAAAATTTAATAATAATAATTTTGAAATAATTAATGCTAAAACAGGTTTAATTTTTGACTACAATTCAGCGATTAATAATTTTCAAAATAATTTAAAACAGCTTGATTTTAAATTAATTAATTTAAAACTTAAATTATCTCATCCTGAATTTTCAAAAAATGATATTTTACCTTTAATGAGAGAAGTAGAAAAAATTGTAAAAATAAAAAATTTAAAACTTTACACAACTTCAACTTCTGAATTTGAATTTCCAGAAAAACAATTTTTTATTTCACAAGATTTAATTAAAGATTGGTTAAATTTTGGTTGGGATGATGAAAAACAAAAAGCTAAACTTATTTTTAAACAAGAAAAAGTTGAAAAATATTTAAATGAAATTAAATGGCAAATTGAAAAACCAATTAAAGAAGCCAAATTTAAATTAATTAATAATCTTGTTTCAGAATTTCAAAATTCACAAGCAGGTTTTAAAATTGATTTTAAAAAAACATTAGAAAATTTAGAGCAAGAAATAATTTTTAATAAAAAAAATACAGCGCAAATTTCTATACAAAAATTAGAACCGCAAACTAATATTGCAAATATTAATGATTTAGGAATTAAGGAATTAATTGGTGTTGGTGTTTCAAATTTTTCTGGTTCACCAGTTAACAGACGACACAATATTAAAATTGGCGCGCAATCTTTAAATGGGTTACTTATTAATCCTAATGATGAATTTTCAACTAATAAATCTTTGGGGGAAATTAATGCAAAAAAAGGATACTTGCCAGAATTAGTAATTAAAGGAAATGAAACAATTGCAGAATACGGCGGAGGTTTGTGTCAAATTGCTACAACTTTATTTCGTTTAGCAATTAATTCTGGTTTAGAAATTACAGCGCGCAAACCACACGCTTACCGTGTAGGTTACTACGAACCAGCTGGAACTGACGCTACAATTTATTCACCTTGGCCTGATTTTAGATTTATTAATAATACTTCAAATTATTTATTGCTTCAAACTCGCATTCAAGACAATGATTTAATTTTTGAATTTTGGGGAACCAGTGACAATCGTGAAGTCGCAACAACAACACCAAAAATTTGGAATTTTACTTCACCTGCTGAAACAAAATATATTGAAACAACTGATTTAGAACCAAAAAAAGTTAAATGTATTGAAACAGCGCACTACGGAGCTGAAGCAGAATTTACACGAACAATTAATTATCCAAATTCAGATCAAGAACCTAAAATTGAAAATTGGTACTCATCTTACCGCCCTTGGCAGGCTGTGTGTTTAATTGGCGTTGATCCAAACAAATCAACAACAAGCACAGAAGAAATTATTGAGTAATTTTTTTATTTATCAAACTAAAAATTAATAAAGCAACGCCAACAACAATCATTACATCAGCCAAGTTGTTGTAGAAAAAATAAAAATTTAAATAATCAATCACAAATCCAAATTTAATTCTGTCAATTAAATTGCTAACAGAACCTAATAAAAGTAATTCGTAACTTATAATTTGCCTGTCTGCAACGCCATAGCTTTGGCAGGAGGGTAATTTGTAATTATTTTTAATTGATAGAATTAAATTCCAAATTATAAATATTAAAAAAATAAATATTAAAATATAAAAAAATAAAAATAAATTTTCTGGAAAATTTATTGAAAATGCAATTCCTTTGTTTTTATAAAAAAATATTTTTCCAGTTAAAGCCAAATATTTTAAAATTCTATCTAAAATAAAAAAAATCAAACTTAAAAAGCTGATCTTTAATATAATTTTATTAAAATTAAAATTCATAAATATTATTTTATTTTTCATTCTTAAATTTTTTCTTGCATTCAACACAAGCTGAACTTGTTGGTCTTGCTTCTAATCTAGCTTGGCTAATTTTTTTTCCACAATATTTACAAATTCCGTATTTATTTTTTTCTATTTTATCTAAAGATTCTCGAATATCCCGCAATTCTTTTTCCAAAGTTTTTTCCATTGTTAGGCGTTCCCCAAAAGCCGCTACTTCTTTAGCGTTTTCATCAGACTGATCGCCAAAATCAGGAAATTTACTTTTGTAATCATTTTTTCCGTGTGAACCTTTTTTTGCAAAAAGATTTAATTCTTTTTCAATCCTTTTTCTTTCTTTTTCTAATATTTTTTTAATTTTATTTAAAAATGTTTTTTCCATATTTTTTTATTATTTTACGCAAATTCTTAATACTTGTAGTCTAGCACTAATTGTTTTTTTTGGCAAAACAAAAAGGCGTCGGTGATAAAGCAAATTTTTATAAAAATAAATCTTTATATGACGCCAGTATCTTTGGACTGATCTGGCGCTCACACACATTTATATCTAATTTAATTTTAATTAGAAACAAGTGTGTGTGAACTTCCAGAAATTCCATCCAAAAATTGTAAATTGCTTTTGTTTCCGACTTTACAAAAGTTTTTTCTACCTGCATTTTCGCAACAACACCATCCGTAAAGACAATGAATTGCTTTTTTGTATTTGTTTTTACCTTTTTGTAGGTGGTTAGTCGATTAACCTATTATAAAAAAGCTAGTAGAAAAGTACAATTTTGTTGTACAATTATATTATAACACAATATTTTAAAAAAATCAATGTACCCCGTAAACGCTTTTAAACTTAATAATTTGATGATTTTAATATTTTATCCACAACATCAAATTTGTTAATTTTAATATTTTTAAATTTTACCTGTTGATAACTTTTTTTGTATTAATTTCTTTCCACTTTTTAATATTTTGGTGATTCCCAGACAATAAAACCGCAGGCACTTTGTGTTTTTTATTTTTAATTTTAATTATTTCAGGACGAGTGTATTGAGGATGCTCTATTTTTTTTTGTTTATTAATTATTTTGGTTTCATTTTTTAAGGATTCAGAATTACCTAAGTATCCCGGAATTAATCTTGCTATTGATTCAACAATTATCATTGCTGGCAGTTCACCGCCTGATAAAATATAATTTCCAACAGAGATTTTTTCATCAACTATTTTCTCAACTCGCGCGTCCACTCCTTGGTAACGACCACAAATTAAAATTAGTTGATCAAATTTTGAAAACTTTTTTGCTACTGCTTGATTAAATTGTTTTCCAGCTGGTGAAAGCAAAATTACTTTTAATTTTTTACCCTGTGAAATAATTTTTCTTTTAGAAAAATTGCTTTGCATTTCACAGGGTGAATTTTTTAATTTAATTTCTTTAACTGCTTCAATAATTGGTTCAGCCATTAAAATCATTCCTGCTCCACCGCCGTACGGACGGTCGTCAACCCTGTTAAATTTCTTTTTGAAAGATTTAACAGGGTCAACTTGTTTATGTTTACCTTGACTCCATTTTCGCAAATCGTGAACACAAAATTTGTTCACCTTTTTTTGCTGAGATTTATAAATCAAACTTTCATTTAAAAATGAGTTAAATAAATTTGGAAAAATTGTAATAATATCAAACTGCATAAAAGTCTCCTAACCCTCCTTCGCCCCCAGTCTTAGTAACCCTAGCTACGGCGGACAGGCGCCGTAGCTTTAGCGAAGGAGGAGGTGGGCTCCGTGTGCATTTAAAATTTTTAAAAAATTTTAAATGAATTAAGAGTTTATCCCCCGTAGTCCAGTAGGATCTTTTATGGGCGAAGGCGGAAAAACTCTAAACAAAAAACCGTATTTAAATAATAACACGGCTTTTTGAATTTATCAAAATAAATAAATTAGATAAATTAGATTTTTAAATCATCTACTGAAACATCATCTGTAGCTGTTGTAGTTCTAGTTGTAGTTGGGCGTTCTCTTCGTTCTCCTTTTCGAACAAAGCCTGCCGGTTCATCAATTTTTAATGTAACCCGAGCATCATTACGAGCGCCAACTAATCTAAGTAAAGTTCTGATAGCTTTAGCGTTTTGTCCTTGTTTACCAATTACATAACCCATATCTGACGGGTCAAGTTTTAAGGTAATTAAAACACCTCTTTCATCAACTGTGCGTTCACTGGAAACTTTGTCAGGATTGTCAACTAAAGCTTTAACCAATGTTTCAACAAATTCTTGATATTTTGGAATTGCCATATTTCTATTTTCTGTATTTACAATATTTAATTGTAAATATTTATTACAGCTAACTGTGACGACCTTTCTTAAATTTTTTATTTGATTTAGTCAGTCAGCTTACTAAATATAGTTTAGCATATTAAACAAAAAGTGTCAATAAATTTTTATAAATATTTTATGGCGGTGTTTTTTGATTGATGTTCGAACTTTTTTTGAGCAAAACCCCCAATAAGGAAGCCAGCCCCGCCGCTGCTCG
>Ga0265594_1001370_pt1 | contig 18876 bp, 16 predicted proteins | sample saktaG_11_FD_190147 | JGI IMG/M metagenome (GOLD analysis project Ga0265594, IMG submission 190147) | Saline water microbial communities from Sakinaw Lake, British Columbia, Canada - sak_2011_5_24_80m | ecosystem: Environmental > Aquatic > Non-marine Saline and Alkaline > Saline ... | reverse complement strand
CGTCACCGCCTCATCATATACTCCCGGCATAACGCGAACAAGTGCTGGGTTAGTAGCACTTAATGTCCCGCAAGTCCCGTCTGTCCCGTCTGTCCCGTAGCAAGCATCTATTGCAGATTGAATCGCAGTGTAATCTCCGCCTGCTTGCGCGACTGTGATTGTATTTGTATATGGAGTAGAGACTGTCGCAGCGTAAAATGTCCCATCAACTTCAAAGTCTCCAGTTATATATCCGCTCTTAGATCCAGTTGAAAGCGTAGCACTCCCCGGAGTTCCATCCCCAACTTTTATATTGTCTGTAAGGTATGAGTCTCCAGCAACATACACATCACTATCAGCGTATAGTGTGCCATCAATTTCAACTTCTCCTTCTATATATGCTGTAACGGAGCTGTCGTTCTGAGTAATTTTATCTGGTGTTCCTTCTGATGATATTACTAAATCTTCAGATACCGTTAAATCATTCCCTGAAATATCTAATCCTTTTAGAACATCTAAATTATTATCCACTACTGTCTGTTGAGCAGATAGAAATATCCCTCTCCCTGCTCCTAAAATTATATCTCCACTCGCACCAACAGCATTTATACGCAATGGAACATTATTACTATATATACGTTGCGTCATAAGATTTCCACCGGAGTCTATACTTAAACTTCCTGCGGTCAATCCACCTGTTGCATTGATGTTCCCCTCAAAAATTGATGCACTTGCAACAGAAAGTGTAGACAAAGAAGTCGGACCCGCCACTGTAAGCCCGCCACTAACATTTACATCCCCAGTAATGTTTGCAAACCCCAATAACACTAAATCCTGCCCAGTCAGCAGTCCTTCTATATTAAGAGCCCCAGTTATCGTCCCTCCAGTAAGTGGCAATTTGCTTTCATCAACTGCATTATATACGAGCGTTGTCGTTGTCGGAACCGTCTGTAGGGGCACGTCCGTCGTTACCGTATCGTCAACGTTATGAGTTATGGGTTCCACATTATGAGTTATGGGTTCCACATCTCGACTTTCTAACTGTTCTATCACATCCTCTAATGTTCTCCCATCCTCCTCCATCATCCCAATAATATCTTCTTTAGATTTTTCTATATCAGAAATTTTTTGATCAAGTTCTACGAGCTTTGTCTCATCATCATCTCTCCATGGACTAAGAACAAAATTCACCGTCTTATGCAAAGCATCTTTTACACTGTTCCACAAAGAAGCAGAAATACTATATGTGCTCGCCATTACATCCCGTGCATTGTACTGTTGTTTTGAAATTTGAAATTTGAAATTTGAAATTGTTCCCTGTGCCACACGTTCTATACTATCCATTCCATCGTTATATATCTCTCCCCATCCCTTCCCAGAATCCACTAGAAAATTTTTCACAGTTTTTGGCATACTCGCAACCACATTTCGCATATTATAGGTTACAAGTTTTAGATTATGAGTTGCATTCGTAAACATCCCGTTCAAATCTGAAAAAGCATTACTTGCCACCCGTAGGGGCATATTATATATCCCCGCATCGTATGTCACCTTAAACGATTCTACTCCATCTTCTATAGCAAAGATTAATTTACCAACATCACCCGCCACTCCATTAGCTTCACTTACAATTTTGCTAATTCCAATTTTGCCCGTCTCTACAAACGACATCGCCCCGTCAGAAATTACAAAAGCAGAATCTGCAACTGCGCTTCGTGCATCGTGAGTTACAAGTTCCAAGTTATGAGTTATGAGTTTCGCGTTCCGCGCAAAATCATTCGGAACATTCTTAAACGATGCAATTCCATCAGAAACAGTAAATGCTATTCCTCTTAAATTATTTTTTACAGCATCCGTCGTATTTGATATTTTGGATTTTGAAATTTGAAATTGTTTTGAAATTTGAAATTTGAAATTTGAAATTGAAAACTTTGTTGTATCAACCCCATCCTTAAACGATGCAATTCCATCTTTAACAACAAACGCAAAGTCTCCTAAACTATCTTTCACAGAACTTACAGAATTTGCAACTGCATTTCGTATGTCGTGAGTTATGAGTTCCAAGTTATGAGTTATTAGTTCCGTATTATGTACTACATCATCCGAAACATTCTTAAACGATGTCATCCCATCAGAAATTACAAATGCGATTTCCCCCAAATCATCTTTCACAGAACTTATAGCATTCGCAAATAAATTTTGACTTTCAACTTTTGACTTTTGACTTTTGACTTTTTGACTTTGTTTGTATGTTTCCGTAAACGATGTCATTCCATCTTTAACAACAAACGCAAAGTCTCCTAAATCATCTTTCACAGAACTTACAGAATTTGCAACTGCATTTCGTGCGTCGTGAGTTACAAGTTCCAAGTTATGAGTTATGAGTTTCGCGTTATGAGTTATGAAACCAGCAGTATTTGTAACTACAGATTTTGAACTATTAATTATGCCATCAATCATATAATCTGTTTTCCCAGTAGCCATAAGTCCCACATTGCACACAATTAAAATAGCCAACATTCCTGTTGCCAGCTTCATTAAAAACGGCGCTTTAATTTTCTTCAAAAATTCTGACCTTGTCATCCCGAGCGGAGCGGAGTTCGCAACGGACTTGTCCGCCGTAGTTTCAACGAAAGTGGAACGTAGTCGAGGGATCTCATTATCAACCCTCCCAGTGTTCGCCACCTCGTCATCACTCGTCGTACTTTCTGACTTTATGGACATTTCAACTTCGTCCCCATCCGATACTTTCTTTTCCCCCACCAAAATTACATCATCCGTCCTTTCCGCCTCGGCTTGATCGCCGATTCGAGACGGGTCAACTTTATGGACTTTCGACTTTATGTCCGCCCGAAGCGGATCAGCCTTGAGCTGGGACTCTGATTCCACGACAGCATTATCTATGTTCGCACATGCAAGAAACTCTTTCCCATTCCCCGTCAAATACTCCTCCAACCATTCTACCTTCGTAAACCAATTTCTTCCTAATTTCTTTGCCTGTAATTTTTTACTCCTTGCTCTCAAGCTCAAATAGTCCTGTGAATATTCACAGAGTTCTGACGCCTTGGCTAATGAAATGTATTCCCTATTTTTGTTTTTATTTTTACTCAAAAGTCTGTTTTATTTTTTACCTTGTTAATAGTCTTAATCTCCCATTAACCGATACTCCACCCGATATTTATATTATACCTTAAAAAACACTTTTTTTGAACAGGCAAATATCTTATGTCAAGTGTTGATAATGGAACATTCTTGACCAAATGTAAAAGTTCTACTTTTGTTGATAGATTAGCCAAAACATGAAAATTATTATCTATCCGATATTGGATAAAAAATTTTAACTTACAACTTATCCACAGCGAAGTCAAAAGTTGAAAGTCAAAAGTTCATAAAGTCCATTCGTCGTTCGTTATATTTACTTATCCACGCTTTATATAATTTCTTAATTTAGTTTCATAAATCAAAGTTTTAACGGCGTACTTTTTAACTTTATGGACTTTTAACTTTATGGACTTTTAACTCCGTATGCTATACTATCCACATGATATTTTTAATCCATGGAGAGGAATCATTCTTCTCTCATCAACAACTATCCGATACAAAAAAGAGGTTCCTAATTAAAAACCCCGATGGTTACAATTTGTCTATTTTTGATTGTTCAGAAGAATGCGATTTGGAAAAAATATTTTCATCTTTTCATGGATCTTCACTTTTTTCATCCAAAGTAAAATTGACAATTTTGAAAGATTTTTTTTCAGCTGACAGCAAACTCAAGGATGCACTATTTAGTTTTTTGATGGACAATAATCTGGGCAAAAATCAATCCTCTCATGTGATCTTTTTTGAGTCAAAAGATGTCTCAAAAAATGTGTTCTACAAAAAGATTAAATCAATTTCTTCTGAAACAAAAAGTATAAAAACTTCCCTCTTTCAGATAGAGAAATGGGCTACAGAAAAGTTTCAAAATAATCAAATTCAAGCAACTCCGCAACAGATAAAAATCTTAATTCAGGAAGTCGGAAATGATTTATGGAAATTGGATGGAGAGATAGAAAAATTAATCTCATGGATGGCTTTTCAGAACTCTGCGACATTGGGACAGGAGGACCTGTCCTCCGTAGCTCCCGCAGGAGCGAAGGAGGATAACATATTCAACACAGTTGAAGCAATTGCAAATAGCAACACTTCCCTTGCATTAAAACTTGTTTCTGACCATATAGAAAAACAGATTAGTCCGATATACATATTTTCAATGATCGCTTTTCAATTTAGAACTTTGATCAAAATAAAGTCTGCTATGAACCACAATATTCCCATCAATGCTTTAGCAAAAAAAACAGGTTTACACCCCTACACACTTCAGAAATCTTTGAGACAATTATCCAAGTTTTCTATAGAAGATTTAACAAGCGCTTTTAGGAAAATTTTGGAAGCAGAAACAAAAATAAAAAGCGGAAAAAATCCCGCCGAAGTTCTTTACGATTTTGTACTAAAAATATAGATTCCTATTCCTACCAAGACCGAATTTCTACCGAGTTTCAACTCAGGTTTTGGACACTTTAGTGTCCAAAAAAATACACAATTCTACCCCAATAGTTTATACCAGAATTTTTTGTAAATCACATCACATGTATCCGACATCGTTTCCTCTGCTCCACCAAATTGTGTGGCAATAATGCTTTTGTCATTTTCCACGACATATTGTGATAAATTATTTTCACGAGCATCTTGTATCGCTCTGTGATGGATTAAATATAACGCTGCCACATCTTTAGTCGTCTGTGTTATCTCATAAACAACTCTGGCAGATGAACCAAAATATATTACAATCACTCCCGCAACGCAAGTCCCTTTTCTTGTAGCATAGAATAACTTTAGAGGCAGAATTATTTTTGTCTCTTTTTGTTGGAGAGGAATAACCGCAGGTGTTTGATTCATATTTTCAGCTACCAATGGCCAGAAATTATTTTGATCTTTATTCCCCTTTCCACCAATAGAATTAAGTAAAAATTTTATTTCTCCGTGATCATTTGTGGAAGCAATTTCAAATCTATCCTGTGCATTTTTCAAATTAAAATTAAACTTTTCAGAAACAACATTTTGATCAGATTTGATGTTTAATTTATAAAACTTTTCTCCAATTAGATGTTTTTTTGTTGCTTTAACATTCCCCTTTAACGATGCGAAATATGAGCCCAAGTAAGTGACTTCTGAACTTAAAATAGGAGCACTCACTCTCAAAAATATCGTCTTTCTTTCTTTAGCAATTTCTTCCAAACGATCAAACATCGCAACTATTATAGAATAGGCATCTTGATTCATAAAGTCTAAAATAGGTCCTTGTGGGATTACGATAATTTCTTTTCCCAAAGATATTTTTTTTATCCAAACAGTCATTATGGCACGCAATCGAGCATTCCCATTTTCATCATTATCAACAGTGGCAATACGAAAAACTTCCTTTCCACTTTTCTGCATAACAGATCCCCATTGCCATGATTGAAGATACGATGATCTTCCACTGGCGATTAAAAAACTATCCCAAACATCCTTATATTTTTCATCCGTCACATTTATTATGTTCATTATGTATTTTTTAAAACTTCTTTAATTTTATCTTCAAGCTTTGTAATTTTAGAATCAATTTTACCGAGTGCCTGACGTGCTTCTTTTTTTGTAAATCCTAACCTCATCAAAGCATCCTCCGCTTCTTGATCAACAACTGATGTTTTATCTTCTTGATCAAAATCAACTTTGCCTTTAAGTTCCAAAATGATTTTTTGTGCTGTCTTTTTTCCTATACCAGATATTTTTTGAAACAATGAGCTATCACTTTTTTCAATCGCTTTAATTATTTCATCACAACTATTTGCACTTAACACTGCCAACGCTCCTTTGATTCCAATTCCAGAAACCGAAACAATTTTTTTGAAAACATCTAAAGATGCCTCATCAACAAACCCAACTAAATCTAAATGGTCTTCTCTCACATGAAAATATGTAAATACTTTAATGCTTTCCCCAACATTAATTTTAGCCAAAATAGGAATAATTGTATATACTAAAAATCCAACGCCACCGACCTCAAGTACGACAGCATTGGGAAGCTTCTTTTGAATTTTACCGGTTAGGGAGTAAAACACGGCTGATTTAAGAATTAAGTATTAAGAATTAAGAATTAAGGGCGTTCGACGTGCTTAATACTTAATACTTAATTCTTAATTCTTAATACTTCGTCATATTCGTGATTCGTGAGCATCCGTTTCTAATCTGTGTTCATCCGTTTTTATATTATCATGATTTTAAATATTTACAAACAGGCTGGTCCAACTTCACACGACATCGTCAGTCGTGTTAGGAGGATTTTGAATACCCGCAAAGTCGGACATGCAGGAACGCTTGATCCTTTTGCAGAAGGAGTGCTTATAATTCTGACCGAGAAAGACACGAAGAAGTCGGACGAGATTATGCACCAAGAAAAGGAATATATTGCTAAAATTAAGCTTGGAGCAGTATCGGATACATACGATAAAACGGGTATCATAACGGCTACAGGGGATGCTACCATTCCAGATAAAACAGCTATTGAAGACACGATCAAGAAATTCATTGGAACCATCCAACAAGTGCCCCCGATGTTCTCCGCAATAAAGATTAGAGGGAAAAAATTATACGAATTGGCACGAAAAGGAATTGAGATTAACAGAGGATCACGAACTATAGAAATCCGCTTAATAGAGATATTATCCTATGCTTATCCGATATTGGATATCCGCATTATTTGCTCCAGCGGAACATACATCCGCTCACTTGCTTATGATATAGGGGAAGACCTTGGATGTGGAGGATACGTTGAGGAATTGGTACGAACGAGAATTGGGGATTTTAGGATAGAGGATACTTTGCAATTATCAGACATAGCTAAAAAGAATCAAGAATAGAGTATTAAGAATTAAGAATACGCACAAAACCGTCGTCCCTTAATTCTCTATTCTTAATTCCTAATTCTTCGTCCCCAGTTGCATTTTACGTCAACCTGTGTTATCATTCTATTTACAGCTTAATACATTAAATTAAACACGTATGCCTAATACTAAATCAGCAATAAAGGCTCTTAGACAAAGTAAGAGAAAAAATATTGCAAACATTAGAACTAAAAATTCTTACAAGAAAGTAGTTAAAGAAACTGCCAAATTTATTGATGAAGGAAATAAAGAAAAAGCTCAAGAGATGTTGAAAACAGCGATGAAAAAAATTGACAAAGCGGCAAAGAAAAATGTTCTCAACAAGAACACCGCCTCCCGAAAAAAATCCAGACTAGCAAAAGCAATCAATAAAATAAAAAAAACGAATTGACACTGATGTAGAACGAATTTTCACTAATCACGAATTCGTGATTCGTATATATTCGTTCTTTTTCGTGTCAATTCGTTTTTACAATTTGCCACCATCTCTGCCCCGCCAATACCTGAATCTCGTCCCCATTGGAATCTAAAAACATCATTGGAGAGCTTTGATTATTTTTATTTTTATTCCATTTCCCTTCTAAAATATACCCTTGCTGATAAATTGTCACATCACCTATTCCTTCAATATCAACATCATTATACTGCTCTTCCAGATGTCTTGATTCTGCTTTCAGAACTGCGACCACCATTGCTGTCACCTGTTTGCCAGTGTTCTTGTCTATCTCAGCCGTTCCCCCTCTAAAGCGATAATACAATTTATTGATTGTATTATATCTCCATTCTACCCCAAATTTTCCGGGATAATTTATTTTTACATCGGTTCCTAAATACCCCCATCCATCGTCCGATGGGTCCCAATCTTCTTCTGATATTATATTACTTATTCCACTTTTACTCTCATCAATTGTTAGATCATACTTTAATTTTTCAGAAGCATTGATCATTCTACTCATTGTCGTAAAACCATTATTTGGCATCGCGATCCCACTTTTTCTATAAAATGTATTATGTAAATTTATCAATGCATCTAAATTATCAATGACTTTTTTATCCAAAATATCCAACGCAAAATGTGATCCTCCCCAGTGAACAAAAATTGCATTCAACCCTTTGGCTAATGGTATAAAATCATGTCTAGCACTTCGCACACTTCCGATGTCTTTCGGATCTTCTGAAACATAAACTGCCATCATTCTGTTGATCCCATTTTCAATCACCGGCATTTCAATTACCAGATCCGCCTGTCCAATTCCCGATAATGGTCTCACATTTTCATCCCCCGCAAGCATGACTGCAAACGGTCTTCTATTCCCATTCTCCGATTTTATTCCAGATATTGAAGACATCGGAAGAAGAACTTCTTTTTCTTTTTTCTCGCCATTTGGAATCCCTTTTAATTCTGTAACTTCAATATTATTATTTTCTGTCATTGCGTTTTTTGCATAAATTTTCCAGCCTAAAAAACCACCTGTAACTATCAATAAGAACGAATACACACTAATGTAGAACGAATTTTTACGAATCACAAATTTCATATTTTATCTTGTTATTTTTGAGATGAATGGTTTTTTGTCGTTTGTATATATTGACCGTTTAATATACAGATTATCCATACAGAAATTAATCAGATAAGCAATTTCATAAGCACTTATTCTTAAATACGACCTTTGCTGTTCAATGTCCTGCCTTGTTGTAAAGTTTGACGCTTTAATTTCAATAATTATTTTGCTATCAACCAAAAAGTCTGGAATATATGTTCCTATTTTTTCTCCTGATTCAAATGAATAAATATTAATTCTTTTTTGTTCTTCAAATTTTATATCTGCATTCTTGAGTTCTTCTGCTAAAACTTTCTGATAAATCTTTTCTTTCAATCCTCTGCCATATTTATTTGCCACATTGTAAACACATCCCTGTATTTTATACGATAATTCTTTTTCTAATAACTCCACCATCTTATTCGTGTTAATTAGTGATTAGTGCTTATTCGTTCTATTTAGTGTTGATTCGTTCTTATATTTGGCATTTACAACAATAAAAAGTACTCCTCTGTCCAATTTTAATCCTCTTAATTATCCCCCCATCTTTTCTGAAACATTCTTTTCCCTCTCTCTTATAAACTTTGTGAATTTTTTGATATCCTCCCTCGTTTCCATCAACATCTCTGTAATCCGATTCACTACTTCCTCGCATTTTGATTGCCAGCTTTAGTACTTTTTTCATTGCGTTAAATATACTTTTCATTTCTTTATCGTCCAAATTTTCTATTTTTGCTAATGGACTGATTTTCGCCTCCCACAATATCTCGGAGGAGTAGATGTTTCCAATTCCCGCAATCAAAGATTGATCCATCAAAATCTGCTTGACATTGCCTCTCTTATCCTTAAATATTTTTCTAAATTTCTCCAATGTAAATTCTTTATTCAAAGGATCTTGCCCCACAATTATTATTCTATCTATATCTGATTTTTTAGCAATCGCAATCTTTGCGAATTTTCTCAGATCTGAAAGTGCGATTATCCTTCCATCAGACAATTCCATTTGGAAATGAATATATTGATTTACTTTCTCGTGTATAGCATTTTTTGTATCTTTTCTCTTTTCTGGAGTGATAATTAAAAAATGTCCGGTCATTCTTAAATGTACAATTAAATGTGCATTTATATGTACATTTTCTGATAAATTAAACACTATAAATTTTCCTTTTCGCTCAACATTTTTTATCTTCTTTCCTACAACCATACTTTCAAATTTCTTCCATGTCTTTTCACTCCTCAAAGTGATCGCCCCGTTGGGTGACACATTTTCAGTTTCCACGCTTATCATCTTTTTCCAATCACAAGAAACACCGACAACAGTTGCTCCCGCCACCTGCTGGTTTAATCCATCCACAATAGTTTGTACTTCAGGTAACTCCGGCATTTGAGTCAGTTATAAGTTATCAGTTAACAGTTTTCAGTTGCGACATCGACGTAACCGTTAAGTGTTCGCAATGTTAATCCGTTTTATAAATTCCAATTATCTCCACTTTTTACCCCAACAATCAACGGCACCTTTAGTTCTGTCACGCTCTCCATAATTTCTTTTATTTTTTCAATTTTTTTATCATCCACATCTTTCTTTATTTCAAATAATAATTCATCATGAACCTGCAATAACATTTTTATATCCCCTGTTAATTTTTCCTTCTTCAACCATTCCCACACATCGCGCATCGCCATTTTTACAATATCGGCTGATGTCCCTTGGATCGGCATATTGATTGCCATCCGTTCTCCCGATGCTTTGATCTGCCAATTTCGCGACTGCAATTCTTGAATATATCTTTTTCTCCCAAAAATTGTTTCTACATATCCTTTCTTGATCGCATTTTTTTTGGACATCTCAATGTATTCAGCAACCCCAGAAAATCTTTTGAAATATCTTTCTATAAAATCTTTAGCTTCAGTTCTTGAAACCCCCGCACGTTCTGATAACCCAAAAGATGACATCCCATAAATGACTCCAAAATTGATTGTCTTTGCCATCCTTCTCATCCTCACATCAACATCTTTCTCCTTGACTCCAAAAATTTCCATTGCTGTTTTGTTATGAATATCTTCACCATCTTGAAAAGCCTGCACCATCGTTTTGTCTCCTGAAATGTGTGCCATGGCTCTTAAATCAATTTGAGAATAATCAAAAGAAAATAAATTAAATTTTTCCTCAGGAACAAACGCTTTCCTAATTTCCTCCCCTTCCTCAGATCTAATTGGAATATTTTGCAAATTTGGATCAGAAGAAGAGATTCTCCCCGTCACAGTCCCCAACTGGTCAAATTTCGTGTGAATTCGCCCATCTTCATCAACTAATTTTGGCAAAGCATCAATGTATGTGTTTCTCAACTTTTCCAATTCCCTATATCTCAAAATGAAAATAATGATCGGACTTCTGTCTTTGATTTTTTCCAATTCTGGAGCAGCGGTTGAGAGAACTCCTTTGGGAGTTTTTTTAATTCCTTGTGCTGAAATTTTTAATTTTTCAAAAAGTATTTCTGATAATTGTTGAGATGAATTGACATTAAAATCTGATCCTGCAAAATCATGAATCTTTTTTTCTATTTCTCCAATTCTTTCAGTCACATCTTTTGATAACACTTTAAGTTTTTTTAAATCAACTTTTATTCCATTTTTTTCCATTTCACTTATTACCTGAATAACAGAAATTTCCAAATCTCTAATCTGTTCTGAAAAAATTCCATCTTTGAAATTTTTCTCAATCATGTTTGACACGCCGAAGTCATTCGCAAAGTGATGGCTTTCTTCTTCATCGGAAACATCCTTGAAAAGATTTTTTCCATTTTCATCTTGTTGTATCACTTTCGTCTTTGCAGAATTTGCACGAAGACGATTGGCGATACTCTTCATCCCCAAATCTAAAAATTTACTTTCTGCTTTTTCAATATCAATCTCTTCAAATTTACAATCTTCCAATTTGAAATCCATCTTGATATCCGTTTTTATTGTCGCTAACTTTTTACTAAAAAATGCCTGCTCTTCATTTTCTGTCAGTTTTTTAAGGACAGACTTTGTAATATCGAGTTTTACAGGATTTACAGGATTTACAGGATTTACAGTTTTTACAGCCTCATAAATTTTTTCCATGTTCCCAAATTGTTGAATTAACGTCATAGCGGTTTTATCTCCCACCCCCGGAACTCCCGGAATATTATCAGAAGGATCTCCTTTCAGCCCCTTAAAATCAGTAATGAAATCTGCCCCAAACCCAAACCTTTCCTGAATTTTTTCTTCGTCATAGATCACAGCATCTGACATCCCCCTTTTCATCATGTATACAATTGTATTATCATCAACCAATTGCAACATATCTAAATCTCCAGTGACAATGATATTTGAGACATGAACATTTTTACTTATGGATCCAATAATATCATCCGCCTCAACTCCTCTGATCGCAAAAACAGAAATTCCCATCGTTTTCAAAACATCCTGAATAATCGGAATCTGTTGATACAACTCTTGATCAGTTTCCGCTCTTTGACCCTTATATTCTTTAAACTCTTTATGGCGAAAAGTCTCACCACCCAAATCAAAAGTCGCCACAATATGTGTCGGCTTCAATTCTTTAATTGTTTTTAACAGTATTGTAAAGAATCCATAAACAGCATTAACAATCTGCCCTTGTGGGGAAGTGAATGGTGGCAACGCATGATAAGCCCGATGGACAATCGCATTGCTATCCAGAATAATGAGCTTACTATTATCCATTGTTTGTCCTTTTCCCATAATGTTTTATTCATCTTTCACCCAATATTAAAACGAATTGACACGAAATAGAACGAATTTGCACAAATCACGAATCTCATATTCTATTTTAATTATTTTATTTTGTTATCATTGATACAAATGGTTTTTTATCGTTTGTATATATTGATCTTTTAATATATAGCTTATCTGTACAGAAATTAATCAGATAAGCAATTTCATAAGCGCTTATTCTAAGATATGATCTTTGTTGTTCTATATCCTGTCTTGTAGTAAAATTTGATGCCTTTATTTCAATAATTATTTTATTATTAACCAAGAAGTCTGGAATGTATGTTCCTAATTTTTCCCCTGTATCAAATGAATAGATATTAATTCTTTTTTGTTGTTCAAAAAGTATATTTGCATTTTTTAATTCTTCTGCTAAAATTTTCTGATAAATCTTTTCTTTTAATCCTCTGCCGTATTTATTTACTACATTATATACACATCCTTGTATTTTATATGATAATTCTTTTTCTAATATTCCCACCATGATATCCCACCTAACTTTACTTTATTTTTTTTAATGCTAATTCGTCCTTAATATAACTATTCTCCTCTTACTTTCATCTAAATACCCAAATTTAATTTTCCTGTAATAATTTGGTATTATATTTTCTATTCTCTCTCCCCACTCTATCACAACAACATTTCTTTTGTCTTCAAAAATTTCATCTAACCCCAGATCGCTCAACGCTACGGATGATTCTATGCGATAACAATCTATGTGCACTAAATACAATAAGGACATGGAATTCACGTTTTGCCCAGACACATCGTGCCGCACCCCCGTTTTATATCTTTTCATCAAGACAAATGTTGGACTGGTCAATCTTTCTTTTACACCAAGCCCCTTCGCTAATCCCTGAATAAATGTTGTTTTTCCCGCCCCTAAGTCTCCTGTCAATATAAAGATTTCCCCACCCTTCAGGGTTTCTGCCATATTTTTAGCCAATTCCTGCGTCTCTTCCGCCGAATTTGTGATGTATTCCATATATTCATTTTAACATATAAACATATAAACATGAAACATTTACATTGTCGTGTAGGGGCGCGCCCTTGCTGTGCCACGTTGGATAACTGTGGTGGCCGCCCTCGTCGTCGTTTGTCGTCCCGTCATTCATTTAAAAAGAGGCCTTCGCATCTAGCACGAACAGCCCCTAATTTTCTTTTCCCATGACGACCTACCAGCCGTCATTTTTAATAATTACCGTCGTGTCTTTATTAGACGGAACAATAATTATTTTTTTGCCCTGATCACGATGCTTTTTATCATACTTATTATGATAATAAGTATGACAGTTGCTACAATCGCCACGGATGTAACGACGATTGTGTCTATGATAATGGCTCTGAAAAGAAGAATAACGCCTCTTATATTCCCCACTTTTCAGATAGTCGCTCGGCTCTATCTTATATGGATCCTTAAGAAGCCCAGAAACCGAACACCCGCTAATAAAAACTATAGTTATTGCAAAAACTATCAGTTTTTTTATCAAATCTACCCCTCCTTTGAAATCAAACATATTAATAAAACTAAAGCAACCTCAATAAAAATCGTTATTGCTATTGTGATTATCTTTCTTTCTTTTTCTTCCATGATCTCCCTTTCATCTCGTTTCAATCTAAAACGACAAAATAGATTTTTAAAAAACTCCCTCAAATACTGTTCCTATACTATCCTATAAATATAATTTTGTCAACCTATTGACTTTATTAGTATTTATACTACACTTGATGTGGCTTTATTTTCTAGAAGAATACGAGCTCCACCGCTTCGTTAATATCTTATTCTCTCTTTGATTTATTTGTGCCCCCCGCAGTAAATCGATTATATCTACAGAGAATAAAATTAGACACGAAGCGGTGTTTAATTTTATTCAATTATATTTGGAATCACCCTATACCCAACTTGAGTTTTAGAAACCTCTCCATCTATAGTTATTCTATCTCCAACAACTATATCATCATATTTGATTTTCGCCTTAGGTAAAATTTGGATTCTTATTTCTCCACTTCCATCATCAACAAAAAGAACATTCCCAGATTTATCTACAACATTCCCTGAAATTTTTACAATTTCACCATTCAAAGTTTCCCCAAAAATATCCCCCGTCCTAACCGCCATCGGTAACTCAATTTCATCTACCGCATCGTAAACTAATGACGCCTTGCCCGCCGTAGCTTCCGCAGACTTGTCCGCCGTAGCCTTGGCGGAGGAGGAAGCGAAGGCTGGGTCATCACCTGTCATCCCGAGCGGAGCGGACTTGTCCGCCGTAGCTTCCGCAGAAGCGAAGGTGGAGCGAAGTCGAGGGACCCCGTTATCCGTCATTCCAGTATAATCAACTTCACTATTTATTACATCTCCCGTCGTCCTTTCTAACTTTATAAACTTTTCACTTTCTAACTCTTCTTCCCTTAAAACCTGCGTACCTACTTCGTCGTCCGTTATGAGTTCCAAGTTACTTGTCCCGTCGAATGACTTGGGATGAGTTATGAGTTGTGGGTCCCTATAAAATATTTCACCGCTACTAGCCGTCGTGTCAAAACTAATTTGATCAACAACATCACCCGCTGGATTTGTTAATCTCACGTCATCGCCATTATTATTGATGGCTATTTTTGTATCTGATCGCATAAAACGAAAACATTTTTCAGGGTCTATTTCAATATTCTTAATTAAAAATTCTTTACTTCCACCATCCGCAATATCATCCAATCTCCAATTAGATAAATCTGCAATTTGAGATCCATCATTACAAACTTCTATCCATTCATCTTGAGTGTCTGGACCAATTGGATTTGGCAAGAAAGCGTTGATAAAAATGTTTTCGGCATATTTGACGGCAATAGCGTTAATCCAAATAGCATTTGAAGATGTCCATTCGCCATCATAAACCCTCAAAATTACTGACATCTTTCCCGAATGCAAATATGTATGTTCAATTTTTATTCCTTCCCCCTCACTCCCATCTCCAAAATCCCACGAGTATTCTAGAACATCTCCATCTTCGTCAAAGCTATCCGACCCATCAAAAAATACCGTATCCCCAGCATTAATTTCTAAATCACTCCCCGCTACGGCTACAGGCGGCCTGTTGAACGAATATTCACTAATGTAGGACGAATCCTCACGAATCACGAATGGGTCATCCTGCTTTTGCTCATTTACACTATCATTTCCAGTTTCACCCGTCGATTCGTGATTAGTGTTAATCTGTTCAACATTAGTGTCAATTTGTCCTGCTTCTACCCAATTTGATACAGTATAATCATCTAAATTAATATCCACTCTTTCTAGTACATTATCTGGGCAAGCTATGTATGTAAATGATTCTATAGTTTCACCGTCTGTATTTCTAATTCCGATTTCTTCCCCCTTTTGGTTTAGTACATATGTGCTATCAATAATTGTTCCAGTCCAGTTTTCATGGTTTTTTAAAAACCTATCTTTGTCTTGAACAATAAAAGCACATTCTCCTGATGCCAAAATTAAATCTTCTCCTTGTGCTAAATCCCATCCATGACCCCTCTTTATTGCATCCTTATCAATAAATTTCCATCCATTCGTATCAACCGCACTTCCAGATCTATTACAAATTTCTATCCATCTATACCCCGACTTCTCAAACGCCGCTATTTTTGTGATGACCACAGGAGCACTATTAGCAATAACAACATTTGGAATCAATAACAATAAAATAAAAAGCTTTTTAATTTGGTTTTTGACATTCCTTTTTAATTTTTCATTTTTAATTTTTAATTTCATCTCTTTTATCTCCACCTAAAATAATCCATTCTCCGGATATACTATCCCCAAATGTTCATACCCTGCTTTCGTCACAATCCTCCCCCTCGGTGTTCTTTGTAAAAATCCGATCTGCATTAAAAATGGCTCATATATATCTTCCAGCGTATCAATTTCTTCAGCTGTTGCTGCTGCTAATGTCTGTGATCCTACTGGTCCACCATTAAATTTTTCAATGATACATCTTAATATCTTTCTATCTGCTGGATCCAAGCCCAATTTATCTATACATAACATTTTCAGAGATTCTTCTGCTACATTTTCTGTAATAATTCCATCTGCTCGCACTTCAGCAAAATCTCTCACCCGTTTCAAAATTCTGTTTGCAACCCTTGGAGTAAATCTTGCACTCTGTGCAAGTCTTCTTATTCCGCTTTCATCGGAACTGATATTAAGGATCTTACTTGACCTGTGAATGATGTTTTCAATGTTCTTATCTGTATAAAATTCCAAATTATGTATTATTCCAAATCTACTTCTCATCGGAGATGAGATAAGTCCAACACGTGTTGTTGCACCTATCAATGTGAATTTCGGGAGATCTAAACGTAGCGTTCTTGCCCCAGGTCCTTTCCCAACAATTAAATCCAAACAATAATCTTCCATCGCTGGATACAAAACTTCTTCCACTAATTTGTTCATTCTGTGAATTTCATCAATAAAAAGAATGCTTCCCTCTTCCATATTAGTAAGGATGGATCCCAAGTCTCCCGCCCGCTCAATAGCTGGTCCTGATGTAACGCGTATATTTGCACCCATCTCTTTGGCAATGATATGAGCAAGTGATGTCTTCCCCAATCCCGCTGGCCCATGTAGTAAGATATGGTCAATCGGCTCTTTACGCTTCTGTGCCGCTTCAATAAAAACAGACAGATTCTCTTTAATCTGCTCTTGTCCCACAAATTCACTCAAACTCTGCGGACGTAAAGTGACATCTAATTCCGTGTCCTCAACTTGTTGTTGCGAAGCGATAGAAAAATCATCCATATCTTTTTATTTTATCAATTTATTTTCTCCAACTGACCGTATTTAGCAAAATACAGTCAACATACTGACTGTATTATACATAATTTGGTCAGTACTTGTCTAATTTTCTGTTTATACTGTTTTATTCACAAAACAGAATTGTATCTTAATCGTTTTATGAACGAAGCAATACTGTCACAGTTAATGTATCTATTTTGTAAATAAAAGAACGACGCTAAATTTTTCATTGACTACCCCTCTAATAAGTTATAAAATTAAAAGGTCTGGGAGTTTATAGGGTTTTGCGTTGTACTTTTTAACTTTATGAACTTTCCGCCTCGGCTTGATCGCCGATTCGAGACGGGTTGACTTTTTAACTTTCAAACTTCGTTTATGTCAGGACATAGTCATTGGTCAGGAATAAAACATAAGAAGGAGCTCACAGATGCTAAACGTGGCAAGATCTTTACAAAGGCCGCGAGGTTAATTACTGTCTCTGCTAAACAAGGTGGACTAGATCCAGATATGAATCCTACTTTACGGCTTGCAATAGAAAAAGCTAAAACGGTTAATATGCCCAAAGCAAATATAGAAAGAGCAATCCAGAAGGCCTCTATCAAAGATTCCGGAGCGAACATAGAAGCAGTCTCTTATGAAGCATTTGGTCCGGGAGGTGTTGCAATGATTATTCAAGGACTTACTGACAACAAAAATCGCGCAGTAGGAGATGTGCGAAGAACCGTCACAAAGCATGGTGGCAGAATGGCAGAGAATGGCAGTGTTGTATGGATGTTTACAACTAAATCACGAATAAAAATCCTTAATCAATCCGATTTGAAAATTTCAGATAATGATCTTGAACTTGCAATTATCGAATCTGGTGCAGATGATATTAAAAAAGAAGATGATGAAATCCTAATTTATAGCGAACCAAATACTACACAGACAGTCCAAACTTCATTAGAAAAACATGGAATTCAAACATCCTCCCCTGAAATTGAACTCATCCCAAAGCAAACGGTTGAATTAGATAAAAAAGATCAAGAAAAATTAGAAAAAATATTAGAAGCGTTGGATGATTGTGATGACGTGGTGGAGATCTTTACAAACAGTTAGCAATCGTTTACTTAAAGTTTACTGATTGTAAGGTGGCAAATTTTAGGAAGTATTAAGAATGAAGAATTAAGAATATTATTGACGATGATTAAAAACAGGGGTTTTGTCTGCTTAATTCTTAATTCTTAATTCTTAATTCATCGTTATGGTCATATTAGGCATAGATCCCGGCACCGCACGAATAGGAATCGGGATTATCAAAAAAACAGGGCATGATCCTAAACATATTTGGCATGAATGTATAGAAATAGGGAAAGAGACTGATTTACCTGAAAGATTAGAGATTATTCATAGAAAATTAAAAGCGATTATTAAAAAATTCAAACCTGACCACTCCTCAGTTGAACAATTATTCTTTTTTAAGAACGCCAAAACCGCAATTTCAGTAGGACATGCGCGTGGAGTAATTCTTTTAACTCTGAAAAATGCTAAAATTCCAATATCTGAATTTACTCCATTGCAAGTAAAGCAATCTGTGACAGGATATGGGAAAGCAGAGAAAAAACAGGTTCAAAAGATGGTCCAAGCTATTCTTAAAATGAAAGAAATGCCAAAATCTGACGACGCCGCAGATGCGCTGGCTATTGCTTTATGCGCAGAACGATGTATACAGATATAGGGATATAAATTTAAAAAAACAATATGAAGTCACTAAAAATACTATTCTTATCAGCAGAAGTAGCTCCATTTGCAAAAGCAGGTGGAATTGCTGACGTTGCTGGAGCATTACCTA
>Ga0265594_1001369_pt1 | contig 18893 bp, 14 predicted proteins | sample saktaG_11_FD_190147 | JGI IMG/M metagenome (GOLD analysis project Ga0265594, IMG submission 190147) | Saline water microbial communities from Sakinaw Lake, British Columbia, Canada - sak_2011_5_24_80m | ecosystem: Environmental > Aquatic > Non-marine Saline and Alkaline > Saline ... | reverse complement strand
CGGCGGGGTGAGGTCGAATTCGCTGATTCTGAACGGAACATTGACCAGGCGGGTCCTGTCTGCGATCCAGAGCACGGCGTTGGTGGTGACCAGGCCGGAGAAACCGTCGAAGGCGAGGACGCGCGGCGGGGTTCCGGTGCTCACCGACAGGACCGAAAAGTCGTAGTCAAAGAAGAAGTCGCCATAGGCAGCCGAACCGATGAGGTTGCGCAGGCCTGCTGAGAGGACGAACTGCGCGATGCCGCCGTTGGTGTGGACAGGCGTCCAGGTGTCTTCGGCATGGATGTAGGGATCCCAGCGGCCGTTCGGGGGGGTGCGGCTGTTGAAGTCGGGTCTGTCCGTAAAACGCTCGCCGGGCGTCCAGAACCCGTCCACCAGCGGGTCGTCTACGACCGTATCGGTGGCCACATCGTAACGCCGGTATCGCACGGACGGAGTATCCAGATCGGCCAACTCGTCGAAATGCTCGCCCCGGCCGTCTGCAAATCGGTCGATGCCGAGATCGCCGATGGGCCCGGAAAAATTAGCCCATGCGGCCGGCGACGCGGCGGCGCCTCTGATAAAGTAGGTATAAAACGCCAGGATGGGAGTGTCCTCCGGCGCCGCCACATGGAGCTGGAACGAGTACGCGCCGGTGCCGTGGTTCACTATCCCCGATCCGTCGCCGCCCAACTGCCCCCCGCCGGCGGTGTCTGTCAGAAAACGATTTCCGATCTGAATCGTCATCGGACGCCCCTTGAGAGGGATGGGATCAAACGTCCCGGTATAGACCGTCGCGATGTCGGCCAAGGCCGTCCCGATCTCGACACCCGCGATCAGGTCTTCGCTCAGGTCGGTTGCGCCGGGATTCCACGCCCACGGCATCGCGACCTCGCCCGGCGTCTTGGTGTCCATGAAATAGCCGCGAACGGGCAGCCCGTTTGTCGGATTGGCGCGGAAATAACTCGTTTCCCGCCAATAGCCTTCGTAGAAGTTCTCCATCCGCTCACGGACCGTCCCGACCGAGAATCCGGAAGACGTGTAGTCACCCTGTCCGTTCTTGGGAAAATACGGAGTGCCGATGTAGGATTTGTGATTGGGCAATTCCGGCCACGCGTTTGCGCGAGCCGTGATTACTCCCGTCAGCAGAGCGGCCAGCCCGGCCAAGACCAGCCCATAGCGTCCATAAGTCGTGATTGATTTCATAAGTGAGCCCTTCTCTCGTATTTCCGAAACCCTTAGTTGACGTCCCAAAAATCGTCGCCCGCCAGCGCCAGCCCCGCCGCCTGGGCCAGTTTGTCCAGATCCGCCTTGCAGGCCGGATCCTCGGCCAGTATCGCCCGGCGCAACACGCGCGCCTGTCGGTCAATGTCGCCGCGCACCGTGTTGACGCTGCGGATGAACGCGTGCGCCTCGGCCACGTCCGGGATGGCGTCCATCGTGCTTGCGTGTGTCCGGGTGGCTTCCCTCGCCGCCTCCTGAAGGCTCGAAATGGCCGGATCTTCCGTCCGCAGGGTCTTCCGGAGCTGCATCAACTCCGTCTTGCGTTTCGCCTGCTCCCGTTCGATCTCCGTGAGGCGAGCCTTGACCTCCTCGAATCGCGTCGTGACATCGCCCTGTTCCGGCCCCGCGGGGACGTCATTCGTGGCGGAAGCCTGTGCGAGAGCCGCCTTGGCGATGGCGAGTTCATTGGTCAACCGGCTGTGGATCTCGCGGTATTGCCGCTGATCCGCCTCGGAAAGTTGATTGAGGTCACTCACCCCCGCTTGCTTTAGGAGCGCCTGACGTGCCTCCTCGGCGGACGCACTCGCTTCGGCAACCGCCGTGTTGAATTGCTTGTGCGCGCCTTTTCTGGCGTTGTTCCGCGCGTCAGAAATTTCGGCCAGTTGTCGGCTGACGGCCACCTTCTCCGCCTGCGCCTCGTCGATCTTCTCCTGCACCCCCTTGATCCGGGGATGCTCGTCGAGCGCCTTTTCCACACGCTTCGCTGCCTCGCGGTAGGCCGCCCCCGTCGCGGAGTTGCGACCCGCGCTCTGCCCAGTCGTGTCACGAGCTTCCCGAATGATTTTCTGACTCTCGCGGGCCCGTTCCGCCAACCCGGCCCGCGTTTTCATCAGCGCTGCGAACGCGTCCTTCTGCTTCGCAAGCGTGACGTTCGCGGCAACGGTTTCCTTCGGCTCACCGGCTGTGGCGTCCGCCGCCAAGGCGATCAGGGAGGACGCCATCGACACGGCGATACACGCCACAAAAACTGTTCGCGCGCCTCTCTCCGCTAAATTCAGCAGTCTCCGACTGTGCATTTATACCCCTCCCCGCCTCAACCGACCACCGGTGTGCGCCCCGCACCGATATCATTGACCCCGTCACGAGAAAATCCCATGACGGGTGATCGTTATACTTTACCTTAAAAACGTATCGGCACGCCAGTTATTTTTCAGCAATTCTAATTTTGGAGATGGGACCATCGGCGTCGGTATCGGTATCGGTATCGGTATCGATAAAACCGGCGGAAAATCGACCCCGATTCCGATACCGACCCCGATGACCCAATAGCCTCATAATGAGAATTGCCAGTTATTTTTACGGATTCCGCTCCCTAAAATCACCCACACACCCACACCCACACACACACCCACGCTCCACCCTATATCCACATTTCTTCCCCATTCCTAACGGACCCGTTACGGATTCCGCACCGTCCTGAAGCCATAGCTTGTGTTGGCACCGTTCGGGCTGGCCAGACCGGTTTCGGCAATTCGACAGGTTGCGGCCGTACCGGCCCAACTGCCGCCAGAAATCGACCGGTAATTGTTCTCATAGCCGGGATACCAGTCGTAGCACCACTCGGAAACGTTGCCGGCCATATCGTAGAGTCCGTAGCCGTTGGGGGCAAAGGCTCCCGCCGGACTGGTGAAGGGCTGAGCGCCGGTGGTGTAAGTCGGGTGCCAAGACGACGTTGCGCTCGTGTCGTAGACGGCGGGCTCAAGAAGCTCGCTGAAATAATTCGCGCGGACGTGCTGGATCGTGTTGGTGTCGCTCCACGGAAACCGCATATTGGCCACCCCGCCGCGCGCGGCATATTGCCATTCGGTTACGGTCGGCAGGCGGTAGCCGTTGGCCGCAGAACTGACGTACGGCGCCGCGACCTGCCCCGTTCTGTAAACAGCGGACATGCCGGAATCCGTATAATACACCGGCGTGAGGCCGTCTTTCTCGGACCGCGCATTGCACCACTTCACGCAGTCGTACCAATTGATCCCCTGTACGGGATGGTTGGTTCCCTTCCCCGATCCGATATTATCGTAGGCGTACCCGTTGCCGGCGCTCCAGGTTTTGACCTGATCCCACAACGTCTTCGTGACCTCGCGGGGATCCATGTAGAACGTTGCGACCGTCAGGGAATACGGCCCGAAGTATGGATCATTCCCGCTGTTCGTCCCCGCCGGAACCGATACCAGAAACGCGGGAACGTCGGGTGACGATGCGTTGGTCACAGTCGCCACCACACGATAGAACAGCGCGCTGATGTCCACCGGCACGGCACACGTGACGACCCCAAAGCCTGACGGGGCAATCGCCTCCAACCCGTTCGAAGCGCTCGTCCACGGTCCACCCGGCTGCAACGCCCACTCCACCCGGTAAACCGTCGCGGTCGAAACCGCCTTGAACGCCAAAAGACCCGTGCCGTCAAAAGACGTGATCACGAATCCAGCGTCCCCAGCCACAGCCTGAAACGACCAGATGGCTATTCCGAGAATCAGCGAGCGCATCGCGTTGCTTTTCATCGTGCCATGCTCCTCCTCTTTTCAACCGTCATTCATCCGACTATACTGAATTCCCGCGATGAAGGCAATCATTCGTTTCGACAAGGCAGCAATTCTAATTATGAGGCTATTGGGTCATCGGGGTCGGGGTCGGGGTCGGAATCGGGGTCGAAATTCCGTTGGTTTTATCGATACCGATACCGATCCCGACCCCGACCCCGATGGTCCCATCTCCAAAATGAGAATTGCTGGCTTGTCCGACAGGGCGCTGTTTTGTTATTGTACCCCGCATTGTCACGACGCATCCGTTTCCATTGACCAGCAAACAGGTACGCATGAACCGTATTATCAGCAAAAAACAACTCTCCGCCGAGGTCTTCCGCATCGAGGTCGAGGCGCCGCTGATCGCTCGCGAACGGCGGGCCGGCCAGTTCATCATCGTTCAGGTCGACGACACCTTCGGCGAACGGATCCCCCTCACCATCGCCGATGCCGACCCGGAACGCGGCACGATCACGCTGATCTTCCAAACGGTCGGACGGACGACCCACCTGCTGGCCAACATGAACCCCGGCGACACCGTCCCGGCGCTCCTCGGTCCCCTGGGAACGCCCACGCACATCGAAAACTTCGGCCATGTCGTCTGCGTCGGCGGCGGCATCGGTGTGGCGCCGTTGCACCCCATCGCCCAGGCGCTGAAGGCCGCCGGCAATCGCCTGACCATCATCATGGGCGCGCGCAACCAGTCGCTGCTCATCCTGGAAGACGAAATGCGCGCGCTCGCCGACGATCTGATCATCGTCACCGATGACGGCTCTCGCGGCCGCAAGGCGCTGGTCACCGCGCCGCTCAAGGAACTGTGCGAGCAGGACCCGAAGCCCGACCTCGCCGTGGTGATCGGTCCGCCGATCATGATGAAGTTCGGGGCCGAGACCACCCGCCCGTACGGCGTCCCGACTGTGGTCTCGCTCAACACCATCATGGTCGACGGCACCGGGATGTGCGGCGGCTGCCGCGTCACCGTCGGCGGCGAGACCAAGTTCGTTTGCGTCGACGGCCCCGAATTCGACGGCCATCAGGTCGATTTTGACAACATGATGAAACGCCTCCGCGCCTACAAGAGCCGGGAGGACGCCGACCATCACGCCTGCCATCTGCAACTAGAGGCCGATAAACGCGCCGCCGGATAATTTTATTATGTCGCACACCACACCCGCCCAGCTCCATCACGCCGCAACCGCCAAACTGGCCGAAATCCGCGCGTCCGGCAAGCCGCTGACCGCCAAGGATCGCGCCGCCATCCCCCCGCAGGAGATGCCCAGCCAGGATCCCGACGTCCGCCGCGGCAACATGAACGAGGTGGCCCTCGGCTATTCGCCCGAACAGACCCAACTCGAAGCCGAACGGTGTCTTCGCTGCAAAAACGCGCCGTGCGTCAGCGGCTGCCCGGTGCGGATCGATATTCCTGCCTTTGTCAAGGCCGCGGCCGAAGCCCGTTTTGACGATTCCGCCGCCATCATCCGCAACGCGTCCCTCCTTCCGGCTGTCTGCGGCCGTGTCTGCCCGCAGGAGTCCCAATGCCAAGCGCCGTGTACCCTCGGCAAGATCCTCAAGGATGTCAACAAGTCGGTCGCCATCGGCCGCATCGAGCGGTTTGTCGCCGATCTCCAACGCGAAAGCGGCAAGCTGGAGATCCTCGCCGTCAAACCCCCGACCGGCCGGAAAGTCGCCGTCATCGGGTCGGGCCCCGCCTCCATCACCGTCGCGGCCGACGTCCGCCGCGAAGGCCACGACGTCACGATCTTCGAGGCGTTCCACAAGCCCGGCGGCGTCCTCGTCTACGGCATCCCCGAATTCCGCCTGCCCAAGGCGATCGTGCAGCAGGAGATCGACGCCCTCCTGGCAATGGGCGTGAAGCTGGAGACAAATTATGTCATCGGCCGCACCCGCAAGCTGCGCGACCTGCTGGAACAGGATGGCTTCGATGCCGTCTTCGTCGGCACCGGCGCCGGCTTGCCCAAATTCATGGGAATCGAAGGCGAGAACCTCGTGGGCGTTTTCTCGGCCAACGAATACCTCACCCGCTCCAACCTGATGCGGGCTTACGACCGTGCGCAGGCCCACACGCCGATCTACCCCTCGCGGCAGGTCGCCGTCCTCGGCGGCGGCAACGTCGCCATGGACGCCGCCCGCACCGCGCTCCGCCTCGGTGCCGATGAAGTCCACCTGATCTATCGCCGCACCGAACAGGAGATGCCCGCCCGCGTCGAAGAGGTCGGCCATGCCAGGGAAGAAGGGGTGATCTTCCATATGCTGCAGAACGCCAAGCGGATCTTCGGCGACGACGATGGCTGCGTGCGCGCCATCGAATGCCTCCGTTACGAGCTGGGCGAGCCCGACGCCTCGGGCCGTCGCCGCCCCGTGGAACTCAAGGAAAGCGAGTTCGTGATGGAGATGGACACCGTGATCGTGGCCATCGGCAACGAGTCCAACCCGCTGATCCGCCAGACCACCACCGGCCTGAAGGTCGATAAATACGGCCGCATCGTGGTCGACGAAACCGGCCAGACCAGCCTCGACGCCGTCTACGCCGGCGGCGACATCGTCCTCGGCGCGGCCACCGTCATCCTCGCCATGGGCGAAGGACGCCGCGCCGCCGCCGCCATCAATGCCCGGCTGGCCAACCCCTAGCCGCCGGGAAGGTTTCAGGGTTCAGGTTTCAGGTTTCAGGTTTCAGGTTTCAGGAAGACGCGACGCGTCAGGTAGGGCAGCGGCGTCCCCGCCGCGCCGCAGGCAAATGGGAATGAACCTAAAAAGAGCAGTTATCAGTGATCGGTGATCAGTAATCGGTTGGATGCCAATGCCATATGCATAACCACGGGCATCACCATTTGGTGCGAAGCCCACTGATCACTGATGACTGATCACTGGTCACTTAGAGCGAATGGTAAAACTGAACTGCCGGATTTAGGCTGAACCCTTCTCTTCCCTCATCCCTGGAAACGCGCCATGCTCCGTGTTCACGACATACACCTGCCGCTGGATCACCACCCCGATGACATTGCGGTTGCGGTTGCCCGGATTCTGAGGGTGCGGCCCGGGGAATTGCAGCAGTGGGAGGTGTGCCGTCAGGCGATTGATGCGCGCCGAAAGAACGCCCCATCCCTGACCTATTCGGTGGACGTCACGGTGGCCAACGAAAACGGGATACTCCAATCGGCGGGCGTCCGCAAGATTATTTCCACCCCCGACGAGACCTACCATCCGGCCGTGCCAGGCGCCTCGCCCTTGCGGCACAGACCGGTCGTGGTGGGAGCCGGCCCGGCCGGCCTCTTTGCGGCGCTCACGCTGGCGCAGGCCGGATACCGGCCCATCGTTCTGGAACGGGGTAAACCGGTCGCCCAACGCTGCCGTGACGTCGAGACGTTCTGGAACGGCGGCGCGCTCAATCCGCAATCCAATGCGCAGTTCGGCGAAGGGGGCGCGGGGACGTTCTCGGACGGCAAGCTGACCACCCTCATTAACGACCCGCGCGGCCGCAAGGTGCTGCAGGAGTTCGTGGCGGCCGGCGCCGACCCGTCCATTCTGGTGCGCGCCAAGCCGCATGTCGGAACCGATCGGCTGCGGGCCATTGTCGTCGCCATTCGCAAACAACTGGAGTCCCGGGGAGCCTCCGTTCGTTTTGAGCACCAGGTGACCGGCATCGAGCTGAGTCGCCGCGAAATCTGCGGGGTGCGTCTGCAAAATGGCGAAATCCTGCCCACCCAGCTCTGCGTGCTGGCCATCGGCCACAGCGCGCGCGACACCGTTGCCATGCTCCTGCGCAGCGGGCTGGAAGTCATGCCCAAGCCTTTCTCCGTGGGCGTGCGCATTGAACACCCGCAAGCCCTCATCGATGCGGCGCAATATGGCCGTTTTGCAGGCCATGCGCGTCTGGGCCCCGCGGACTACAAACTGGCCTATCACGCGCCCGATGGACGCAGTGCGTATACGTTTTGCATGTGCCCGGGAGGCGCGGTGATTGCCGCGAGTTCGGAAGCGGGCGGGGTGGTCACCAACGGCATGAGTTTCTCGACCCGTGCCCGGGAAAATGCCAATGCGGCGGTGCTGGTGGGTGTGACGCCCGCGGATTATCCCGGAGACTCGCCTCTGGGCGGTTTTGAATTTCAACGGCAGTGGGAATCACTGGCTTTTGCGCTGGGGGGGGGCAATTATGGCGCTCCGGTCCAACGGGCGGGAGACCTGATACGCGGGATCCCCAGCACCCGGCTTGGCGGCGTGACCCCCAGCTATACCCCGGGCGTGCGCCCCGCAGATCTCAGCCGCTGCCTGCCGCCGTATGTTGTTGCCACCCTCCGTGCGGCGCTCCCCCAGTTTGGCAAACGCATAGCCGGGTTTGACCTGCCGGATGCCGTCCTGACCGGCGTGGAAACCCGAAGCTCCTCCCCGGTCAGAATCCCCCGGGGCGACAGTCTTGAAGGCAGTATTGGCGGCGTCTACCCCACTGGCGAGGGCGCCGGGTTTGCCGGCGGAATCACCTCCGCGGCAACCGACGGCATCCGCGTAGCCGAAGCGATCATCGCGCGCTATGCGCCACCCGCTTGATCCTGAAAACGGGCGCCTCACTCATCGAAACGCGCGGGGCTCAATCCCAAGCTGACGAATCCGGTAATTGAGGATCCGGGAGGTGGTCTGGAGAAATCGAGCGGCGGCGGCGGCGTTGCCCCGGTGCTTCTTCAGGGCGTCGACAAGAATCTCGCGCTCGTAGATCTCCATCAACGTCTGAAAATTGGCGCCTTCGTCGGGAAGCACTGCGGTGTGCGTCGCCTCGCTGGTCTGCAGACTCGGCGGCAGGGAGTAGCCGTGGATGACTTCATCCGTCGAGGTCAACACCGCGCGCTCAATGCAATTCTCCAGTTCGCGGACGTTCCCCGGCCAGTGATACGCCATCATCATATTGATGGCGGTAGTCGAGATTCGCTTGATGCTCTTGCCATAAACCTCGCAGTGTTTCTTGAGGAAATACTCGGCCAGCAGCAGAATGTCGCTCTTCCGTTCACGCAGCGGCGGCAGGTAGATCGGGAAGACGTTCAGCCGGTAGTAAAGATCCTCGCGGAATCGGTCTTCTTTGATCGCGGCTTCCAGATTGCGATTGGTGGCGGCGACGATCCGGACGTTTACCGCGATCGGGGTGTCGCCGCCCACGCGGTCGATCACGCGCTCCTGCAGCACGCGGAGCAGGCGAACCTGCACGGCCGGACTGATATCGCCGATCTCATCCAGAAACAGCGTCCCTCCGTTGGCCAGTTCGAAACGCCCCTTGCGCTGTTGTTGCGCGCCGGTAAAGGCCCCTTTCTCGTGTCCGAACAACTCGCTCTCAATGAGCGTCTCGGGGAGCGCGGCGCAATTGACACTGATGAACGGATTGGGACGGCGGGCGCTGCCGAAGTGCAGCGCCCGTGCCACGAGCTCCTTGCCGGTGCCCGATTCGCCGCGAATCAGGACCGTGGCGGCGCTGTTGGCGACCTGTACGATCTGGTCGTAGACCTGTCGCATCAGGCGGGAGTTTCCCACCAGATTGCTGGGCTGGTAGCGGTTGCCGAGTTGTCGGCGCAGACGCTCGTTCTCGGCGAGCAGACTATCACGCTCGGCAATGCTCTCGCTCATCGCGGCCACGGCGGCGGCCAACAGATTGCCCACCAGCACCAGAAAATCCAGGTCCCCGCGCAAATCCTCCTCGGTGCTCGTCGGCCGATCGGTGCTGATCGTGCCGACGACCACGCCGTTGTGGATGATCGGCGTGCAGATGAAGGCGTTCTTTTTGCCGGTGCGGGCACGGGTCCGATTGAGAAAACGGGGATCTGTGCTGACATCCGGAACGATCTCGGGCTGCCCGCTCTGCGCCACCATGCCGGTGATCCCCTCCCCCATCCTGTACTGCCCCCGCTGCATCTCCTCCGGGGTCAGCCCTCGCGACGCCTCGATCACAAAGATATCGCTGTCGGGCTTGCGCAACGACAGCGCGCCGTGCGACAGGCCGATCTCGTTCTCGAGAATGTCCAGCACCTCCTGCAACAGGGAGGAGACGGCCTGCCGGTGAAGCATGGCCTGGGAAATGCGATAGAGAACGGCAAGTTCCTTGGTGGCGCGGTCTGTCATGACGTCCGTTTGGGCAGGTGGATGCACGCGCCATGCACGGCGTGCGCCGCCTCCAGCCAGGCCTCAGCGAAAGTCGGATGACACTGGATGGTGCGGCCGAGTTCCTCAACGGTGAGCTGGTTGCGGATGGCGGTGGCCGCCTCGGCGATCAACTCGGTGGCGTGCGCGCCGACGGCCTGCGCGCCCAGAAGCTGATCGGTGACGGGATCGGCGATCCACTTGACAAATCCCTCGGTTTCGCCCGCGGCCATCGCCTTGCCCAGCGCGGCGAAGGGGAAAACACCCGTCAGGATCGCACGTCCCGCCCCTTTGGCTTGAGCTTCCGAGAGTCCGACCAGCCCGACCTCGGGCAGCGTGAAGATGCACGAAGGACAGATCGTTTCGACCCCGGTGCGCAGACCGGCGGCGTTTTCCGCAGCGACAATCCCCTGCGCCGTGGCGGCGTGGGCAAGCTGAATGCTCCCCGCCGTGATGTCACCGACGGCAAAAACCGAGGCGACAGCGGTGCGGCAATGCGCATCGACCGGGATCTGCCCGCGCGCATCGACCTGCACACCGGCCCGTGACAGCTCCAGATCGGCCAGATCCGGCTTCCGCCCGACGGCCACCAGGAGGAGATCCCCCGAAACCGTCTGCTCCTTGAACGTGCCGCTGACGCCACGGTCGGTGGCGGTGATGCCCGTCAGTGGAGCGCCGGTGAGGAGCGTAATGCCCATCGTCTCCATGCGGCGGCGCAACACACGGCGCACATCCGTATCAAGCACCATGAGGATATCGTCCAGCATTTCGATGATCGTCACCGGCACGCCCAGCGCGGCGGCCATGCACGCAAACTCACACCCGATCACGCCGCCGCCCAGCACCAGGAGCGACGCGGGCAATGTGGAGCGATCCAGGAAGGCACGGCTCTCCACCACCCGCGGATGCGGCGGCAGGAAACCCGGCATCGCCGACACACTCCCCGTCGCCACAATGATCGCGGGGGCCGAAAGCCACGAAACGGCGCCATCCGGCGCGACCACCGAAACGCGCCGCGAATCCTCAAAACGCGCCGTGCCACGGAAAATCGAAACCCCGGCGGCCTTGAGCAATCCTTCAACTCCGGCGTTCAGGCGGCTGACGATCTCGTTCTTGCGCGCAACCATTTTGGCATAGTCAAAGGAGAGTCCCTGAACGATCACGCCCAGCGACGCGCCCCCCTTGGCGTGGAGATAGCGCTCGGACGAAGCGATCAGCGCCTTGGTGGGGATGCATCCCCAATTCAGGCACGTGCCGCCGAAACGCTCCTTCTCGATAATGGCGACGCGCTTGCCGAGTTGCGCGGCGCGTATGGCCGCCGGATATCCGCCGGGACCGGCCCCAATGACGATCACATCAAACGTATTGATCGCATTCAAACAGGATGTTTCAATTGGGTTCATTTGGGGTCGGTTGTCCGTTCTCTTGGTTTCCGCTTGATTCGGCCTGAATAATAGCCACATACACGCTCCGTTGCAAGCCCAGACTAGACGACGGGCGCATAACGTGGAAGCGGAGGCGCGGTATTCCGTCGCCTCCCGCCGGTGGTTGGCGGTTGCCGGTCACTGCTTCTTTCGGGGTCGGGGTCGGTATCGGTATCGGGGTCGATTTCTTCCGTTCTGTATTCACCCGGTTCCTCGCAAACAGCATACCCTCGCTGGCCGAGTTTTGTAAGCATCGCCACGATCCGGTCGAGCAGGGCCTTGGCTTTCTCATTCTCTTCAGGCGTGATGGCCCCGCAAACCTGTAAGACATCCTGCACCGCGCCGCATTCCAAAGCCGATCCCCGCGCAATCTCGAAGTACCGCCGCCGATCGCCGTCGGTCCCTTTTCCGTTGCCCTCGGCAATGTTCAGGGGAATGGCTTGGGAGGCTCGAAGGAGTTGGTCCTTGGCGTTCCGATGCCCGGCCAATGCCTCACAGAAGCGGTACGCCCAGCCGACGTACTCGATGGCGGCGCGATAGACATCCAGTTTCTCGTGGCCAAACGCCATCCCGATCTCCTTTTCGACCCCGATACCGATACCGACCCCGACCCCGATGTTAGCCGTTTTCCTTTGTCTTTCTCTTTCCGCCGACCTTAGTATTAACCCTCAAACATATCAAACCGTGGAAGCCGTCCGCAGCACGATATACCTCAAGCGCGCCGCTGCAAATCAAGCACTTACACAATCATTTTGAGGCTTTGCAAGTTTGATATGCCTCATTCATATCCCTCAAACCGGCCCACCCGCTTAGGCGGTCAGGATGCGTGATGCGCCATGTCATGTGGAAAAGGTATCGGAAGGGACCGGTGGTGTCAAGATGGTGCATCTTGTAGACAGCAATTCTCAATAGGAGCGTGATGGGGTCTTCGGGGTCGGGGTCGGTATCGGGGTCGGGGTCGAAAAACCTTTGTTTTGTCGATACCGACCCCGACCCCGACGCCGATTTTAGCCGCTTTCCTTTGTCTTTCTCGTTCCGTTCAACAATGGTTTTGTCGTCTTTGAATCTATCGTCTCGGGGACAGAGAATCTATTGCCCGTTTTCCTATATTTTTCGGGCTTTTTCAGTGGTAGGGGTGCAGGGACTCGAACCCTGGACCCACTGATTAAGAGTCAGTTGCTCTACCAACTGAGCTACACCCCCACGATGAGTCAAACAAAATTTGGAGCGAGCGAAGGGAGTCGAACCCTCGACAACCACCTTGGCAAGGTGGCACTCTACCAACTGAGTTACGCTCGCTTTGAAAACGCAGCACACGATACCATACGCGTCGGGCGTGCGCAACTGGAAAAATAAATAAGGTTCTTGACGAGTGCCGGACGAATGTTTACGTTCACCGCATGCGTAAGGCGAAACTGAATAACGAGCCGTCTCCCCTCCCCTCGCACGCATCCCCTGCCGACTTTGACCGCTACATCCGCCAGATCGCCGTCCCGTGCTTCGGAAATGCCGGACAGGAGGTGCTGGCGGAACTCACGGTCGCGATCATCGGCTGCGGCGCACTGGGCTCGATGCAGGCCGAACTCCTCGTCCGTATGGGCGTCGGCGCTGTGCGTTTGGCCGACGGCGACACCGTCTCGACGATGAACCTCCATCGGCAGATTCAGTTCACCGAGGCTGACGCGGTTTTCGCGTATAACAAGGCCGAAGCCGCCGCCGCGCGCCTCCGCACACTGAACAGCGCCTGCCGGATCACCGCCGTGCCCGCGTTTGTCACCCCCGCCACACTCGCGGCCTTCATCTGCGGCGCCGGCCTGATTCTGGACGCCACGGACAGCGTGCCCACCCGCTATCTGATCAACGACGCGGCCGTCGCCGCCGGAATTCCGTGGATCTATTGCGGTGTCTCGGGAACCGCCGGCCAGATCCTCGCCGTGGTGCCCGGAAGCGGCCCGTGCCTCCGATGTCTCTTTCCCGAAGCGCCACCCCCGGAATGCATCCCCTCTGCGGTCCGAGGCGGCATCCTCCCCCCGGCTGTCACAGCCCTCGTCTCGCTCCAAATCGCGGTCGCGATCCGGCTCATCACCGGATCCCTGCCGACGGGACGCCTGATCCGATTCGACGTCTGGGAGCCCGACCTGCGCATCGTCCACATCGAACGGGATCCCGCCTGCCCCTGCTGCGCCCCACCCCCGCCTGCGTAGCCGTGAGCGCTGCAATTCTAATTTTGGAGCCGTGAGCGGTACGAATGGACAGGTGCCGCCAAACGTGCGATACTCAGCACACGCTTTCCCTACATGACCCCGAGCTGATTATGTCTACGACGATATCCGAACGAATCCCGCTTGCCATCTTTGCGGTGGCCTATCTGCTGTTTATTGTCAAACCGACCCTCCGGGCGTGGGTCTCCTGCGCCGCCGCGATCACCCTGGCGATCCTCGGCACGATGGGGTTCATTCCGTGGAGCACGCCGTTCTACGGCGTGATCCAATGGAATGTCCTGGCGCTGATGACGGGGCTGATGGTCATCGCGCATGTTTTCGAGCAGTCCCGCATCCCCGCCGTGCTCGCCGAGAAGCTGGTCGCCCGCACCCCCGATGCCCGCTGGGCGTTTGTCTGGATCACGGCGCTCGTCTCCGGTTTGTCGATGTTTCTCGATAATGTGAGCTGCGTGCTGCTGATCGCCCCGGTGGTGTTGAGCCTGGCGCGCAAACTCGGAGCCAACCCGGTGCGGCCGATCATTTGCATCGCCGTCGCCTCCAACCTCCAGGGCGTCGCCACGCTGATCGGAGACCCCCCCTCGATGCTGATGGCCGGGTACCTGAAGCTGGGGTTCAACGATTTCTTTTTTTATCAGGGGAAGCCCTCGATCTTCTGGGCGATCCAAGCCGGAGCCGTCGCTTCTGGATTCGTGGTGTTTTTTGTGTTGCGCGCGTTCCATCGTCCGAACGAACTGGTCGCGTGCGAGACACCCCGTTCGTGGACACCGGCATGGCTGATCGTGTGTCTCGTGGCTGTGCTCGCCTCGGCCTCGTCGTTTGATCCCGGCTTCGTCTGGCTTGCGGGAAGCGCCTCGATGGTCTTCGCAGTCGGGGCGGCACTGTGGGCCGTGAAGCGCGTCCGGTGGTGTGGCGCGCGGACGCTTGCCGCGTCGGTTGATTTCACCACGCTGTTCTTTCTGATGGGGATGTTCGTGATGGTGGAGAGCCTGGAACGGGCGCAGTGGATGGAGCGGATCGCGGCCGGGCTGAATGGATTGGTCGGCGGCAGCCTCTTCGCTGCGTTTGTGGTGCTGATCGCCTTCGCCGTCGTGGTCTCGGCAGTCGTCGACAACGTCCCGTTTCTGCTCGCCATGCTGCCGGTCGTCGGCTCCATGGCGCGTCAGTTCTCCCCGGCGCACGCCCCAACCGAGAAACTGCCGCTGCTGATGTTCGCCCTGCTCGCGGGGGCCTGTCTCGGTGGCAACATCACCCCGATCGGCGCCTCGGCCAACGTCGTCGCCATGGGGATCCTCCGCAAGGCGGGTCACCCCGTCTCGTTCCCCGGCTTCATGCGCGTCGGCATTCCCTTCACCCTCGCGGCCGTCCTCGCCGGTGCCACCCTGATCTGGCTGGTGTGGGCGTAGGCGATCGGTTGGCCCACCTGCCAGGGCAAACGCATCTAAATTCTTATGTTTTTCAAATTCTGGCTCAGGGCTTTCTCTCCAGCTTGGCGCGTGGCGCAGGATTTCTGGAGTGCGGCGGCAAGCGGTATTCCGCGCGACGCCGCTTTTAGAAGGGCTGCCCTTTAAAAGCGGTGTCGCGCTGCGCTTGCCACCGCACTCCAGATCACGCCAGCCCCGGATCCGGCCTTTTAGACAACGACAGGCGCCAGGAGAAGCAAAAAAAGAGAGAAATTAGATGCGTTTGCCCTGGCCCACCTGCCATTCGCGCTTGACCAAACGGATGGAAATAGGGTATACCCCGGCGCTTATGTTCTCGCGGGAACCAGATTTGGTGGTTCGGGCGCCGGCAAAGATCAATCTGACGTTGGAGATTCTGGGCCGGCGGCCGGATGGCTATCACGAGTTGCGCAGCATCCTGATGCCGATCGGGGTCTGCGACGATTTGGCGTTTTGGCGGACGGATGACGGGCGGATCGAGACGGCGGTGGAGGCCGAGGCGGGAGTGAACCTGGAGACGCTGGGCGATCCCGTTGAAAATCTGGCGACACGCATGGCGCGGTTGTTGCAGACCGCGTTTGCCGTCCGCGCGGGGGTGTCCATCCGGATCCGCAAGCGGATCCCGGTCGGCGGCGGGCTGGGCGGCGGCAGTGCCGACGCAGCCGGGGCGTTGGTCGGTCTCAACGCGCTGTGGCGGCTCGGTCTTCCGCACCCTGCGATGCTCGACCTGGGGGCGCAGCTCGGCAGCGACATTCCAGCGCTCGTGCATGGCGGAGCGGTGATCATGGAGGGGCGGGGCGAACGAATCACCCCGATGGACCTTCCCGACGGGGGTTCTGGATGCCGCTTCTGGATCGTCGTGGCCAACCCCGGAATTGCCTCTCCGACCGAGGAGATTTACCGCCTCCACAATGGAGGCTTGACGATTCGACCCGATCTCTTCCATAATACACTCCTTTCGATCCGGGCTGGTGACGTTGAAGCAGCCTCCCGGTTTTTGTTCAACGGTTTGCAGCCCGTGGTGTTCAGACACTTCCCGGCAACGCAGGTCTTGGCCATGAGGCTGCGTGCGGCGGGGGCGTTGGGTGTGCTTGTGTCCGGCAGCGGCGCATCGGTTTTTGCGCTGGTGCGAGACCAGAAGCACGGTGACGTGGTGCGCGAGCGCCTTGGTTGTGGATTTTGGAGCGTGGTGACGACGACACTGCCCGATGGTGTAATGGCAGCACATGGGCCTTTGGAGCCTTGAGTCCTGGTTCGAATCCAGGTCGGGCAACCAAACAAGGCGGAGATGCAGACCGTGAGAAAAGGGTGTGACAATTTAAGTGCGGGAGAGACCGACATGCGGATTTTCTCCGGAACGGCCAATCTGGCTTTGGCCGAGCGGATCGCGGCTTGTCTGGAGACCGATCTCGGCGCGGTCGATATCCGTCGTTTTCCAGACGGTGAAACCTTCGTCAAGATTCAAGACAACATCCGTGGCAAGGATGTCTTCATCGTGCAATCGGTATGCCGGCAGCCCAACGAGATGCTCATGGAACTGCTGATTATGATCGATGCGATGCAGCGCGCCTCGGCGGCGCGCATCACCGCCGTGCTGCCGTATTTCGGCTACGCCCGCCAGGACCGCAAGGACCAACCCCGCGTGCCGATCACGGCCAAGCTGGTCGCCAACCTGCTCGTGGCCGCGGGTGCCAACCGCGTGCTGGCGATGGACCTCCACTCCCAGCAGATCCAAGGCTTTTTTGATATTCCGGTGGACCACCTGTACGCCGCGCCGATTATGGTGAAGTACCTGCGCGAAAAACGGCTGATCAAGCCACTTGTCGTGAGCCCCGATACCGGAGGGGTGAAAGTGGCTTACGCCTATTCGCAGATGCTGGGCACGGGCTTGGCTATCGTCGCGAAACAGCGTCTGGGCCCAACGGAAGTGGATGCCTTCAGCGTTGTCGGCAACGTGGAGGGCTGCGACGTGATCATGGTGGACGATCTGACCACGACGTGCGGCACGCTGTGTGCGGCCGCGAAAATACTGAAGCAACAGGGCGCGGCAAGTATCCGCGCCGCTGTGACGCACGGCACCCTCACGAAGCAGGGCTTCGAGCGGCTGAAAAGCTCATGCATCGAGGAACTGGTGGTGACAGACACGGTGCCGATGATCGAAAGCGACGGCTTCCCAGTCACGATCTTGTCGGTCGCCGAGCTTCTCGGCGAGGCCATCATGCGCATCCACAACGACCAATCCGTCAGCTCGCTGTTCCGGCTGTAGAGGCGGACGGCGCGCTCAGGAACAGACTACGCATAAAGGAATGACATGGCGAAAGAAATCAGAATGAAAGCGGCCCTGCGGTCGGAACAGGGTTCCACTGCGGTGCGCCGGTTGCGCCGCACGGGGGTATTGCCCGCGGCGGTCAAACGCCTTTCGGGCGTTTCAGAATCGGTCGGGCTCGATGCGCATGCGTTCGAGAACACGATGCGCCACCACTCGGGCGACAATCTCCTGGTGACGCTTGAACTGGGCGGAACGGACATGCTGACCCTGCTGCGCGAGGTGCAGCATGACGTGATCAGCGGGTTGGCGATCCACGCCGATTTCGGCGAGATCTCGCTGACGCAGAAGATCCGCGTGTCCGTCATGCTCAAACTGATCGGCGAGGCCGACGGCGTGAAGAACGGGGGCGGCATTCTGGAGCAGACGCTGCGCCACGTGGAGGTTGCATGCCTTCCCGCCGATCTTGTCGAATCCATCGATGTCGATGTTTCGGCGTTGAAGCTGGGGCAGGTGCTGACGGTCGGCGCCCTCGTGCTCGATCCGGGCTACACCGTGCTGACGCACGCCAACCTGCCGGTGGCCACAGTCGTCGCGCCGATTGCTGAGGAAGTGGCGGAAGTGGTCGAAGGCGCTGTTGTGGATGACGCCGAGCCGGCGGTTATTACCAAGGGCAAGAAGGAGGAGGCTGAAGCGGCGGCCGGAGCCGATAAAAAGGCTACGGAAAAGAAGTGAGGATATCGATGGCACGCCGCAGTCGGAGCGACGCGTGAAGGTGATTGCCGGTTTGGGCAACCCCGGTCGGGAATACGAGCAAACGCCGCATAATGTCGGATTCGATGTTGTGGAGGCGCTGCGCGGACGATTCGCGGCGGAGTGGAGCACAAGCCGGCGGTTTCAGGCGCGGATCGCACGAACGGTGCATGCGGGGGAGACGGTTTTGTTGGTGCAACCGCTGACGTACATGAATCTGAGCGGTTCCAGCGTCGCGCCGATCCTCCGCTACCATGGCGGCACCGCAGACGATCTGATCGTCGTCGCGGATGACGCCGACCTGCCGCTCGGCCGGTTGAGGGTGAGGCCCTCAGGCGGGAGCGGCGGCCACCGCGGGCTGGCCTCGATCATTGAGAGGGTCGGCACCGAGGTCTTTGCGCGCGTCCGGTTGGGCGTGGGACGCGACGGCGACGGCGGGCTGGTCGAATATGTGCTGGGCAAGTTCAACGGTGAAAGCCGCGAACAGGCCCTCAAGACGGTCGATGTGGCCGCGGAAGCGGTGTGCTGCCTCCTGTCGGAGGGAGTGGCTGAGGCGATGAACCGGTACAATGGCTGGCGTGCCGATGAGGCAAAGCCGGCGGTGAGCGTAAAAGGATTGGGAGCATGAATAAGTACGAGGGGCTTTACATCTTCGCCGGCTTGGCGAAGGACGAGAATCTGGAGACGTTGATCGGGAAGGCGCAGGGAGAGATCACCCGGTTGCACGGCACTATCCTCAGCACCGAGGTGTTGGGCAAGCGGGCGTTTGCACGTCCGATGCACAAGCAGGAGAACGGCACCTATGTGCGTATCCGCTTCGAGCTTGAACCCGGGCAGGTCAAGGTGTTGACGGCGCGCTACCACCTGGT
>Ga0265594_1001362_pt1 | contig 18921 bp, 22 predicted proteins | sample saktaG_11_FD_190147 | JGI IMG/M metagenome (GOLD analysis project Ga0265594, IMG submission 190147) | Saline water microbial communities from Sakinaw Lake, British Columbia, Canada - sak_2011_5_24_80m | ecosystem: Environmental > Aquatic > Non-marine Saline and Alkaline > Saline ... | reverse complement strand
AAGCCGCTGCATGGCAGAGCCATAGAAATAACAAAAATGCAAAAGTTAATTGGCAATTTACCACTGATGACGCCAGGATTAAGTTATCACGTCTCTATCCGGCAATTGAGACTTGACATGACACTAGTGAGAGAAAAGGCTTTCAGCACAGATAAAAAACAAGATCTTCAACAGATCGCGGGGCACTTGTCATCTTTGGTAGCAACGAAACGTGAGGAATTATGCAGTCATCATGAAAGAAAAGAAAGTCTTATGGATTGCATACCAGAATACATGGATGAAGTAGAAATGCAAGATTTAGATTTAGATATAGATGCTGATTACAAAGTAGAATTTATAAAAAAAGGCCGAGGTATCACAGAGTTTATGAAGGAAAAGGATTGATCATCAAAAAGGAAGAATAGATTTTATGAATTTGAGTTTGCCCTCAAGAAATGATATCCCCTTTTATATAAAAGGGGGTGACTATATGGGAGGCTCAATTAATTATCATAAGCCGGCAAAGCGGGGGTACGTTCAAGTCTATTGGCAGGGTAGATATGGAGATATAACGTAGACCCTATCTGGCATGAAAAGACGGCTCAAAAGTTATTAAACAAGATACGTGCTGAAATAGATGATGGACATTTTCAGCCAAGAACTTGCTTTCCTGACTCACCATTATCAATAAACGTTTACGCTCAACAATGGCTAAACGTAATCGATGTAAAACCCAACACAATCAAGGATTATAGATATTCCGTTAATAAATTCATAATACCGTTTTTTAATGAAATTGTAGATTCCTGCCCAAACCTGCCACTGATTCCTGGTGAAACCTGCCACCCATTCCTGAGGAAAGTTTACCACTTTTCAGGTCATTTCAGGAATGCAAAAAATAAAGTTTAATCATCCTTTTCCCTTCAAGATTGGATAACATCTCCTCTGAAACAATATGTCAGAAGAGGAGATGTAAATGGCACGGAAGAGGATTAATATGAAAAAGATACGAGAGATTATACGTTTCAAGGAAACCCCCGACATGAGCGAAAGGAAGATAGCCAGGGCACTTAAGGTTTCCAGGCCTGTTGTTGCACAGTACCTCAATGATTTCAAAACAAGCGGCCTTACCTACGAAGAAACTAAAGACATGCCGGACAGCGAGTTCCTTGCCCTGTTTGAAAAACAAAGGAACAAAAAATGTTCAAAATATGAGGAACTATCAAAGCTGTTCCCCTGTTTTGCAATAGAGCTCAAAAAGACCGGCGTAACCCTGATGACCATGTGGAATGAGTATCAGAAAGAACATCCTGACGGTTACAGTTACTCCCGGTTCTGCTACCACTTTCAGGTATGGCGGAATGCATCAAAAATAACGATGCATATTGAACACAAGGCCGGGGACAAGATGTTCGTCGATTACGCCGGTGATAAACTGGCGATTATGGATCGTAAAACCGGCAAGGAACAACCGGTGGAAGTCTTTGTGGCTGTTCTTGGGGCCAGTCAGTTGACCTATGCGGAGGCCTCTTTAAGCCAGAAGCTGGAAGACTGGATCCGATCCAATGAACGTGCGTTCATCTACTTTAACGGTGTCACGCAGGCCATCGTTCCTGACAATCTTAAATCCGGTGTGACCTGCAGCAACAGGTATGAACCGGGAATCAACTTCATGTTTGATGACTTTGCCGGGCACTATCAGACGGTTGTCCTTCCAGCACGTGTTCGGAGTCCTCAGGATAAGGCACTCGTTGAAAATGCCGTAAAGCTTGTTTACCAGAGGATATATGCACCGCTTAGAAACAGGACCTTTTATTCTCTGGAGGAACTCAACGAGGCCATCTGTGACCTTCTGGAAAAACATAATAACACACCGTTTCAGCGTTTAAAAATCTCCAGAAGAGAGCTCTTTAAGAAGATTGAAAAACCGGTTCTCAAGCCCCTGCCAAGGGAGCGGTATGCCATCAAAGAGTGCAGGGAACTTACGGTACAGTTCAACTACCATGTCGAATTGCGTGAAGACAGGCATTACTACAGTGTGCCATGGCAGCTCAAGGGGAAACGTGTACGGGTCATATACGACGACAGGAATGTGGCGATTTATTACGACAACATAAGGATCGCTCAGCACAAAAGAGACCGCATTCCTAATGGTTACACCACACTGCACACTCACATGCCGCCCAATCATCGATATTACGCTGAGTGGAGCTCTGAACGTTTTATCAGATGGGGGCAATCAATCGGAGATGATGTTGCCGAGATGATACAGGTGGTTCTCAAGAGCAGAAAGCATCCGGAGCAGGCGTTCAAGACCTGTATGGGCATTCTTAATCTTGTAAAAGAGCATGGACACGACAGATTGAACAAGGCATGCGGACGGGCCCTTGGTTTCGGGTTTCATTCCTACATGCGCATTAAAAACATTCTTGACAGAGGCCTCGAAGAAGAAGTTCTTACAGAATCAATGGAGTTGCCGGTTTTTTTCCACGAAAACATCCGGGGAAGCCAATATTATCAATAAAGAACAAACGAACAAAAAACAAAAAAAGAAAGAGATAAAATGAAGGAGAATCAAAATGAATAATAATCAGGCTACCTTGCAGAAACTTGACCAGAGGAAATTCCACGGTATGGCAAGGGCATTTACAAGCACCATGGAGACGGGTGTCAAAAATCAGTTTACAGCCGATGAACTTGTCTCTCATCTGGTTGATGCAGAATGGGATGACCGTCACAATCGAAAGCTGTCAAGACTCTTAAAAAGTGCAAGATTCCGTTACAAGGCATCTTTCGAAGAGATCGATTTTACCTTGAACAGAAACATTGACAAAAACCAGCTGCTTCGTCTTTCCAACTGTCAGTGGGTAGAATCCCATCAGGACTGTATCCTGGCCGGGCCAACCGGGGCTGGTAAGAGTTTCATCGCTTCCGCCCTGGGTCATCAGGCCTGCATGTACGGATTCAAGGTGGGATACTATCCCTGTTCAAAGCTGTTTGCCCATTTAAAATTATCCAAGGCGGACGGGAGTTATCTCAAAGTAAGCCTATCCCCATTGTCAAGACAAAAAACAGGGCTGTTTAAGGTGTATAGAGTAAGAAGCCTGTCTTGTTATAGGTATTAATGGTTCTTTGTCATAATATACCTCATAGGGAGTAAGATACCCAAGAGTCTCGTGGAGCCTCTCCGTGTTGTAAAAGTGAAAATAGATGGACAGAAGTGAACGTGCTTCTGAAACAGCCCGGTAATCATGGAGATAGACTTCTTCGTATTTCACTGTCCTCCAGAGTCGTTCCACAAAGATGTTGTCGTAAACTCGACCACGACCATCCATGCTGATTTTGATTCCATCATTCAAAAGAATGCTCGTAAATTCCTGACTCGTAAACTGAATACCCTGGTCAGAGTTAAATATCTCAGGGCATGCGTGTTCGAGGGCTTCCTGCAAGGCATCTGTACAGAATGCCGTCTCTAACGTTGTAGAAAGCTTCCAGGAGAGGACATAACGGCTGAACCAGTCCATGATGACCACCAGATAAACAAAACCATGGAGCATCCTGATATACGTAATGTCGGTACACCATACCTGGTTAGGATGATCAATAGTCAATCCTCTGAGCAGGTAGGGATACTTTACATGCTCCTTGTGGGCTTTACTCAGTCGCGGTTTCGGATAGATCGCTTCAATGCCCATCAACCGCATTAATCGACGAATCCGTTTAGGATTGATCTGGTGACCCTGTCGTCTAAGCCAGGCGGTCATCTTGGGGACCCCGTAAAAGGGCGTACGGGTATACTGCTCATCGAGCAGGTTCATCAGCATGACGTTGTAGCTGTCATCCCTGTCAGAACGGTAATAGTAAGATGACCGGGCTAAATCCAGCAGATCACACTGCCGATATACGGGGATCATGGAATTTTCAGTCTCTATCAACATTCTTTTCTCTTCAACGGAGTATCTGTGATTTTTTTTTAAGCCAGTCAAGTTCTACCTTGAGCCGGCCAATTTGCTGGTATAGTTCCGATCGGAGTTCCTCATCATCTTTCTCTTGTTTTCTCCGACGATCTGAAAACAATCGTGGGAGTTCTTCAAGAAGCTGCTTTCTCCACTGTCGGATCTGATTAGCATGAACTCCAAATTCACTGGATAGCTGGGCTATGGTCTTTTCGCCTTTTGCCGCTTCCAGGGCCACTTTTGCTTTGAATGCTGCATCATGTCGCTTCCGCAGATTGTGCATTTTGCCTTGCCTCCTCAATGTTTTTACAGGCTATCATGCACCTTATTGCTCTGTCCAGTTTTTGGGGATAGTTATAAAGAGCTTACTAAAATACAAAAACTGGATGTTATCATCCTGGATGATTTTGGTCTTGAACCGCTTGATGCACAAAGCCGTTTCACTTTACTGGAGATCCTTGAGGATCGACACGGACGAAAATCTTCTGTCTTTGTATCTCAACTTCCAATAATTAGCTGGCATGAAGTCATCGGTGATCCTACTATCGCGGATGCCATCTGTGATCGTATTATTCATAATGCCCATAGAATAGAACTGAAAGGAGATTCTGTAAGAAAAATTTACACAAATAATTGACGCAAACCTGCCACTTTGGTATTGCTGTCAACAAGGGTATTGGATGAAGGTATAAGTGGTAAAGTTATTTCAGGATTAGGTGGCAGTTTTCGCAGGAATACACATAAATCATCTGGGAATGCACTCTCATCTATATTAGTTACATCGATCGCTTCTCCAAGATGAATTTGTCTAATTAATTTTTCTATTTTTAATAGCTCATGATTACCGTTTATTTTTGATGCTTTTTCTAACAGTTCTTCGTTTTTGTAAAAATCGTCTTCCAGCAAATGAATCTCAGCTAAATATAAAAAGGGACGAGGATCATTGAGGAATCTTATGGAAATATTTTCATACTTCTCTTTAGCTTCATCCACTTTCTCAATTTTTTGTAAACATCTACATTCTAATATTTCGAACTCAAGGGATAGGTTTTCGTCATTTATTTCAGAAATTATATCTTTACTGTTTTCTAATATTTTGAATGCAAATATTGCATTTTCTCTATCAAGCTCAATCTTAACTTTTTGTAAATATTCATTAGCCATCGAGACAGATTGCCTTGAATCAATATTAAATCCTAAGTTTAAAATATCTGATTCGTTTAATGTGAAAAATAACGTTTCTAAATTTCTTGCCAAAAAAATCTCAAAATGAATATTTGGGTATATTTTTTTCAATTCTGCAATTTTTACGTCCGGCTTTTTGGAACCAATATACTTATCGTTAAAAACAAAATAATATTCCTTTATTTCTGATATGTTATCCCAATTTTTATATATTTTATAAAAATCTTTCTCTAATTTCTTTGCTGCTTCAGACTCTTTTATTGCTGGAGTGTTTGGTGCATAAACTTGATAATACCTGCCCAGCTCTTTTATCCAACCATCATTGCCCCCATCACCACCTCCAGATGGAACTTTTTTAAAATCAGGAAAAACCTTTTCCATTATGTTTTCGAAAAAGCTCTGAAATTCAGTGCCATTTTTTGAATAAATTCTGTCTCTGAATTGTAATAATAAGTAATTTTTATCAAGCGGTTTCATTTGTAGTAGGGCTACCTTTCACACATAACATCGTTTACATGGTTCCTAATAAAAACTTAAATATTCAATATTTGCAAAATAATACTCCATTTTTCGTCCTAGCGACAGCAATACTAAGCTAAGCTACTCAAAAAAACAAAAGCCCTATCTCTCATTTCGAGAAACAGGGCTTTAGATGATCAGACCATAATCCCCCCCTTGGTTACAGCTGTTCAAAAGCATACATGATACATTCAAGATCGATAAAATACACTAAACCACTAACTCCACTATGATATTTTGTCAAGAAATATAAGGCTGAGACTTCAAGCGGTAATCGTTGATCTTCTACTGAAACGATTCTGAGGATTCGTAGGTGTTCTCAATATCCGGCACATTTCATTTTTCTTTGATCACTCCTGAGCAGTACTGGTTGAACTCTGCTATGAAAACGGTTTTACCCAAAAACGCGACTACAATAAATAATCAATAACCTCGTAGTACACTCAAGGGTGAAGATAAGTAGGTGTTAATAATACATTTCTTCATTGAGCCAAGTTCAGATAGCCGGCATATACCTTGATCAATGCAATCAAACCAAAGAGTTCATACAGCTTTATTATGTCTTGAACACCCTCAATGCATCTAAGGGTAATGACAGTTGCCACAGCTCATTAATGCAGCAATTTTGAACACAAGAATCGCATATCGTCATTGTCTGCTTAGATCTTCAACTGTATCCAGCTGCTTAACATCATCACTCCCAAATCGCTAAACATTTTGACAGGCATCTCAACAAACCCGCCACCCTCCATTCCTCCCTTAACTTATATACATGGAAGCTGTAATGACCCCCTTTTCGATGAGCAACTGTTCATCGTTATCCACTGAATTATATTCGCATCACTGCCAGTTACGAACCTTAAAACTTAACAATTTTATTGATATATTACGGATGCTCTAATATAGAGTATACGTCTTTTGACCAAGCTACAACCCCAAAGGAAAGAATACTCAATGTCTGTAAGTCCATGGAATAAAAAATATACTTCAGAGCATTACGATCGGGTCATTGAAGAAATCACGGCCAGACAATCAACACTAAAGGAAGTCTGTTCACTGCTTAAAGATGAGGGAATACCTGCTTCCCAAGCGGTTATGAAATACGCCCGGGAAAACAATGATTACAGAAAAAGACTAAGTCAGGCCATTGAATCTCTCCCTTTTCCCGTCCAGGCAAAAATGCAAAATTTGGGGGAGCGTTTCAGGGAAAAAATTAAGGAACTGTGTGACAGCGGAAAGACAATAGAGGAGATATCACGGTTAACAGGGGTGAGGCAGCAAGCAGTCATTCACCAGATGCACAGATGGGGAATCAGTACAACAAGAGGCGGATTTAAACATTACACTTTCGAAGACATGCAAAAGCTTGCCGAAAGCTACGGGGGGAAGTGTTTATCTTTAAAATATGAAGGCACCCTAAAAGCCCTCCGATGGCAATGTGAAAAGGGTCATCAATTTGAGAAAACTTCGAGGGCTGTAATAGATGGGTACTGGTGTGCTGTATGCAAAAGGATAAATTATATACAAGCCCAAATTGAAGATGTGAAATCCGCAGTTGCAAAACATGGTGGAAGAGTAGTTGGGTTTACACAAATACGCCGGGGTATAATAATCCGTCTTGCCTGTTCAAGGGGTCATGAATGGACTGCCACCCTGAGCAGACTTGTTAAGGGCGAATGGTGCCCCGTATGTACCGGGCTTGCCAAACCTTCCCGCTCTTATGCAAGACGTCACATTCCCGTAATTCCGATCGATCAAATAACGAGGGCGTTTGACAATGTGCCCAACAACCTGAATGACCTGAAAGCTATGGCAAAGGAACGAGGCGGCAAGTGTCTTTCTACAGAATTTCAAGGAATATTCAAGAAACACTTATGGCAATGTTCTAACAAACATAAGTTCCACGCGACACCTTATGTGGTGATATGCGGTTCCTGGTGTCCTGTGTGCCCATCCAAAAAGAGAAAATAGAGAACACATGAGAGGTACCGATTTTTAACTTCTTCCATGCATCAATCTGTTGACACTCCCATCCCCATGAAGGAGGAGGGATTCTCAGGCAACGCCCGTCCCATCGGACCACGTTGACGCCTGAAGTCTCTGCCAGAGCCTGAGTATAATAAATGGTTCATACGATCAAAGTAACTTACTATTTTATAATTAATAAAGATAACCTTCCAGCACAGATGGCTCAAAAAAAGGCTTGACTTATAAGGGCACAGAAAGTTAAGGAAAATTGTTAAGGAAAATTGAGATAAAGGCAAACCATTCCGAAAGGGTGGGACGCAAAGCCGCTGGCCTAAGTTCATAATTTTAGAGGATATGGCAGCAGGGTTGCCTAACCGTGTTTACACCTCAAACCGGCATACCCTGAATACACCCGTTATCGGGTTGTTACCATTTAGCTTACCCTCTATATAATTGAACCGCAGGAGGCTTTCATCTGGCTTCAAGACCTTTAATATTAAAAGATCAAGGAGGAAGAAGAAAAATGAACAAGGGAGATTTAATTAATGAAGTTGCCAAAGTCACCACAAAAAAACAACAGGCTCAGGAAGCGGTGGACTGTGTATTATCTACCATTACCAAGGCATTACAGAAAAAAGATACAGTGACTCTGGTCGGGTTTGGAACCTTCAAAGTGGTCGAACGCAAGACCCGACAGGGAAGAAACCCCCGGACCGGTGAAGAGATTACGATTGAAGGAAAATACATTCCGAAGTTTGTCCCCGGAAAAGCTTTGAAGGACGCAGTAAAATAGTAGTTTAAGCCTGTTTAATAATTAAAATTGATGGCTTCGTAAAAACTGACGTGGCCGATTTAATATCAAATTGACCGAATCAGTCATGGGTTATTCATAACCATTCGAACGGCAATTGCCCTGAAGACGTTTTTGACGCCCTGACGTCCAAACGCCACTATAAGGATCCTTGTCCCACCCAAGTTGCCTTTGAAATCATCAGGAAAGACCGTGGGAAACACTTTGACCCTGATGTGGTAGATGTATTTCTGGAAAATATTGATGAAGTTTTTACAAATCAGAACTGAAGTGGATTCGTCCATTAAATGCCTGCCATAGCTGACAGGATACAGGATCAGACAGATGAAATTTAGAAATGAAAATACCATGTTGACGGAAAAGACAGAAGGGACGAGGCAACTCAGATCTTTATTGTCCACCATCAGAAACATCAACAAACTTATAATAAGAGAACGGGAGACTGACCGTTTTCTTCAAGGTATCTGTGACAATTTTGTTGAGTCCCGCGAATTTTCTTATGCCTGGATAGCCCTGCCGGATAACTCCGGTGCACCTGTATCGTTCGCCGTAGCCGGCCCGGGAGAAGAGTGCCTTGCCATAAAGGAGATTTTAAAGAGCGGCGAGCTGCCTTCCTGCGGCAAGAAGGCGCTTGCACAGTCGGAAATAGTGGTTATTGAAGACCCGTCCCCCACATGTGCCGGCTGTCCGGTAGCGGAGAAGGTTGTTGATAACGTTGCCGTGATCGTGCGCCTGGAGTCCCATGGAAATGTCTTTGGGGTACTGGCTCTTTCCATCCCTAAAGATAAATTCATCGAAAAGGAAGAGCCGGCGCTGTTAAAAGAAATCGCCGATGACATCGCTTTTGCCTTACATGCCATGGAAACTGAGAAAAAGCGCAAGGCGGCGGAGGAATCTTTACGTCAGAGCAAGGAGAAATACCGCCTGCTTGCCGAGAACACTTCAGATGTAATCTGGGTCACGGATATGGACCTGCGGTTTACATATATCAGCCCTTCTGTTGAGTCCCATATAGACTATACGCCCGAAGAGATGATGAGTCTGACTATCGACAGGATCCTGACACCCGGTTCACTTGAGGTGGCATACCGTGCCTTCGAGGAAGAAAAAGATATTGAAGCATCGGGGCTGCAGTATCCGTTTCGAACGCGCCTGCTGGAACTGGAACTTATACGCAAAGACGGTTCCACAGCCTGGACCGAGGTCAAAATGTCGCCCGTACGTGACCCGGAAGGCCGGTGGAGTAGCATCCAGGGAGTGGCACGCGACATCACCGAACGCAAGCAGGCTGAGAAAAGAATAAAAAAACATTCCGAGAAACTGGAGCGTATGGTGAAAGAAAGGACGAGCGAGATCAGACGTTCACTTTATGACACAGAGGAGGCAAGGGACAGAATGGACGGCATCCTCAAATCTGTCGCGGACGGACTGATAGTCACCGATATTTACAACCGGATCATTTTGATGAACCGCGCCGCCGAAGATCTTCTCGGTGTCCGATTCAGCGAGGTTATTGACCGTCCCATCGAAGTTGCCCTTCATGACGAGACCCTGAGGGAACTCTTGAAGACCACCCTGGAGAGGAGGGGAACAGGACACCAGTTCGACTATGAACTGCAGGGGGAAGATCCGGAACATCCAGGGATCCTGCGGGCGAGGACGTCCATTATTGAAGGCAAGGACAGCAAATATAGCGGCGTTATAATCATCTTAAGTGACGTGACCTTGGAGAGAGAACTGGACAGGATGAAGTCGGAATTCATCTCCATGGCGGCCCATGAATTGAGGAACCCCCTTACATCCATCATGGGGTATTCGGAGCTTCTCATGATACGGGATGACATAAAAGAGGAAGAGAGAAAGAAATATATCTCAAATATAAACAAACAGTCAGTAATTCTGGCTGAAATAATTAATGACCTTCTCGACGTCTCCCGCATCGAATCGGGAAAGGGCTTTACGCTGAACAAAGTTCCCTCTGACATGTTTCACATCATCAGAGAAGTGACATCTTCCTTTCAGTTACAGACCGACAAGCATACCTTCGACATTATTCTGCCGGAGGAACCTGTGGAAGTCATGCTGGACAGGGAGAAGATGGAACAGGTGCTGGGAAACATCCTCAGCAATGCCGTCAAGTATTCCCCTGAAGGGGGCGCTATTCGCCTGTCGGCAAAGAAGCTTTTGGATTTCGGAATTGGGGATTCGGAACCGGAAGAAGACGAAAAAGAATCCGCATTCCGCGCTTTGCATTCCGCACTCGAGATCAGCATAGCCGATCAAGGTATTGGAATGACCCCGGATCAGGTACAAAAGATATTTGATAAATTCTACCGTGCCGATACGTCCAACACAACCATCTCCGGAACAGGCCTGGGAATGAGCATTGTCAAACAACTCATTGAAGCCCATGATGGAAAGGTATGGGTGGAAAGTAAACTGGGTAAGGGAACGACTGTGAGATTTGCCATACCTGTGAGAGTACAACAAGGTCGAGGACCAGTGCAATCATAATATGAAGCATAAATAAGGAGCAGGGAGCAATGAAAAAGATTCTCATAGTGGACGACGATTCAGCTGTCAGAAGGCTGGTGGAGGCAACCCTCAGTCTTGAAGATTACCAGATCATTCAGGCAGAAAGCGGGAAAGAGGCCACTACTGTTGCGAAGGCTGAAAAACCTGACCTGATAATCATGGACGTCATGATGCCGGGGGGAATAGACGGGCTTGAAGCCACCCGGATCCTGAAAAATGACCCTGAAACCAGGGGATGCACCATAATCATGCTGACTGCCAAAGGCATGGCGGATGACAGGAAAATGGGTTTTGCTGCCGGTGCGGATGATTATTTTGTCAAACCCTTCAGTCCTCTGGGACTGATAAATAAGGTTGAAGATGTTCTCGGGTAGATAGATATTTGAGGTTCAAGGTTATCATGTTTGCCCATTTAATTTGAGGAGAATTCTTATGGCTGAAAATAACCAACCGAAAAGTTTTTCTAACTCGGTTCAATTAGAAAAATATGCAGCCGATCTTGCCAAAGTCTACAATTCTGAAAAACAGAAACGAAAAGAACTTGAAGCTGCCAATCAGCAGCTTTTGAAATATGCCGATGACCTGAACAATATCATGTTGGAGATTAAAGCTTCCAATCAAGCCCTGCAGAAAGCCTATCTCGATACCATTAACCGGCTTGTATTAGCAGCTGAATTCAAAGATGAAGACACGGGCGACCATATCATGCGCATGGCTCGCTACAGCGCCTTAATTGCTGAAAAGCTTGGCCTGCCTGCCAGGGATGTTCGCAATATCCTCTACGCAGCTCCAATGCATGATGTGGGTAAAATCGGTATTCCGGACAGCATTTTGATGAAACCGGGCAAATTGACAGCCGAAGAATTCGAAATCATGAAAAGCCACACCACCATAGGGGCAAAAATTCTGGCGAATTCTGAAGCAGAAATATTAAATGTTGCAGAGCAGATAGCGCTTTCCCACCATGAGAAATGGAACGGTAAGGGCTATCCGCAGGGCCTTTCCGGGAATGAAATTCCTCTGTTCGGCAGGATTGTTGGCCTGGCGGATGTTTTTGACGCTCTTACATCCAGACGCCCCTACAAGAACCCTTTTTCTGTAGAAGTTGCACTCGATATCATCAAGAATGACCGTGGGAAACACTTTGACCCTGAGGTGGTAGATGTTTTTCTCGAAAACATAGATGAAGTTTTGCAAATCAAAGCATCTGTGAATTCATTTCTTGAAAGCTTTCCATATCTGATGGGGGTAGATATATGAAAAAAAATAAACAGTCGATTGTGCAAACAACGGGGAAAATGAATTATAAATTCGAAAGAAAAAGATTTAAATGCTTTCCAATGGAATTTGCGCTGGAAGTGGTTACAATGAGATCTGTACTTGGTGCCTGTTTCGATCGTGAATACGCGCTTCCTGCAATAAAAGTATCAGTATAACTTTCAAACCTTACAGTATGCTTTGATCAATCCCTTACGTGATGCTATCCCATAAATAACGGCACACCTGATCTTGGGACATGATATCTTCGGCCTTCTTTCGGTAAATCTTATCCTGATACAGCTTTTCATCGGCCTTAATGAGAATATCTTTTACATTTTCCGGACCAGCTTCATGAATGCCAATACTCAATCCCAGTTTCACTCCAGGAATCGGTGATTTTCTGTTCCACTCCTCGATGAGACGTTGTATCCGCTTTGCCAGCGAGCTTCCGTTAGATTCATCGGCCCGGGGCATCAGCACTACAAACTCGTCACCACCGAATCGCGCGAGGACATCAGACTTTCTCACAGATGACCTGAGGATATCAGCTACGGCGCGGAGTGCTTTGTCTCCTGTTATATGTCCATGCGTATCGTTGATGCTCTTGAAATCATCCACATCCATCATGAGTACACAGAGCTTATTGCCGTATCGTAAAACCCTCTCCGTCTCACGTTCAAACACTTCATTGAAATAAAGACGGTTGTTAAGACCGGTGAGGGAATCAATCATAGCCAGGTCAACAACTTTCTGGTGAAGGAATGCGTTTTCAGCAGCAATACCCGTAAAGACGCCGATTGATGAGAGAATCGCCATTTCCATTTCGGTAAATGTTTCTTTTTCATCAGAATCCGCTTGTCCTGACGAAAGTTTATTGATAAGTTCTATAACACCTATGACTTGATTCTTGCCGTTCAGGAGCGGAACACACACGACTGAACGTGTTTTAAAATTCAGTATTTCATCTACCTTGGAGCTGAAGCGGGGATCGTTTTGCACATCTTTGACCACAAGCGGCATTCCATTCAAAAAAACCCAACCAGCTATACCTTCTTTCGGCTCCAGATAAAAATCTTTCAGCTTTTTTGCATCTACCCCCATAACAATCTCAAATTTCAACCCCTCTGTATCTTCATCCACGAGCAATAGTGACCAATACTGGGGGGCAAAATACTCACCTATAACTTTCATTACCCGTTGAAAAACCTCTGAAGGGTCAAGAGAAGAGGTAAGTATCCTTCCTATGTTATTAAAAATTTCATACTGTGTATAAAGAGAAGCATCTCTTGGATTTTTGATACTGATCGTCATTTCTCCCTCCTTGCAAAATGAAAAAATCGTTACATTATACGAAACAGATGACACAGCAGTTTGTTATTCCTATAACTCTTTGAAGAAATGTATGCGAGTAAATATTAGATCGGTTCAAGATTGTCTTCTTTATATGCTTCCTTTTTTAGATCTTCTTCAAAAATAACTTCATAGTAATTTTCAGGAGCAGGAACTGGCAAGATGGCCTTAAAAAGCCGAAATCTCCGTGTGACAGTTCCGGCCATTCCGTAGCGCTTTCCTTTAATAATTACTCTCAATTTATCGCCTATTTTGAAGCGATAAGGAGTCGTTGTTCTGATGCACATATTTTAGAGAGAAGGTGTTAGAATTTTAATACATCCGCAGAACATTTTGGTTTTAATCAACCAAGAACTCTGTCACCACCCCATTAAATTCATTTGGCCTCTCAAATTGCGGCATATGCCCACATGGATCAAAAACATGAAGCTGGGAGTTCGGTACCCGTTCTTTCGCAAAATACGCATGTTCCAGAGGAATTACTTTGTCCTGCTTTCCCCAGACGATCAGTGTAGGTTGCTCTATCTTGCCGAGGTTGGTCATGATAGGAATCATAAGCTTTTCCCGTGCTCCGCGTATGCCTATGGAAGTTCGTATTACCCTTAGTAAAGATTTCTGTGCCCCAGGGAGAGAGTGCAGTTCATAATAGAGATCAATAAAGTCTTTGTTTAGCAGCTTACGGTCATAGACGGCATCCCTGAAATACAGATAGACCCCCTTTCGGCTGGGACGTGTCATTAATTTACCTATGAAGGGGAGCGAAAGGATTCGCAGGGGAAATATTACCTCACTACCAAGACCGGCGCTGTCAACCAGAACTATCTTGTCGACCTTATCTGGATATTCGAGGGTAAAAATCAACGATATGCCTCCCCCAAGGGAATTTCCCACGAGGCTTGCACGTTCGATGTTTAACGCATTCATAAAATCATAAATGAATCGGGCAGCGGAGGAAGGCGTATATTCGATGTCCGGCTTGTCAGAGCGGCCAAAACCAACCAGCTCCGGTACGTATACGCGGTGGCGTTCTGCCAGGGCCTCGACATTATGCATCCATATTTCAGCTGAAGCCCCGAGGCCGTGGATGAGGATGATAGGTGATCCCTGATCACCCAAGGCCCAGTAACGGGTATTGATCTTTCCGGCTCTGATGTAGTTATCTTTGGGGAATTGTTGTTGCATGGTTATTTCCTTGGACCTTCTCTCCCTTTTTCATTCCCGGGGAGATTGTATGTGATAAAGTTTTTACCACTGGGGCTATATTAAATCAATCATTTATAGAAGTGTGACTGGCACTTACTTCAATATGAAAATTTGGGATTTGAGGAGTATTGACAGGTGGCAACTGCCACCTTGAAGGGCTCTGGTTGAACACTGCATATTGTGCATTACTTCCTGAACCTTACACAGTCCATTTCTCTTTTTATGGTAGATTTCTCTTGTAAATGGTGATACCCGAATAACGGATATGTGTAAATAAAAGAAAGTTAAATTTATAAAGCCTTTATCCATATGAGAGGGTACTATGGAACGATTACTGAAACCCTGTTTCTCGGAAAGAGATCGGGGTTTTTAATTTTCAATCATAAACAATTAAATCATTTGATTTTAAATCACGAAAAGGAGGTGAATTATGGCGACGCTTAAAGAGAAATGGTCCACATATCCCGTGTGGAGGAAAATTTTAATAAGTATTTTACTGTCCTTGTCTATCTTAACAATCTTAATTGTTGTCCTTATTTGCATATTTGCTGAGGACAAAATTGTTGCAACAGTCGAAGATTTTAAAAAGGTTCCGATGTTTTCACAATCTGAGATGAATATAATAAATAGAAAAGGCGGAACTGAGTATAATTGGAAAAACGTATCTATGTTAGGTAATCCAAACTTTGTAACATTATACGACGATAACAGTGATGAAAAAATAGATCAAATCCTTATGGTAGTCATGATACTATTCAACGACCCAAGAACTACTGTTGAAGCAATAGGTATATTATATAAAGTTACCACATTAGCAGCAGGAACTGATATTTCTATCGAAAAATATACTGATTTGATTGAGGAATGTATTAAGAAAGGGGAGGTACAAAAAAGGTATGGAACTATTGTTGAAGGTTTGAATTATACTCCAGCAACGGGTGGCGGCGTAATTCTGGCGTCAATTAATGAAAAGAAAAAATAGAATTCTTGGGAAGAGGCAAAAAAATGAACCGATTAGAATTAAAGTGGCATGGCCCCTTTAGTTTTTCTGAAATAATTAAGAAAGAAAAAGAGAGCTTCGATGTTAGTGAAGGGGGTGGCGTATACTTGTGGCTATACCGAGTAGATAATAATGATACAATTTATTACATCGGTAAGTCGGCAGGAAAGCCAAATAATTTATATATGCGACACTTTCTACATTATATGCATTTTATAGGAGGCTTATGGAACATTCCTGCTGGTTTTCCAATAGGTAAGAGTGAATGGATTCCCAGTCCGAGTCCGAAAATCAATAAAGACAGTGAAGTCATGGTAAGTACTATCTTTGATAAAAAGAAATTCAAAGAGCATGTTGACAGGGCCTTTACTTTTGCAAATCAGTTAAGCATCTATTTGAGTCCTGTGGAACCTAAAAATGCGATCTCAGGTGTTGAAAGAAATCTCTTATTCGATATAAAGCCTATGGGTACAATTCAGGGCACTAAGACTGAGCCGAAAAACAAAATACTTATTAGCCACATAAATGCGGGCTGGGCATTTGAAAAAATAAAAGAAAAGCTCGAAAAAAAAGGACATATTTTCAAAAGTTAAGCAATATCCTAATAACTCGACTTTAGCACCCCATTCTCACACTGTTTGGCGAGCTATCATGCACTTTATTGTCCTGTCCAGTTTTTGGGGGATATTTATAACAAAAGCCAAAAGCAGATTTGCTTTCATATTTTCCTACTTTAAATTGTTTAATTCTTGTACATTAAAAGATTGAATTACTTCGTTAACTTTGTAGCTTAGCTTTGGATGAATACTTCTAAAAGCTATAAGACCTAAAAATTTCATAACTGCTTTAATAGGCCAATATATAATAATAGCTCCTAACAAAGAACCCATTACTCCTCCTTCACATAAGTATAAAATGACAAAAACAGCGAGTCCAACTAAATATCCTACCACAGAATGCTCAAGTACATGTTCTATAACAGCTTCTATTCTAATATCTCTTGTTTCATAGCTTTTATCCCCAACAGGGGCCATATATTTTACAAGCTCTTTTATACATATCCTTGCCCTTGAAGCGGTATGCATCAAACTTAATTTAGCTAAAAAGGGATTCCATGTTTTTTTTGTAATTTTTCCCCTTCCACCTCCTATTCCTATACCACCATCGCCTAGTAAAACTCCACCCAATGCCTGTACTTCTCCTTCTTTGATTTCCATCTGCTCGCAATCTAATCCCTCTTTTTCAAACGCAGTTACAATAATACTTATGAGTACGTCACTGTTAGTAGTGATTCCCTTTAATGTTCGAACAATGTGCCGATTGTGAACTTTAATATGTTCATCTTGCTTTTCCATTTTTATTTTTCAGTCCTCCTTTCTGGCTTTACCACGATTTTCCATCGATGATTTGAATTTTATAATACCATTATGAAATTTCCCTGCTCTGATACTCGGTCTGTACCAGTTTCAGCTTAGCATAAAATTCCTGCTCGGTTATAATTCCTTTTTCTATAAGCAGTTGAGTGACTGTGTCCAGTTGGATCATGTTTGCCGTAAGTAGTTCCTGAAACGAAACCAGTTCCTGAAACGAAACCAGTTCCTTTGGATCAAGTTGTTCCGCCATACATTTCTCCTGTTTTTTTACAGTTTTTCCTTCTCCAAATCAATATTTTCGTCTATCACCGCAAGATCGTCAATAACCCATTTCCCGTCTTCTTTAAATCGACAGAGAAACAGTTTTGATAATTCTAATAATCATCAAAAATCCTTCTGTTGTCAACAAATAGAAGTGTCCGGTTTTGTAGCAAATGAATTGTCCGCTTTGTACTGCTCAGAGAAGCTGCGCAAGTCGTAGACTGAAGCAGCTTCTCTGAGGAAGTGGCGAGCGGCGGACCTACGCTGCCTTCCCCTTTTTGGACTGTTTCAGTTTTCCCTGTGCATCATAATCAGCCAACTTTCTCGGGCCGTGAAAAACAGCCAGTGAGCCATCCGTGTACCGATGAACACGCACCCTGACCCTGACGTAATGGCATCTATGCCGGTCCGCAGGGATTTGCAGCGTTTTTCCCTCAAAGCTGACGCAATTATCAGCAGTCACTGTTCTCTGGTACTGCTCGCACAGGATATCGTCAAGCTTTGCTCCACTCCAGGGTACAAAGGCTGAACCTTCCTCGGCAGCAGGCTGCATGAACTCGGCATTGAATGCCGGTCGATATATCTCGGCCAGATACCGGTTGGCAGCTTCCATCGTGGTAATTCCATACAGGGCCAATTCCTTGGGAAGCCGACCCTGATGCGTACTGAAGGCCCGCTCGCTTCGCCCCCGTGCTTGAGGAGAATAAGCAGCAATCATCTCGATCCCTATCTGCTTCATGGCACGCCCAAACTGTGTGAACTGCCCTTTACTTACCCTTCCACCAGTCTCAGGCGTGTACCAGTAATGACTTCCTCGATCGGTGTAGAATGAGCTGAACAAGCCCCTTTGAAGGATCACATTCCGTACTCCCTGAAAGCTGCTGGAGGTGCCTTCCTCCTGGACAAAGAACATACTGTAATGTTCGTTTGTCGCGTCATCCATTGTCACGATCAGATCCCACTTCTTCCCTGGCACCCACTCATGGGTACTGCCGTCCTGGTGCACAATCATCCCCGGCAAAGGGGAAGGATCACGGCGTTTCCGGTGCGTACCTTTCCTGGCAGCCTTGGAAACTAACCCTCTCGATTGAAGCGTGTTCTTGACCCAGGTGTAACTTCTCTCCCCTCCGTCACGCCGATACCATGAATAAAAATGTTTCACGTTCCAGCCCCGATACCGACCTTCATACTGGCGGGCAAGCGCCATAACTTCATCTACGGGAGCTCGACGTGATGATGCCTGTGTCAAACGCTTGTCCAGCAATCCTTCCATACCGCTTTCCTCGTAACGATCAATGTAACGCCGGAACGTCCGGGTACATACCCCCAATATCCGTGCCGCTTCTTCTTGACTCAATTGCTTCTCTGTCCATACACCATAAGCCTCTTCAAATCGCATCTTCCGGATCTCCTGTAATATCTCTGTCCGTCTCATTGGTCACCTCCCGGTGACCCATTATAAACCGGACAGATTACGTGCTACAACTCCGGACAGATTACGTGTTTCTAACACTTTAAAAA
>Ga0265594_1001359_pt1 | contig 18929 bp, 18 predicted proteins | sample saktaG_11_FD_190147 | JGI IMG/M metagenome (GOLD analysis project Ga0265594, IMG submission 190147) | Saline water microbial communities from Sakinaw Lake, British Columbia, Canada - sak_2011_5_24_80m | ecosystem: Environmental > Aquatic > Non-marine Saline and Alkaline > Saline ... | reverse complement strand
ATTCCCCGAAGCATAAATAGCATAGCCACCTACATTATTTTGTTCTGCATAAATAGCTGTATCAGTACCTGTGGAATCAGCATAAACAGATAATCTATTTGTATGATCTAAATCTGGTTCTGGATCAACACCTACTAAATTTAACTGTCCTGTTTTAGCTTGCATTAGATCTGATGTATCTACCAATGTTGATACATTACATGTTGCTGGATCCGTACACGTTGGTTCATTCCATTCTACTGTTGCCGCCTTTACTGAACTTATTAGTATACTTAATGTAAACGCTATTGCTACTATCAAAGCACAATTTACTGTGTACTTACTTAAACGAAATAGTTTTTGTTTCATTCTTTTATGTTTTTAATTATTTACATTTTATTATAGCACGCCCCACACCTTAATGGCAGGAGAAGTTATCCACAACGAAGTCAAAAGTTAAAAGTTTATAAAGTTAAAAAGTCCGTCGCCGTTATATCGAACTTTATGGACTTTCGACTTTACAGACTTTATAAACTCGTTCTAGTTTATCCACACAATTCCCAACACTCACTTTTTCAGCACTCTTTACAGCTTGCTCCGCAATCTGTTTCCATTTTTCTGGATCATGAATTAATAAATTTACTCTCGCTATAAACGCTTCTTCAATTTCTGGAGAGAGAATTCCATCTACACCTGACTCTATCAAATCCATTGCCCCAGGAGCTTTCACTGCCACCACTGGAAGTCCGCTCGCCATCGCTTCCGTGATCATAATTCCTTGAGTTTCGGAAAGAGATGCATAAACAAAAATGTCGCTTGCCTTAAAATATTTTGGAATATCTTGATGAGGAATTGCTCCTGTAAAAGTTGTTTTGTCTCGCACACCAAGATCTGTCGCTAATTTCTCTAGAGCCTCTTTATAATGTCCGCCTCCGACTATCATGAGATGTAGATTTTCGTTATCCATACCTGCAAACGATCTAATCAAAAAATCAACATTTTTTTCTTCCGCAAGTCTACTAATTGTCATTAAAAGAGTTTTATCCCTACCGATCCCTAATTCCTCTCTAACTTTTCCACTTTTTGCATTCTTGAATTTTTCTATATTAGTTCCAGTAGGAATCACTTCTATTCTTGTCCTCATCCCCCACTCAATCAACATTTCTTTTATAGACTGTGTTGGAGAAATTACTGCATTACATTTATTTGCATAATTAACAGCTGTTGTTTTTACATACCATTTTAGCAATTTCTGTGGAACTAATGGAATAAAATGGGTATAAATATCATACCTGCAATGATTAGTAAAAAGAATTGGTAAATCAAGCTTTCTTGCAATTTTCAGTGCATCTTGTCCTACATTGAATGGATGTTGTGAATGAATAACATCTAACTTTAATTCTTTTGCCTTTTTCAATGCTCCTTTTCCTAATGTTATAGCAATTGGAAACGGTGTCTTGTATTTATAGTTTATAGATGGATATCTAAACACATTTGGATTGTCATCTTTATGCCCGGGAAATCGTGGAGCAAAAATATATATTTCATGTCCACGTGCTTCCAATTCTTTCCTAAAAGATTCTATAGATTCCGTCACTCCGCTGATGATTGGAATGTAATTGTTAGTAAAAATTCCTATGCGCATATGTTTTTAACTATATTTTAAGTAAACGAATAAAGGAATTAAAAATACCAAATGTCAAATAACTTTTTAATTTAGACTTTGACCTTCCTTTGACATTTTTGATTTGAGCTTTTTAATTTATTCGTTATTAGTTTTTAAAAACTAAAAATTATAAGATATCAATATGACTCAAGACAAAATCATATGTTTTTTGAAAAATTTCTTCCTGATATAAATCTATGATAAAGACGTGGTCGGAATCATGAACCCAGACAAGTTCTTTTTCTTTCCTAGATGTTCCTAATTTTCTAAATAACACTCTCGCATTGCGTGCTGTTAATAAATGATCTTTAGTGGATTGCATAACAAGCGCTGGACATTTTATTTTATGCAAATTTTTTATAGAATCATTCATCCCATCAATCGCATCTTGGATACTTTTTGTCGGGAAACTCCAATAATGTCTTTTGTTTACTAAAATTTCCTGTCTGACATAATCTGGATAACTTTTATTTGTCATGGGATGGATTCTTTCCCAAATGGGCAAAAAGAATCTCAGAAAATGTTTACGCAAAAATAACGGTGCCCCCATTGTAATAACCCCTCTAATTTCAAGATGGTCAGAGGCAAGATGAATAGCAAGATTTCCACCCATAGACACTCCTGCAACAAAAATTTTATCTGTTTTTTTCTTCAACTCCTGATATGAATTTTCAATCGCTTCAGTCCAATTATCCCATTCAACAAAATATAAATCTTCCGCAACCGTTCCATGCCCAGGAAGAAGCGGTGCAGAAACGGTTAGCCCTTTCCCCAAAAGATATTTTCCTAATTTTTGTAATTCAAATGGAGAGCTCGTCCATCCATGAATCAATAAAATACCTACACCTGTCTTTTTACTTTCTTCTGGTTCCCAAAAAAATGGTTCTGCTCCTTGCATCATGATTTTGTTTTCCTTAATCCACCTGCCCAAACAACAGTTTTATGAACTACTCTTGGCAACATGATGGCGCTAATTATAAAAGCTGTAATAATCAGTCCTGCTTTTGGTAATGAATCGCTTAACATATTAAAACTTTCTCCAAAAAAGTATCCAACTCCACATACAAACAACGCCCAGAGAGCACTTCCAATGATGTCATACTTGAAAAATTCTTTGAATTTCATCCGCACTGTCCCTGCTGTAATTAGCATCGCCAAACATAGTCCAGTGGTAAATTTAATTAAAATAATAATTTTCCCACCTTTTTCTTCTAAATATCCTCTCATCTTTTCCATCTTCTTATCAATACCGAAAAATCTGCCGAACTTTTTGCCTATCTTATTCCCTCCATAGTATCCAATTGTATACCACATCAAATCACTTGCAACATCCCCCGCGAACATCACAGCGATTACAGCCCAGATATTGAAGTATCCCCGCGCGGCAAAAAATCCCCCCAAAAGCATGATGTTTAGTCCTTCTACGAATGATCCAACGAACATCATCGGATAACCATATTTCTGAAAAAATATTAAAATAGATTGTATTGTCCAATTCCCCATTTTTGTCTTGCCCGCCGTAGTCACCCATAAGGTGACGAAGGAGGGTTTTTATTTTACCCTAAATTCTATATACACCCCCATTTTAGCATTACTATTCTCCTCGTCCATACCGACTTTAGCAATTTTTACTTCACGCCAAATCTTCAACAAATCTATAATCACTATATTTTATCTTACCATTTTTCAGATTTAGACTTTTATTGATAACAACAGCTTCTTTGGTATTTTCGTTTTCTTTCATAAAATTTTCAAGTGATCTTTCGTCAATCTGCTTGGAAAGATTCTTGAATTTAGACTCTATCAGGGTTAGTATCAGATCTTCTTCAATAATAAAATCGATTTCCGATTTGGTCGCTGTCCGATAAAAATAGATCCTGTCTCTCGCTATTTTATTTTTCAATTCCATAAAAATAAAATTCTCAAAAAGCGCACCTCCATCTTGTCTGCTTTCCATCTCCAGAAAGTTTCCCAGAATAGCATTGCGAACACCTAAATCAAAAAAGTATAATTTGGGCATTTTGGTAACTTGTTTTCTCATATTCCCACTATAAGAATAGATTTTGTCCATGACAAAAGTCAGTTCAAGCAAATCTATGTATTTTTCTATTTCTCTTCTTGGAATGTTTAATGTATTAGTTAATTCATTTATGTTAAGCAAGTTCCCAATTTGAGAAGATAAAATTTTCACCGTTGCGTTAAATTGCCCGACATTATCAAGTTTCCCAATTGATCGAATATCTTTATTTATATATATCCCTGCGTACTCTTGAAGAAATCTTTTTTTGGCATCTCTATCATCCTTTAAAACAATAGCGGGCATACCGCCAAACATCAAATATTCTTCTAACATTTTATCATAATAACTCATAATTGAAACTGCTAAATCTTCTTTCTTTAGATAATGCGCATATTCAAATTTTTTAAATTCTAAAAATTCTTCAAAATCTAATGGATTAATCATGAAGGTAATTCTTCTTCCGGCTAAAGAATCCTGTAGTTTTGCTTTCAAGTCCAAACTGGATGATCCCGTCACTATAAATTTTATTTTTTCCACATATTTATCATAGATGTGTTTCAAGAAGTTTGAAGGGTTGTCCAAATATTGAATTTCATCAATAAGAAAATATGTTTTTTCATTCTTATTTTTAACCAAACTTAAAATATTTTCAGGATTAGAATTTAATAAATTTAGAGTTTGAACATCTTCTAAATTTAGAAAAATTACATTTGCTGTTTTTATTCCAGTTTGAATAATCTCTTCTTTCAATAACTCTAGAATAGAAGTTTTTCCTACTTGCCTTGGACCATTGATGATAATAATTTCTTTGTGACTAATCCATTTTTTAATCTCTTTGACTATTTTACGATTATACAACATATTTTTATACTCCTTCGCTTTTTTATTTATAATATATACTCCGTAGCTGTCATATAGATAACCTTCATTAAGCTAACTAAATAAAAGCTACGGAGTATTATACAGAATAGATTTTATTTAGCGAAGGAGCATAGCAATCTTAAAACTTATACCTATATTTTAACATATTTTGTAAAAAAATCAATAAAATTAGGCTTCTCCAAAATTGTACTTTACACTATATTAAATCTCATGCAAATTATACTTTGCACAATATCGTATTTCATGTCAATTAGACACCTTTTTTCGCTTTTTTCTGTAATTTTTGAATTTCTATCTTCTTATTCCTAATTTTACCCCAAATTCCCTTTTCAGCCAACGGTTGACGAATTAAGTCACGCGTGATATGATTTTCGGGTAAAATTTTGTTTGGATTAAAATACAGACGATGCGGATTACACAACGTGTCGACGCGGGCGTATGCAATACGCCCATACAAAATCCGTCGCCATTCTTAATTCTTAATTCACACCCCGAACACCCTGTCAAGATTGATTTCTGGACATCCATATGATATCATTCTAACTGTATGCAAATCATTTTAAGCACTTTAGCAAATTCGTTGTCGCTTATCATTGCGGCGTATTTGATGGAGCAAATCAAACTACCGAGTAGTCTTTTTGCACTAATCCTGATCGGATTAGTAATTGCATTGGTAAATTTCCTCATCAAACCAATCCTGAAAATCCTGTCATTCCCTATTATAATCTTAACTTTTGGAATTTTCTCATTCTTTATCAGTATGGCTCTCCTATGGTCTATTGATCAACTATTCATAGGAATTACAATAAATGGCTTTATTCCTTTAGTAGCAACTACTGCACTAATTGGAATTGCCAATATAATCTTTTGTCATAAGTAGAAAATATATGAAAACAACACTTGATATTATTCAATTAGTATCATCAATTTTAATCGTTATTACCATCTTACTTCAACGCAGAGGTTCAGGGCTTTCTGCCACTTTTGGTGGTGGAGATGGTAACTTCTATCATGCAAAAAGAGGATTTGAGAAGGCATTATTAGTCATTACCATCATCCTCGCAATAGTGTTTTTAGGCACTGCTTTGTTGCGCATAGCAATTTAACTATAAACTCCTACCATTAGTAATCAGAATAATCAGAAAAGATTCTTCCCAAAATTGAGCAAAAAGGTTAATTGGCCGACATGGAACCAGTGGAAAAAAACCTTTTCTGTTCTTAGCAAAAAAGAAAAAATTGTTTTCGCTATTTTTGTTTCGTTGATATTTGTGTCTCTATTTTATATGATCTCTAAAAAACTTTCTCCTGTGTCAGATGTTCCAACTCCAACAGAGGGAGGAACTTACACAGAAGGAATGATTGGACAGCCTCGCTATATCAACCCTCTTTTAGCGGATAACAGCAAAATTGATACAGATATTACAAATTTGATATTCTCTGGGCTTCTCAAATATGATGCAAACGGAAAAATAGCTTGTGATGCAGCAGAATCATTTACAATTAGCGAAGACAAAAAAACATACACGGTGACGATGCGCGATGGGATGTTCTGGCATGGGAATGACCATCAACCATTTAACACTAAAGATTTAGAATTTACATTTAATTTAATTACAGATTCGGAATACAACAGTTCTCTATATGAAAATTTTAGATCAGTAGAACTATTTGTTGATAACGATTTAACTGCACATTTTGTTCTAAAACAACCTTACGCTCCGTTTTTAGAAAATCTTACTTTTAAAATTTTACCGAAACATGTTTGGGAAAATATTTCTTTAAGCGGTTTCACTTTGGCATCAGCAAACCTGTGGCCAATCGGTTCGGGACCTTTTCAAATTGATAAACTCAAGAAAAACAATGATGGGCTCGTTAGATCAATATCCCTTAAGAAGTTTGACGACTTTTATGGGGAAGATTCTTTCTTAAAAAACATTGAGTTCTATTTTTATCATAATAAAGAAGAGCTTCTTAGTGCATATCAGAAAAAAGAAATTTTAGGAATCAGCCAATTACCTGACAACTATCAAGATTACCTACCCGATCTATCTAAAACAAATTTACATCAAATTTATCTCCCACAATTTTTTAGTATTTTTATCAATCAAAGCAACAACAAAATCTTAGCAGATAAAAGCGTGCGAATTGCCCTTGCAACATCAATGGATAGAGACGCAATCATTCAGAAAGCACTTAACAACAATGCTTTACCTGTTGATCAAAACATCTTACCTGTACCCTTAATAGATCAACTCAATGGTAATGTGCCTAATCCAGTTCATCCATACAATAAGGAATTGGCGACAAGTGTTTTAGATCAGTTTGGGTGGGTAGATTCCGATGATGATGGGGTTAGAGATAAAGAAGAATTAAAATTAGAATTTACACTTACAACATCTAATCAAGAATGGTTGATTAAAGCATCTGAAGAAATTAAACGACAATGGGAAGAAATAGGGATCAATGTTGTAATCAACACTGGTTTACAAAATGACACTATTAAAAATCGGGACTACGAACTATTATTGTTTGGGCAGTCACCAATTGCAAGTTCAGACCCATGTGCGTTTTGGCACTCATCTCAAAAAGAATATCCCGGCATTAACCTTTCTCTATTCGCCAATCCGGAGGCTGATAAGATATTGGAAGATATTCGGATAACTTTTGATGAGAATGAAAGGCTTAAACTCTTTACAGATTTTCAAGCAATACTTACTAATGAAATTCCATCTATCCCCCTTTTACAACCATTTGAAATTTTTGCCACTAATCAAAAAATTGGTGGTATAGATAGTATAACTTTTAGCAGATACCCCTCTTCCAGATTTGTAAACATTAATCAGTGGTATATTCAAATAAAATATGCAAAAAGAAATCAAAACTCTTTCAGCACAAATTAAAAAAGCGCTTCAAATTAGCGAAGATATAGAAATAGACTCTGGAAGTTTAAGCAACATCGTTATTGATGGAATGGGTGGAAGCGGAATTGCTGGAGATATATTCAAAAATCTCTATACTGGTTCGCTCCCTGTTTGTGTGAACAAGAACGACCAACTCCCATCAATCGCTGGAGACAATACTCTTTTAATTTCCATTTCATATTCAGGAAACACAGAAGAAACTCTTTCAACTTTGCACGAAGCTATCAAAAAAAATATTGTCACATTAGTTATTTCCTCTGGAGGAAAAATTACTGACATGTGTGACAAATATGAAATTCCTTTGTGCAAAATTCCCGGAGACATGGAGCCGAGATCAGCAGTGGGATATCTCTCTTTCACATTATTGGGAATCATGGAAAATTCAAATATCCTTTCTGGCGTAAGCAAAAGCGCGAAGCGCTTGATGACGATGTTAGATGATCCAGATATGTGTTTTCAAGAAGCAGCTGAACAGCTCGCTAAGAAGATGAGAGGCAAAATTCCAGTTATTTTTAGCCCACACGAATACTCGTCTTTATCTTATCGCTGGAAAACTCAGATCAATGAAAGTTCTAAACAATTCGCCTATGCCAATGTTTACCCTGAAATTTTCCATAATGAATTAGAAGGTTTTGAATGTAGCGGAAATTCTGCTTATGTAGTTTTCTTGAAAGATCCAGATGCCAAAAATCAATACTCTAAACAGCTTAATTTTCTCAAAAAAATTCTTGTAGAAAAAAATGTCTCATTTTCAGAAATAGAAATGATCGGCGATTCCAACATTGAAAAAATGTTTACATCCATCCACCTTGGAGACTGGGTCTCGTATTATTTGGGAATTGAAAATGAAGTGGATATTAAAAGAGTTGATTTGATAGAGGGGATGAAAAAATAAAATTCATAACGTAGAACTCATAACTTACGACGTATTTATCGTTCGTTATGGGTTACAAGTTATGAGTTATGAGTTCTAAAACTTTAAACCATAATTTTACACAATGAACGCAATGAAACAAAAGATTCAACTTCCACGCAAAAGTTCTTCCAAACTTCGTATAATTCCTCTTGGTGGACAAGAAGAAGTTGGACGAAATATGACCATTTTTGAATATAAAGGTGGTATCGTAATTTTAGATATGGGGATTCAGTTTCCCGAAGAAAATATGCTTGGAATAGATTATATTATTCCTAATATCTCATGTCTAAAAGGAAAAGAAAAAAATATTCTTGGAGTAGTCTTTAGTCATGGGCATATGGATCACATCGGAGCTGCTCCGATACTACTAAAAAAATTGGGATATCCTCCTGTAATAGGGAGAGATATTACTTTGGCATTGGTCAAAAACAGAATGGAAGATCATGAAGCGGGATCGTCAGGAAGATTGAAAACAATTTTAATTAAAGACATCCATAATACTTTCAAACTTGGGGAATTCAATATTGGTTTTTTCCCAGTTGAACATTCGGTCGTTGATGCTGTGGGAACGACAATATCTTGCGCGGAAGGAACAATTATTCATCCTGGAGATTGGACAACAGATAGTGATGCTCCATATGATCAAGCAATTAACTACACGGATCTTGCTAAACTTCCTAGACCGACGATTTTGATGTTAGAAAGTTTGGCTGCTACAAATTACAAGACACCAGTTCCAGAAAAAGTCATGTATGAAAATTTAGAGAAAGTTATCAGAGAAGTTCCAGGCAGGATTATTGTTGGAACATACTCATCACAATTAAAAAGAATAAAACATCTAATTGAATATTCCCATTCTATTGGAAAGAAAATTGCACTTGATGGATTCAGCTTAAAAAATGCTGTTCGTTTAGCTAAAGATGCTGGGTACATAAAGTTTCCTGAACAAGCAGTAATACAATCAAAAGATCTCAAGAAATATCCTGATAATAAAACAGTTATAATCTGCACAGGAGCTCAAGGGGAAAGTAATGCCGTGCTTGATAGAATAATGAATGACAAACATCGCTTCATAAGAATCCAAAAAAATGATACAATTATATTTTCGTCATCAGTTGTTCCCGGAAATGAGAGAACTGTTCAAACTCTAAAAGATGGTTTATATAGAAAATGTGACAATGTAATTCATAGCGATATCATGGATGTTCATGTCAGTGGACATTGCACAGCAGCAGATTTGAAAGATATGATCAGACAGATCAAACCGACTTTCTATTTACCTGTTTACGCAAATCACTATTTCTTAAAGGAAGCGGCAAAGTTAGCGATGTCGGTTGGATTTCCTAAAGAAAATATATTTATTTTGGACAATGGATCTATTTTAGAAATTAGCGATACAAAAGCTGAACTATTGAAAAAGAAAGTTGATACAAGCTATGTCTTTGTTGATGGACTTGGAGTTGGAGATGTTGGAAATGTTGTTATTCGTGACAGACAGATGATGGCGGAAGATGGAATGTTTACTATTATAGTCATTATTGATGGCAAGACGAAAAAACTGATCACAAATCCTGATGTTATCTCACGTGGGTTTGTATATATGAAGGGATCCACAGAATTGATAAAAGCAACCAAAGAAAAAGTTAAGGAAATTATTGAAAAAAACATGTCTAAAGATGTCCGACCAAATTGGTCATACCTTAGAGATCATATCAGAGATGACATTGGACAGTTTTTATATTCTAAAACGGAGAGAAGACCGATGGTACTTCCTGTTATTATAGAAGTGTAAATAAGTTAGTTAGGAGATAAAACAAAGTAAACCCAAATTTTAACGAAGAATTAAGAATTTAGTATTAAGAATTAGCAAACGACTATAATATCGTAAGCATTCTTAATTCCTAATTCTTAATTCCTAATTCTTTTTCAAAATGAACAAAAACACAAAAAACTCAATTCTAGAACCGGATACAAAGCGTGCCATCATAGCAATTCTTCTATTCGTCTTATCTATTGTCAGTTTTTTAGCAGCTTTCGGTTTAGGAGGAACTGTTGGCAATTCAATATTCGCTGTTTTCCAATACACTTTTGGATGGGGAGCATATTTGGTAGCAATTTCGTTATTGATAATCGGGGTTCTTATTCTTAAAACAGATGCTACTTCTCTTTGTTGGATAACATCATCATCAATTGTGATTATGTTCCTCGGTGTTCTTGGGATAATCCAACTTATCTTTGGCATTTTATCTTCAGGACAAGCGAGTGGAGGACAGATTGGATATTGGATTGGGACAAGCATGGAAAGGATGTTTGATTTTCCAGGAAGTTTAATTATTCTTTCGGCAGTTTTTCTGATTGCTTTCCTTGTCGCAACAAATGTTTCATTGATCGCTATCTGGAATAAAATATCAATTAAAAAACCTTTTCAAAATGGATCCACTTCATCGGATGGTAAATCTGCACAGGAAAGCACCACTTCAGGAGAAGAGAAGAAAGAAACCATTTGGCCATCTCTTAAAAAAATTCTTCCCTCCATTAACTTCCCTAAAAAAGCAGATTCGGTAGAATTTACTAAAAACAAATTAGCTGACGAGAAAACAAATAAACCTAAAATTCTTTTTGATACAAACAGTTCCGAGGTCTCCTCTACTAAAGCTACGGCGTGCCAAAGCAAAAATTACAATGGTTTCCCTCTTAATTTATTAGAGGATGGGGGGAACAATAAATCACAAAAAGAACTTTCTTCTGAAAATTTGGGAGTTAATTCTAATATCATCAAACGAACATTAGAAACTTTTAACATTGAGGTAGAGATGAAAGAAATTAATATAGGACCATCTGTCACCCAATACACATTAAAACCATCAGAGGGTATTAAATTAAGCCGAATTGTAGCTTTGCAAAATGATTTAGCTTTAGCTCTCGCTACCCACCCCATAAGAATAGAAGCTCCTATCCCAGGAAAATCACTTGTAGGAATTGAGATTCCAAATAAAACTTCTGCTGTTGTCCGATTAAAGAACATCTTAGAAAATCCATCTTTTGTAAGGAGTAACAAACCACTTTCATTTGGGTTAGGATTAAATGTTTCTGGTAATCCAGAAAATGCTGATCTCGCAAAAATGCCTCACCTATTGATTGCAGGATCAACTGGAAGTGGAAAATCTATTTGTATCAATTCAATTATCGTCAGTTTTTTACATAATAATTCTCCTGAAAGATTACGAATGATATTAGTAGATCCAAAAAGAGTTGAGCTATCTATGTATAACGGTATTCCTCATTTGCTTTCACCTGTAATTTCTGATCCGGGAAAAGCGGTTAACGCTCTGAAATGGGCAGTAAAAGAGATGGAAGATCGTCTTGTAAAATTGCAAGATGAGGGAGCTAGAGATATAGACTCTTACAATACCAAGAAGGGAGTTGAAAAACTTCCTCATATAGTTATTATAATAGATGAGTTGGCAGATTTGATGGCAAGCAACTCAAATGGAATTGAGGCTGGGATAGTCCGAATTGCTCAAATGGCTAGAGCAGTAGGAATACATTTAATTGTTTCTACTCAAAGACCATCTGTTGAGGTCATCACTGGACTTATTAAAGCAAATATCCCTGCCCGAATCGCTTTCAGAGTTGCTAGCCAAATTGATTCACGTACTATTTTGGATGGCAGTGGAGCAGAAAAACTTCTTGGAAACGGAGACATGCTTTTCTTACAAGGAGACTTAAATAAACCGAGAAGAATTCAAGGGGCATTCCTTACTGAAGATGAGGTCAAGAGGGCTGTTAAATTTATTCAAGATCAAGCAGATAAAAATGATGATGGAGAAGATTCTGACAAAGAAAATAAAGAAATTGATATAGACACCCCCATATTTGCAGATGTTCCCAAAACTGATTCTGCAATGGAAGATGATCTATATGCGGAAGCAAAAGAGATTGTTTTACAAGCAGGAAAGGCATCAGCATCATTATTACAAAGAAGATTGCGAATTGGTTATGCACGCGCAGCGCGCTTAATAGACATACTTGAGGAACAAAAAGTTGTAGGACCTGCCGACGGAGCGCGTCCGCGGGAGGTCTATGACCAAGACTAACGGCTTCACTAAAAAATCTGTGGAATCCGGAACATTGGGTAGCGTTCTAAAAAGGATGCGTGCAAAGAAAAATCTTACTCTGGAAGAAATTTCTAACGCAACCAAGATACAGGTTAAGTATTTGCGGTGGCTGGAGGATGATAACTGTAAGCGATTACCTGCCCCTGTTTATGTAGAAGGATTCTTGAAAAGCTATGCGAAATTCATGAATGAAGATGATAAAGAGATCGTTGCTCTTTTCAAAAAGGAACAAGATATTAGAGAAAACATCCTTAGTAAGAATCAAAATTTTGGCCCCATCAAGCCACTTCGGAATACATCTATTATTATCTCTTCTAAAGCCATCGTTATCTCCCTCATATGCTGTGTCACATTAATATCATTTGCATATCTTTACAGACAAGCCTATTTTATTTTTGCTCCTCCAAGAATAGAACTTTCCACTCCTTCAAATGATATGACAGTATCAAATCAGATGATAGAAATTTCTGGAAAATCTTCTGTAGGATCTCAGATTTTCATCAACGATCAATCTATTTTTGCCAACGCAGACGGAACATTTCAAGAAAGTGTAAAATTGAGCGATGGGTTAAATGTTATAAAAATATCTTCCGTTAATAAGATGGGGAAAGAATCAAAAGTATTAAGAAATATAATATATACTCCTTTGCTAAATAACTTCTAATCCCGCATAATACTCCGTAAGCTTTTTTGTTTAGTAGTATTGATAAGGATAATTTGTTATAATAGCTACGGAGTATATATTATAGAGATAATAGCGAAGGAGTATATAATCAGTAAGGAAAAACATTATGACAGAAAAAAATGCAGTCCTGAATGGTAAAAATTCAGGGAAAGAAACAATCGCAAAGGAGTCAGCGATAGATAAAACTATCAAAGATATCCAAGAACGATTTGGGGAGGGAGCAATCATGAAACTCGGCGAAGTTAAAAGAGTTGATGTGGAGGCAATCCCCACTGGATCAATTTCTTTAGATTTTGCGTTGGGAATCGGAGGAATCCCAAAAGGAAGAATTATAGAAATTTTCGGGGCAGAATCAAGTGGTAAAACAACATTAGCTACACACATAATTGCAAGCGCTCAAAAAAAGGGAGGAAAAGCTGCTTTCATAGATGCTGAACATGCGTTGGATCCAGAGTATGCTAAAAAAATCGGAGTCAATATTGATGAGTTGCTTATTTCGCAACCAGATACAGGAGAGCAGGCACTTGAAATCGCAGAGGCATTAGTGCGATCTGCTACATTAGATGTTATAGTGATAGACTCTGTGGCTGCTCTTACTCCAAAAGCTGAAATAGAGGGAGAGATGGGAGATCGCCATATTGGTCTTCAAGCACGTTTGATGTCGCAAGCATTACGAAAATTAGCAGCCATCACCAGCAAAACCAACACTTGTATTATTTTTATCAATCAGACTCGTATAAAAATTGGAGTCATGTTCGGAAATCCTGAAACCACTACTGGTGGAACAGCTTTGAAATTTTACTCCTCTGTCAGAATAGAGATACGGAAGTCCGCCCAGATTAAGCAAGGGGACAACATCATTGGATGTAGAGCAAAACTAAAAATCGTAAAGAATAAAGTGGCTCCCCCATTTCAGAAAGCGGAATTTGACATCATGTATAACGAAGGAATATCATTAGCTGGAGATGCACTTATGTTGGCAATTGATAAAGGAATTGTTAAGCGAAGCGGGGCATGGTTTAGCTACAAAGAAGAAAAAATCGGGCAAGGTTTTGAAGGAGCAAGAAAATTTCTAAAAGAAAATCCAAAGGTTTTGGATAGTGTGATTCAGGATATAAAGAAGTTTGAAAGTCAGAAAGTAGAAAGTTAAAAGTCCTATGGTAAACGGACATGTTTTAACTATGCCTAATAGTTACGACAAACCTTTCATGGAAAATACCATAAAAAGTTTGGGCAAGAAAAAACATGCGGAGTGGAAGAGAGAAATGCTTAAAAAAGATGAGAAAAATATCGTTACATTGGAAAGATTGCGACAACCAAGATTGTTCCCTGCAGTGAACTTTTTACCAACACTTTTTGACCATTAAACCCTATTACAAAACAATGGCATTATTTATTTTGAAAAATTTATTGTAATGTTATTTTTGAAATTTGTGAATTTGAAATTCTTGTCCCGTCGAATGACTGGGATGTCATTTACGTTCTACGTACTCTCCCGTTTGTGTATTTATTTTTATAACATCGCCCTGTTTGATAAACATAGGTGTGCTGACCTCAACTCCATTTGATAAAACAACTTTCTTACTCCCCCCATCAACTGTATTCCCTTTAACAGCCGGTGGAGCATCAACAACTTCAAAGTCCATCTTGATCGGTATTTTAATTCCCAACGGACTCTCATCAATAAAAATAACTTCCGTTTCCATCCCATCTACAAGATACTTATTCTGATCTCCGATTTGATCATTATTCAAAGAAATCTGTTCAAAAGTATCGTTGTCCATGAAATAGAAAACATCCCCGTCCTTGTAAAGAAACTGCATTTTTTTAGACATAACGTTCGCTTCTTCAAATTTATCGCCTGCCTTAAATGTTTCCTCACTAATCGCCCCCGTTTTAAGATTCTTTATCTTCGTCCTCAAAACAGCTCCCCCTCTCCCCGTCTTTGAATGCTCACGAAAAAGAATTTCAAAATAATTTTTGTCACGTAAGAAGATAGTCCCTATGTTAAAGTCGTTTATAGTCATGATTTTAAGAAGAATTAAGAATATAGAATTAAGAATTAAGCATATGAATGTAATAACAGAATAAAAAAATAAGCGTCCTTAATTCTCTATTCTTAATTCCTAATTCTCCGTTAGCTAACGGCTGGTATACGGTACCACTGCCATGAATCTTGCTCGTTTGACAGCGCTTGACAACATCCTTTGATGTTTAGCACATAGTCCTGTTCTTTTAGGAGATGCTATTTTAGACTGCGCCGTCATAAATTTGCGTAAAATTTCACTATCTTTGTAATCAATTTTATCAATTTTTTCCACGCAGAAAAAGCAAACTTTCTTTTTTGCCTTTGGCATCCTCGGTTTTCTCTGTACCTTCTTTTTTAGCATATAAATTAGTTAAAAGTTTATAAAGTTATAAAGTTTATACTTTCGAACTAAAACGGTATATTCTCAATTTTAATTTCATCTGGGTTGTCTAATGGACTTTGAGCGTTTTCTGTCATGTTTCCAGATCCACCGATGTTTTCAGCATTATTCTGGGCTTGAGGAACACTATTTGGTCTTTCATTGTTCTGATATGGAGCTCCCCCTCTTGCTTTGCTTCCCATTTGCATCGTCTCTCCAACAATTTCAGTTGAATATCTTTTCACTCCATCCTGTCCTTCCCATGATCTTGTTTGAAGTCTTCCTTCAAGATATACTTCTTGACCCTTAACAAGATACTGAGCTGCGATTTCAGCAAGTTTTCCCCATAGAACAACATTATGATATTCAGTCGCTTCTTGTTTAGCACCTGAGGCATCGGACCAAACTCTGTTGGTAGCTACTGAAAACGATGTGACAGGTCTTCCACTAGGTGTAGTTCTGCCATCGGGGTCTTTGGTTAGACGCCCTATAATCATAGCTTTGTTTAAGTTCATATTTTTTCCCTTTGCCTCGCCGAAGCTCTTTCTCAAAAGAGCGTAGGCGGGTTCTTCGTCCGCCATAGCTCGTAGAGCGAAGGTGGATCACTTACTATTTAATCTTTGTGGAGATTGCGCGAGAATTCCATTAGATTGACGGCTATTCTCCTAAAATTTCATCTAATTTTTTATCTAAATTATCCAAGGAAGTCTTGTGAGAATTTTCAGTTTTCTCTTTCTTATGTTCTTTGTTTTCTTCGGGAATTTGTTTTTGTTCTGTTCCATCTCGTCTTTCGGTGTCCTTTTTAGAAACAACTACTCCTTGCGGAATTTCTCCTTTAATAGAGATTATCAAAAATCTTAAAATATCATTATTCAAATCTAAAACTTTTGAAATCTTTTCAATCGCTTCTGGCTCCGCACTAAAATATACCGTCACATAATAACCAAACTGTGAATCATCAATTTCATAGCTCATTTTCTTCTTTTGCGGAACAGTGAACACATTTTGAGCGATATTGCTTTTCCCACCATTTTCAACCAAAACAGCGTCCACTTTTGACTGAATGGACGGCACATCGGTCTCGTTGACCTTGCCCGGAATTATGTATGTAAGCTCGTAAATGTTATTCATAACTAGTGCTATTATAGCATATGTGGGTATTGATAGTCAACTTTTAATAAAAGTTTAGGTTTTACAAATAATTAACGATTTCATAACTCATAATATGAGTTATGAGTTACAAGTTATGAGTTACAAGTTATGAGTTACAAGTTATGAGTTATGAGTTATGAGTTATGAGTTTTAAATTCCACTACGTCTCCATCCTTCATAACATAACCCTTTCCTTCTATCCTTATTTTCCCCACTTCCCTTGCTTTTCCCCATCCTCCGATGTTTATTAATTCCTGCCAGTTGATCACTTCAGCTTTTATGAATCCTTTTTCAAAGTCCGTGTGAATTGTTCCCGCAGCCTGTGGGGCAAGTGTTTCTCTTTTAATTTGCCACGCTCTGGTTTCATCTTCTCCTGTCGTGAAAAATGTAATCATATTTAAAATTTCGTAAGCACTACGGACGAGTTTATCAAGACCTGATTCTTCCTCATCTCTTAATTCATTTGCTTCTTCTACAGAAAGATCAGACAATTCTGCTTCTGTTAACAAATCTACTTCTATAGAATTTTTATTTGGGTTTTCATCCCACGATCCATTGATTAAATAAATTACTGGCTTCATTGATAATAATTGTAAATTGGACATCACAGTCTGTGATTCGTCGTCTGGCATGGAATGAATATCATTTCCCATTCGTAAAATTTCCAGATATTTCTCCAAAATCGCCATTTCTGTTATAGCATCTTTTTGTTTATTTTTGACATCATTCTTGATTTTTGCCATTCTCTTTTCTATCGTCTCTATGTCTTTCAACGCAAATTCCATTTCAATAATATCAATGTCTCTTTGCGGATCTACATTTCCTTCAACATGAATTATATTACTACTCGCAAAACTTCTGACAACGTGAACGATGGCATCCACTTCTCTGATGTTCGCCAAAAATTGATTGCCCAACCCTTCTCCTTTGCTTGCTCCTTTTACAAGCCCTGCAATGTCCACAAACTCTACAACAGCTGGAATAATCTTTTTGGGATTAGACATGGTTGCAAGTTTTTCCAACCGCTCATCGGGAACATTAACAATCCCGACATTCGGGTCAATTGTGCAGAATGGATAGTTTGATATATCTATCTGCTTTCTGGTTAGCGCCTTAAATAATGTTGACTTCCCCACATTGGGAAGCCCCGCAATTCCTATTTTCATGTCCTTATTGTATGGTAAAATAGCAATATTGTCCATAAGAAAAAGGCATCATCTTGGATGCCTTTTGCTCTGTGCTGTTTTCTACCAAAACGTTATCTCTCCATAGGGGATAGTTAAGTATCTCTGAATCTCTTGATACCCCCAATCCCAGAACAACCTGCCAATATAGTCATATCTTTTACTGTCATTACAAATAGCCTCTTGTAAAATCTGTTGCATGGCATCCGGTGCTTCATCTTCTATTACCATCAGTATTTGAGCTATTCTATTTAAACAGCCCCAATGACCATCAACATGGATAATAATACGCCTATCAATTTCGGGAAGATTCCAATTAGGTTTTACCTTACGTAGAATATCATAGGAACGCAAAAGTAAATCTTGTTCCGCAATAGCACTCCACATGCTTTTAGTCAACGATCTCTGTAAAAATATCTCTGCAGTCCCATCATCCATTGTCTTTCTAAGATCTGGACTCTTGTTGATGTGATCTATAACACATTTCACATTCTCATTGAGAATTTGACCAAGCCTATATTTGCCAAAAAGCTTGATACCGGGCATGATTTTCTGCATTGCAGGGAATAAATTTAGTTTTTTTCTTCTTTCTACTTCTTTTTTTCTCATTGTATCTGCAATTCCTTGAAACTTTTTATTCATTCGTTTTTTAAACTCTTCGAAATTTTCCTGTTCTTGCTTTTTTGTAACTGTACTATCACACATAACTTTTCCCTCCCTTCGCCACGCTATAGCTTCAGCGGAAGCGAGTTTGTCTCAACTCTTGAGACAAACCTTGATTTATGTAATTACACAGGTAATTACATTTGAAAAATTTTCAACGAACTGTTGATGACGAAACTGTTAACTGAAAACTGATAATTGTTAACTGACTACAATCGTGATAAAATTAAATTGATGAAAAAAATAAATAACAAAATTTTTAGAGAATACGACATCAGGGGAAAATATCCTGAAGAAGTTAATGCGGAAACTTTTTTTGTAGTCGGGCAAGCATT
>Ga0265594_1001357_pt1 | contig 18936 bp, 23 predicted proteins | sample saktaG_11_FD_190147 | JGI IMG/M metagenome (GOLD analysis project Ga0265594, IMG submission 190147) | Saline water microbial communities from Sakinaw Lake, British Columbia, Canada - sak_2011_5_24_80m | ecosystem: Environmental > Aquatic > Non-marine Saline and Alkaline > Saline ... | reverse complement strand
AATATTTAAAAAAACCAGAATTTGAAAAAGGATTTGTTGCCGAAGGTTTTCCCAGGAATCTTTTTCAAGTTGAAAAATTGCAAAAAGTTTTTGACAAAGTTTTTCATTTGGCAATTTCTAAAAAAGAGATTATGAAAAGATTGGCTAGCCGCAGGGTTTGTCAAAATTGCAAGGCTAATTTTAATCTTTTAACCAAACCGTCGAAGAAAAAAGGAGTTTGTGATTCTTGCGGCGGCAAGCTGGTTCAGCGGGAAGATGATAAAAAAGAAGCAATTGAAAAAAGACTCGCAATCTACCAAAAGTTGACCCAACCAGTTTTGTCTTTTTATCAGCGGCAAGGTATTTTAGAAGAAATCGACGGCGAGAGGCCTGCTGAAGAAATCTTTCAGGATATTTTCTCCCAATTATGATTCCTATTAAAACTAAAGAAGAAATAGAGATTATGCGAAGAGGTGGTCGGATTTTGGCTGGAGCGATGGCGGAGGTGATTAAAAATGCTAAGCCGGGAGTGAAGACAGAAGAATTGGATCAACTTGCAGAACATTTGATAATTAAAAATAAAGCTAAACCTGGATTTAAAATGGTCAAGGGTTATCATTGGGCTAGTTGTATTAATATTAATGATGGTTTGGTCCATGGTATTCCTGGAGATTATAAGATTAAAACTGGTGATGTAGTGACGATTGATTTAGGAGCATATTATCAAGGATTTCATACGGATATGGCTCGTACCTTTCAAGTGCGAGCGCAAAGCGCAAAGCGCAAAGCGCAAAACAAAGAAGTAGAAAAATTTTTAGAGGTGGGGAAATTAGCTTTAAAAAAAGCTACATCAATGGCTCAACCAAAGAATTACATTGGTCATATTTCTAAAGCCATCCAAGAAACAATTGAAGCGGCTGGCTATAATTGCAGTCGTCAATTTACTGGTCATGGAGTAGGTAAAGAATTGCATGAAGAACCAAGAATTCTTTGTTTCTTAGAAGGAGAGATAGAGACAACATCTCAACTAAAAGAAGGTATGATTTTGGCGATTGAGATTATTTATACTGAGGGTTCGTCCGAAATTAAAATAGCTAAAAACGGCTGGACAGTAAAAACTATTGATGCTAAACTCGGTGGCTTATTTGAAAATACGGTGGCAGTTACAAAGGCTGGACCAAGCGTTCTTACCATGATATAATAATCAAGTCAGGAATGGCTCATAAAGATACAATTGAACATGATGGTTTTGTTAAAAAGGCCTTGCCAAACACTCTTTTTCGAGTTGAGCTTGAGAATGGGGAGGAAGTTTTAGCTCATCTTTCCGGCCAAATGAGAAGATATCACATTCGAGTTATGCCCGGAGATCAGGTTAAGGTAGAAATGACAAAATACGATAAGACAAAAGGAAGAATAGTTTATAGACATAAATGAAGGTTAAAAGTTCTGTTAAGAAAATTTGTCCAAAATGTAAGATTGTCCGGCGAAGAGGTCGGGTTTATGTTATATGCAGTAATCCAAAACATAAACAACGACAAGGATAGAATAAATTTCAAATTATAAATGACAAATTCAAAATTTTACATTTTTAATTTTTAACTTTTAATTTGAGCGAACGAAAGTGAGCGCTTGTGCCCAGAATAGTCGGTGTTGATATACCAGAGAAAAAAAGAATAGAAGTTGCTCTTACCTATATTGTGGGGATAGGGAGAGCCAATGTAAAAAAAATTCTTGCTAGAGCTAAAGTTAATCCTGATACTCGAACCAAGAATTTAACTGATAATGAATTTACTCGCTTACAGAAGATAATTGATACTTATTTAACAGAAGGTAGTGTTAAAAGTAAGGTTCGGGACAGTATTCAAAGATTAAAAAGGATTGGGTCCTATCGTGGATTGCGTCATTCACAAGGACTGCCCGTAAGAGGCCAAAAGACGAGAACTAATGCTCGGACTAACAGAGGAAAAAGAAAAACTGTTGGAGCAATGAAAAAGAAAGATCTGACGAAATTTCAAGGAAAAACGGTGAATAAAGGTGAAGAAGGAAAATAAAAAAGTTACCAATGGTCGTCTTTATATCACGGCGACCTTTAATAATACCCTTATTAATGTAACCGACAATAACGGAAATACGATTTGTTGGGGAACAACAGGAACAGCTGGTTTTAAGGGTTCAAGAAAGTCGACACCCTTTGCCGCTACCACCGCAGCAGAAAAAGTTATTCAGAAGGCAAAGAATTACGGTCTTAAAGAAATTGAAGTTTATATTAAAGGTCCGGGCCCTGGAAGAGATGCTGTCTTGAGAGTTTTGCGTGGTGCGGATTTGAAGATTTCCCTTATTGCTGATGTGACTCCAATACCCCATAATGGTCCGAGGGCAAAAAAAAGAAGGAGAGTGTAATTTGTCTAGATATATTGATGCAAAATGCAAGATTTGCCGAAGAGAAGGAAAAAAGCTTTTTTTGAAAGGCGATCGTTGCTATTCACCAAAGTGTCCTATAAATAAAAAAGGCGCTGTTCCTCCAGGAATTCACGGTTTAAGAAGGAGAAGACGATTTTCAGATTTTGGTCAGCAATTACGGGAAAAACAAAAAGCAAAGAGATTTTATGGAATCAGAGAACGCCAGTTTAAGCGTTATTTCGATCTAGCGACTAAAAAAAGGGGAGGTGTTGGGGACTTTCTTTTGCGGATTTTGGAATCGAGACTGGATAATGTTGTTTATCGTTTGGGACTTGTTCCTTCTCGATCTGTTGCTAGGCAGATTATTTCTCACGGTCATATTCAAGTTGACGGTCGAAAGGTTAATATTTCTTCATATCAGCTAAGTCCTGGACAAGTAATTAGCCTTACTGCCAAGGGTTTTAAAATAGAAAATGTGAAAAAGATGTTGGCTAATAAAGATTATCAAGTTCCTGTTTGGTTAGAGAAAAAGGCGGCAGTTGGTAAGGTAAAGAAATTACCTAAAAGGAGCGAAATCGATACAGAGGTTGACGAAAACTTAATAATAGAGTATTATTCCCGATAGAAAGCAAGATTAAAATGCTTAAACCAATTTTTGAAACAACTACCGAAAAAATCAAAGGGGATTATGGTGAATTTATTATAAGTCCCTTAGAACAAGGTTATGGTTATACTTTAGGCAATGCTCTCAGACGAGTTTTATTGACTTCTCTTGTTGGAGCAGCTATTACTAAAGTTAAAATCAAAGGGGTTCGTCACCAATTTACTGTTTTGACAGGATTGAAGGAGGATATCGTTGAATTGTGTTTGAACATCAAACAGGTTCGTTTGAGGATTAAGAGAGGAAAAGGTCCTTTTAAAATCAAGCTCGATGCTCATGGTCCTGGTGAGGTTAAGGCTAGTAATATTCAAACTCCATCAGAAGTTGAAATAATTAATAAAGACTTAATTCTTGGTAGCCTCGCCGATAAAAAATCTCGGCTCCAGGCGGAAATGCAAGTGGAAAGAGGTTTTGGTTATCGGTTGAATAAGAGAGAAGATAGGAAAATCGGTCTTATCCTCCTTGATGCTACTTTTACTCCCGTGATTAGGGTAGCATATGAAGTAAAATCTGCCCGCGTTGGCCAAAGGACAGACTTAGATAAGTTAATTCTAAAGATTTGGACGGATGGAACGATTAAACCAAAAAAGGCTCTTGAAGAAGCAGCAAGGGTTATAGTTTCTCATTTTCAGCAAATTTATGAGCCTGTTTTTGAAAAGAAAAAAGAAAAGAAAAAAGAAGAAATTTCTTCTGAGACAAAAAGATTAAGTGTCGAGGAAATTATGCCTACGAGAATAGCTAATGCCCTTATAAAGGCTGGTTATAAAACAATAGAAGATCTTTCTCAGATGCAAAGGGAGGATATCTTGAAAGTTAAGAACTTTGGAGAAAAATCTCTTAAAATTCTTGAAAAAAAATTGAAAAGCAAGGGAGTAAAGTTTGCGGCACAGAGTTAAGGGCAGAAAATTGAATAGGACCACAGCTCAAAGAAAAGCTTTGTTTCGTCGCCTGATTTCTTCCCTTTTTCTCAAAGAAGAAATAAAAACGACTCTCCCGAAAGCTAAGGCGATCAAGGGTTTAATAGATAAATTAATTACTAAAGCAAGGAAAGGAACACTTCATAATCAGCGTTTGGTTCATGCCTTCTTGCAGAACAAAAAGGCCACTAAAAGGTTGATAGAAAAAATTGCTCCAAGATTTAAGAAAAGAATTAGTGGTTTTACGAGAATTGTCCGTTTAGGCAAGAGGAGGGGTGATGCGGCTGAGATAGTGAGAATAGAGTTGGTAGAAAAAGAAAAAAAGAAAGAAAAAAAGAAAACATCAAGTAAAAAAAGTGGCAAAAAAGTCAAAAAATGAAGACTTATTCGACCAAAGCTGAAGATATTAAAAGGCAGTGGTATTTGATTGATGCCCAGAGGCAGATTTTGGGTCGTTTAAGCACAAAGATTGCCAAGCTTCTGTTGGGGAAAAACAAGCCTTATTTTACTGGCCATCTTGATTGTGGAGATTGGGTGGTGGTTATTAATGCAGGAAAAGTAAGAGTTACAGGTAAAAAAAGAAAACAAAAAATTTATTATCGTCATTCTGGCTACCCAGGAGGATTAAAAGCCCTGACTTTTGAGAAGATGATGCAAAAAGATCCCAGAAAGGTTGTCAATCACGCTGTTTCCGGTATGTTGCCAAAAAATAAGTTGAAGAAACAGCGAATGAGGAGATTGAGAGTTTTCAAAGATGATAAGCATTCTTATGGGGATAAGTTTAAGAATAAAAAAATAGCAACACTGAAGCGCTGAAGATTTTGAAAACACTGAAAATTTCAGTGAACTCAGCTAATTCAGTATCTCAGTGTTGTAGGAACATATCCGAAATTAAATATGTCTAAGAAAACAAAGAAAGCTACGAAATTCAATTATATTCCCGCGGTTGGACGAAGAAAAACAGCTACTGTTAGAATACGACTCTATAAGAAAAAAAGCCTGCCTGCCGGCAGGCAGGGATCGATTATTGTTAACGATCTTCCAATTGAAAAGTATTTTCCCGGTGAAGTTAATAAGGTTCTTTATATGGAGCCTTTTAAGGTAACTAACACAGTTGATAAATATAGCGCGACGATTAAAGTTAATGGTTCTGGAAAAATGGGTCAACTGGGAGCGGTTATCCATGGAATCGCCAGAGCCCTGGAAAAGGCTAATAAAGATTTTCGGCCGATTTTAAAGAAGAAGGGTTTTCTTACCCGTGATTCTCGCAAGAAAGAACGCCGTAAAGCCGGCTATGCCCATAAAGCCCGCGCTAAAAAAATTTCTCCAAAGAGATAAAAAGTGTTAGAATAAAAACTGTATGGCGATGAAAATTCCTCCTTGTGGTGGTTACTGTAATAACTGCGTTCTATACAAAAAAGCTTGTGTGGGTTGTGTCGAAACCAAGGGAAAGCCTTTTTATGTTAAAGAGGCTGGAGAAGATATTTGTCCTATTTGGCAATGTGTCATAGAACATAAAGTAGAACATTGTGGAATATGTGGTAGATTCCCTTGTGATAAATTTTTAAATTGGTATGATCCTGAAAGAGGTATCATAACAGCTTTGAGAAGAGCAGGTTTATTGGCATTAAGAAAGAAAATTGGAACTGAAGCCTGGGTTAAGTGGATAAAAGACAAGAAAGTAAAGTTTGGAGTTTAATTTAATACCTTCATGCATTCACCTGCACACACCTGATGTGTGATAGGCTGATAGGCAAGGTGGCGGAGCCGCCAGAAAATTTACAGGATAAAGTTATATTTTAGGTATTAAAGTAGAGTAATCTATAGATTTTCTATCTGTATTCCACCTAGTTAGTTGCATGTATTTATTTCTGTTCTGTCCATATTTCAAAAGATCTTCTCGTTTTAAAACGTTAAAAAGCTTTGATAATCCTCCTAGGCCCTTAGATGAAACTAAAAAAGATTCGGTTGGGTCCATTAATTGTGAATATCCCCAAAGTTGTCCTAAATCTTTTAGAGTAAGCTCCTTATCTTTGACTTCTACAAATACTAAACTATGTTGTTCATTTCTGGATAAGATTCCTAGTATATCAATTTTTATTTTTAATCCAATGGCTGTAGTTGGATCAATATTAAAGTTTCTAAGTACGACCTCGAGGTTTAAATGGGCGCTAGAGTGTGTCGTTTTTACTTCGCATCTTTGATATTTGCTTTTCAGATAATTTTTGAGCTAATCTTCTATTTCTGGATATAATTTTTCTTCTTGTCTATTCATGGTAACCTAATTCTTTAGCAATCTCCCGCCAACTATTGAAATGCTTGCCTCTGATTTTCGGATGAATTCTGGGACTATTTTCATCTGGATGTTTGGGTTTAGACCTAACACTTTTTCTAGTCTGCCAATAAAACCTATGATGACTTTGTTCTATAGGAGTGTTTTTATTCCAATTTTTCCTATTTACTGAGGCATATTTTTTCAGAAGCTTGTTCTTGCTCGTCCTGCAAAGTGCCTCTGTCGTGCCCAAGTTGGACATTTTTATCTACAAATTCTTTATCAAAAAACAAAATGCTTCCTTCATCTATTTTTTTATCCCATACATTGTTTGAGTAGGTATATTCTTTATTATCAATACGCAAACGGGCTTCTTCTGGGAAATACTTCCAAAAATCTTTAATTCAGGAAACGCTTTTTAGAATGTTGCATATCGCAGTTTTTCCACTTCCGTTTTCACCAAATAGTATATTTACCTCATTCTTAAAAGTTTCATTATTAAAAAATTTATGCCAAGAAAAATCTTGAAAACATTTATATCTTTGTATTTTTTTAATGCTTTGCAATTTCATGATTTAGGTGTTTATACTGAAGTAAATAAAAAATTGTTTTTATCCAAATGCTCTAAAAATTCCTCAATTGTTTTCGGAGAAATGAAAAGGTTTTCAGTTTGTTTTACATATTCAATTTGCTTTACAGAATCGCTAAATATGCTAGGTGCGACAAAATAGCACATTGAATCTTTTATTTTTTTTCCGAACTCTGTCAAGTGCCTGCTGATAGGCCATACCTCCATCACGGTTTGTGTCCTCCCCTCTGACATTGTAACTTCAATTAAAATTCCATTTACATCCTCATAACATTCAATATCTCCAGTATTTTCAACTCCACTGGCTGTTGATGTTGGAATACCCTCATCATCAATTGGATAATTTGGAATTACTTTTACATTCGGAAATCTAGATTTAACTGCTAGTGCGGTTAAAAACTCAAGCCTTACAGGATTTGAAAGATATTTTAAAATATCGTCTTTGGTTAGCTGTTTTTTCGCGAGATTTAACAATTCTATTTTAATCGTTTCCCAAGAGTAAACACTTGCCCATTTTGCCAAAAACTTGTCTTGTTCCGATGCCGGTATTGGCTTTGGTACAAATGAAACAAGATTTTCATCGATTATTGAAATGTGTTCGAAATAACTTTCTTCTGTATCGTATTTTTTATGGTCCAAATAATTTTCTAAAACATAATCAATTTTTTCTTGTTCATTTTTGTTTATGTCAATAAACCGTCCACCACCACGCAACGAAATCAATCCTGTCAGTCTCATTTTTCTAATGAATTCATCAGGATAATCTACCATGATGGATTTATCGTTTCGGACAATATCTTCTCCTTGCATAATTTCGTTTCTGCAAATATCAGCTACCACTTCCCAACTAGGTGAATAACCAAAATCCTTTCTTAATTTCTTGATTCTCAAATACAATTTCTCTGCATCGTTATCTTTCCAGTAAATAACCAAAGGCAGTTCGTGTTTTGAAATACCAACATTGTTAAAATCTTTATCGGCGTTTAACCTCTTAATAACTTCAAGTAGTAACACCAGGGGTACATTTTCATTCAATACTCTGCGAAACGGACTATTGCTTTGATATTTAACAAACGCGTTAAGAAACGCTTGCTGTTCGAATTCTGGATGTTCACTGTCTACTAACCTCAAGCCAATTTCAGAAAATCTTATTTTTTTACCTATCTTATAAAAGACGAATCCTAATTCTTTTGCGATCTTAAACCATGTATCAAATCGTGAGGGCCAACCCTTACTAAATCCTGCTTCTTTGTGATTTTGCGGATTGTCTTTCAAAACTTTAGTAACCTGTTGATCAGTCAGAGGATTTTTCTCTTTAATTTTTCTTTTTACACTAGCGGACAATTTTGTGGGCTTATACAATCCGATTCTTATAATTTCACCTGCTATTTTTTCTGCCAAATCATCATCAAGAATTTGTCCGTCATATTCTTTCAGTACACCAAGAAACCACTTCAATCGCTCAGGATTCCTAAGTGTTGTTGTAAATAATAACGGCTTGTATGTTGCTTTTCTTGGCATAGTTCTAATAATTGGTAATCAAAACTTCTTTAATTTTCTTTTTTTTGTTATTGTGATAACTGATGTAATTACTTTTAATCTTGTGGACTTTGTATTCACTCATCCAACTAATTAGCAAATCATTTTTACTGCCGTTGTAGTAAGTTACGTTGGACAAGGCAAATTTAACACTTTTCTTGTTTAATTCGTTAATTAAATTTAATAAATCAGATTCTGACTTCTCATCCCAAAATTTGTTATATTCACTTGCGGTTATTAAATAAGGAGGATCAAGATAAATAAAATCATTCTTCGAATAATTGTTTTTATCAAAAAACTTTCGGAAATCTTTCGATGTAAATTTTATCTTCTTATCTTGAATAAAATCAAAGTAATTATTCAATGCGCTAACAACATTCTTGTTAAAATCAACGTTTCCAACTGGTAAATTGAATCTGCCCTCACCATTAAACCTAAGCATTCTATTAAATCCGTATATCAATAAAGTATAAAGTATGAGAGGGTCATTTTTTTTGTTTTTATTTACACACTCTCTTAGCTTCTTGTAGCCTTCTTTATTAAATCTTGCGTAATAGGTTTTTTTAAATTCTTTTTTTAGGAAATCTGGAACAACATCTTTTTTGTATGAATGAGATAATTTATATTTATGAATAATTTTCTCGATATCTTTGAAAAATTTTTCGGAATCTTTTGCACTGGAAATTAAAAATTTATGTATATTTACAAGATGTTTGTCGATATCATTCAAAAAATATTTTTTTGCTTCCACATTTAAAAATACAGTACCGCCGCCAACAAAAGGCTCATAAAAATCATCTATTTCTTTTGGAAATAAATCTGTCAGTTGCCTCATTAGTCTATATTTATCCCCTACATAGAATAAAGGTGACCTTTTAATTTTTTTATTCATGGTTGACATTAGTTACAAACAAATATTCCTTGTGATTATTAAAATCTGTGTTGCCGGCATTAAAATGCCTATAATTTTTTTCAAAAATTTTTGTCTTTCCTCGCTTGCTTAAAATATTTTTTATTTCCTCAAGTGTGATTTTATTTTGCGACGAATTACTTTTTGAATTATAGGTGTTATTGTAAGATACCACTAAATACTTTGCATTTATATCATTTACTAATTCAGCAAATCTGTTTTTCGCACTTACTCGGCAATAGTCACTCATATTTTCTGGTTCGGGTTTTAATGCTACTCCGTGCAATTTTGGTTTGTCCCATTTTGTTAGTGTTTCTAAAACGTGATAAAATCTGCTGTACTGTCTGGAATTATACGGGGGGTCGATATAAGCAATATCCGTTTGAATTTGTTTTGCCAGCGAGTTTGCATCTTCTCTAAAAATTGAAACTGTTTTGACTTCGACAGGATCTATCGGTCGCATGAAGAAATTATCTTCGATAAATTCTTTTTTGAAATATGCGTCATAATGCCCAACTGTATTAGCGATTTTATCTGTTGAGTAAAGCAATGAAGCTATCAAAATATAATATTCTTTTTCAGTAAGATTATTTTTATTTTCTTCGATATTTTCTCTGATAAATCCGATAATCTTTGCTGAATTTTTAGAGAAATATTTACCACCAAAATTTATAGAAAAATAATTTTCATCTAAATCTTCGTCATTGATATTATTGTAATCTTTTATGATGTTATTTATTTTTTCTTGATTCCAATTTCCTTTGTCAAAAAATGCTTTATAGATGGCCTGATTTGAATATAGAAAATCGTTCAGAATAATTTCGTTGAAGTGTTTACTTGCAACAGAGGCAACTACGCCTGTGCCAGCAAAAATATCGGTAAAAGAATTTCCTTTACATTCTTTATCAAGAATAGAAAAAATCCACTCTATTAATTTGTACTTATTTCCAATATATCTACGATTATGTAGTTGAAAGCGATTTTTTCTTACTTGTGGAATGTAAAAGTATGTTTCTTGAATTTTTTCAGCGCTTATTTCATAGGAAGGTTTTTCAATTTCTAGTAAGTCAAAAAGCGCCGTTTGTACTCCGTCAGCAATATAATCAAAACATTCATTTTTATTTTTTAGTTTTTCGTAGAAACTATAATGTCCACCTTCGGAGACAATGATAAAATCGACGACAGGAATTCCCATTATTTCTCCCGCTTGTGCAATTTTCTCAACAATCTGAATATCTTTTTTACTTGGCGATGAATCGCCCGACGGGTGATTGTGAACCAAAATTACACTCGAAGCGTTTAATTCTGTCGCAGGATGGAAAACCTCTCTTGGGTGTAACAAAGTTTTATCAAGCAACCCAACACTAACAATTTCTTTTTTGAGTAAAACACTTCTTGCGTTGAGATATAAACAAACAAGATATTCTTTTTTCTTGTCTTTCAGATCATAAGTAAAAGATAGAACATCTTGAGAATTTTTGATAACTATTTCGTTTGTTTTTTCATCGGCATAATATCTTTTAACCAAAGAGATTGCTGACACAATTTGCAATGCCTTTGCTTGTCCGATCCCAGAAATTTTTTGCAAATCATCAACTGTAATACTTAAAAAGTTTTTGCCAAATTTTTTGATAATTTGCTGGGATAGTTTCTGAACATTTTTTCCTTTGATTCCACTACCAATCAAAATAGCCAAAAGATCACTTTTTGAAAGCGCATCAGGGCCTTTTTTCAAGAATTTCTCTCTCGGTCTATCAACTTTTGGAATATCTTTTATCTTTGGCATTTTTTTATTTAATTAAATCATCAACGTCAAAACTCAAAACTTCAGCAATTTAAAAACAAATAACCTTAAAAACAGTATATAAAATCTCCCAGAATCAGTCAATTAAAATTTGGGGATAAAAATACAAGTAATTCGTTTAGTTTGTTTCTAGGGAATAAATGTTTGGGATAAATTTCGATAAGGTTTAATTTGTGGATCGTTGTCTTGTCACACAGTTTCTATAAGAACCGTCGGTGATTGCTTGATCGGGCTTAGGAGATTCAGGATGCCAGCAGTAAAACTTTGTTATGTTGTTTTGTTGGACTGCGTGTCGGAATAAACAATCATTGGGGTCTCGATCGCAACATATCAGCGTGACAGAGATAGGTTCAAAACTTGGTTGCTGTCGTTCAGTTTGCATTTTCTTTACTTTCACAAAACCTGAATCAGTCGGGGAGGCGAGAATCGAACTCGCACTATGCACACCCCATGCGCACGTACTACCACTATACTACTCCCCGTTTTTCTTCTTGTATTCTATCAAAAATTATGACAGAATGAAACTGTTATGACCAAAAAAGATCATAAACTTGAGGCAGTGAGAATTGCTATGCAGCAGATTGAAAAACAGTATGGCAAGGGAGCGATTATGAGACTAGGCGGAGATAAAGCGGCAGAGAAAATTGAAGTTATTTCTACTGGTTCGATTGGTTTGGATATTGCTCTTGGAGTAGGCGGTATTCCTAAGGGCAGGATTACCGAGATTTATGGACCAGAAGCATCAGGTAAAACAAGTTTATGTCTTCATATTATCGCCGAGGCACAGAAAAAAGGCGGTACGGTGGCTTTTATTGATGTTGAACATGCTTTAGACCCTTCTTGGGCAAAAAAGATTGGTGTCAATTTGAATAATCTTCTTATTTCCCAACCGGATACTGCAGAACAAGCTTTAGAGATTGCTGAGACTTTGATTAGATCAGGGGGTGTTGACGTCATCGTTCTTGACTCTGTTGCTGCTCTTGTTCCTAAAGCTGAAATTGAGGGTGAAATGGGTGATGCCATGATTGGCGTTCAAGCAAGATTGATGTCTCAGGCAATGAGAAAATTAGCCGGTGTTATCAGTAAATCAAAAACAGCCATGATTTTCACTAATCAGATCAGAATGAAGATTGGTGTTATGTTCGGCAGTCCGGAGACAACACCTGGTGGCTTGGCTTTAAAGTTTTACTCTTCTGTTCGTTTAGATATAAGAAGAATTGGCAAGATTCAAGATAATAAAGGCAATGTTATCGGTAGTCAGCATAGGGTTCGGGTCAAGAAAAATAAAGTGGCGCCTCCTTTTGGCCAAGCAGAATTCGAAATTATGAGTAATGAGAACGGTATTTCTAAAACAGGAGAACTTTTAGATTTAGGTTTGGAACGGGAGATTATTGAAAGATCAGGGTCTTTTTACAAAATAAACGGTAAAGCTCTTGGTCAAGGTCGGGAAGCGGCCAAAGCATTTCTAGCCAAGATGCCTAAAATTGCCAAAGAAATTGAGAGAAAGATTTGGGAGAAAGTTAAAAAGGCAAAGAAAGAATAATCTTTCGTGCCGATAATCACTTCTATTAAGCTTCAAAGAAAGGGAAAGCGATTTAATATTTATCTAGATGGAAAATTTGCTTTTGCTGTTTCGGCGGTAGCCTTGACGAAGGCCAATCTCAGGATAGACCAGGAAATTTCTGAGAAAGATATTGAGAGATTAAGAGATAAAGATTTTAAGGAAAAACTCTATAATAGGGCACTCCATTTTTTATCTTATCGGCAGAGGAGTGAAAAAGAAATTAGAGATTATTTGAATAAAAAAATTGCATCACAGAAGACACAGAAATTTGCTGAGAGTACTGATAAAGTTGTTGAAGAAATAATTGCTAAATTAAAAGATCAAGATTTAATTGATGATCGCGCTTTTGTCGACTGGTGGATTGAGCAGCGTTCGCGATTTCGGCCCAAAGGCAGGCGGGCGCTTTGGTCGGAATTATTGAGAAAAGGCATAAAAAAGGAAATTATCGAAACCTCTCTTGTTTCAGAAGAAAAAGAGTTTGATTTAGCAAGAAAAGCAGCGATAAAAAAAGTTAAGAGCTATAAAGGCTTAAAGCCCATGGAATTTCGTCAAAAAATGGCTGCTTTTTTAAGCAGAAGAGGTTTTAACTGGGAAGTTATTAAAAAGGTGCTTGACCACGCTAAGCGTGGTTCTTGAAGAAATTCAAAAAAAGAGTTAAAATAAAGACATTAATTTAAAATTTTTATTGGAGTGTCTTGTGAATAACAAGATAAAAAATTATGACTCATGCTTTCTCAGATATTTTCCGAGGTTCTAAAGATAATTCAAAAGGTGATTTAAAAAGTTCAAAACTTCTTACTAATTTAGAGATTAAGGCAAAAGAGATTATTTTAAAGGCAAAAGAAGAAGCTCTCAAAATTCGCGAGCAAGCAGATAAAAAAAAAGAGGAAGTAGAAAAAAAATTGGATGAGATTGAAAATTTGAAGAAAAAATGGGACTTAAAATTAGAAAAGCTGGCGAATTTGAACAAAGGGGAGGCAAAAAATTTACTTTTAAAGAAACTGGAGAATGAGCTTTCTGAAGAAATGGCAAAGAGAATAAAAGAAACGGAAGAGGAGGCTGAGAAGAAAGCTGATGAAAAGGCAAGAGAGATTCTTGTTTCAGCAATTAGAAGAGCTGGGACTGATTATGTTGCTGAGCATACTACATCGAGCATTAAGTTGAAGGACGAGGAAATAAAGGGCAGAATTATTGGCAAGGAAGGAAAGAATATTAGAGCTTTCGAGAGAGCAACAGGTGTCGATGTTGAACTAGAAGAAGAAGGAGAAATTACTCTTTCCTCTTTTGATTCCATCCGACGGGCCATTGCCAAGGAAGCAATGGAAAGATTGATTTCTGATGGAAGAATACAGCCGGTTAGAATAGAAGAGTTTGTTAAAAGAACAAGAAACGATTTTAGTAAAAAGATTCGTAAGACAGGAGAAGAGCTTTGTTTTCAAACAGGGATCCGTAATCTCCCTAATGAAATTGTAGATCTTCTTGGTCGCTTTAAATACAGAACCTCTTATGGTCAAAGTCTTTACCAGCACACTTTGGAGGTTGTTAATCTGGGTAAGTTGATTGCAGTTGAGATCGGAGCTGATATTGAGATAGTCAAGACCGCTTGTCTTCTACATGATATTGGCAAGGTTCTTTCTCATAAAATTGAAGGTTCTCATACTAAGATTGCTGTTGATCTTCTTTCTCGTTATGGAATATCAAAGTCGGTTATTGATGCAGTTGCCTCTCATCACGAAGAAATTCCTGTAGAAACTGCTGAGCAGGCGGCTGTTTATCTTGCTGATTCCATTTCTGGTGCCAGGCCGGGTGCGAGATATGAGCCCTTGGAGGAATATCTCCAAAGAGTTAAAAAACTTGAGAATATAGCCAAATCATTTAATGGTGTCGCCGAAGTCTATGCTATCGAGGCGGGAAGAGAAGTTCGGGTGATTGTCAAACCAGAAGAAATTTCCGACGCTCAAATGACAAAGCTTTCTCACGACATTGCTTATAAGATCCATGAGGGTATAACTTATCCTGGTCAGATTAAGGTGACTGTTATCCGGGAAACAAGAAAGGAAGCAGTAGCCAAGTAATTGAGAGGAGGTGAAGAAAATGACCAAACGTAAGCTAATAGAAATTATTGCCAAAAAAACTAATCTTACCAAAAAAATTACCAGCGAAGTAATTAAAAGCTTTTTAGAAGAGGTTACTAAGAGTTTAGCAAAAGGTGAAAAAGTAGTTCTTTCCGGTCTTGGAACATTTAAGGTTACCAATGTTAAACCTAAAAAGGGGAGAATTATTAAGACAGGTCAGGAAATTACGATTCCCGCCCATCGGGCAGCCAGATTTACTGTAGGTAAAGCTCTTAAAAGAGCAGTTAAGTGAAATACTTCATTAAAACATTCGGTTGTCAAATGAATGAGGCGGAGTCGGAAAGGATAGCCGCTGCTTTAGAGAAGGAAGGATTCCAACTTGCAAAAAAGATTGAAGAGTCCGATTTAGTAATAATTAATACTTGCTCTGTCCGTCAGTCTGCTGAGGATCGCGTTTTCGGTTTAATCAAGAATTTAAGCGAACAAAAGGAAAAACCCAAAATTATTCTTACTGGCTGCATGGTTGGTTCAGTTACCGGAAACCGTCGCCGTTTTGGATTAAAGGAATTGAAAAGAAAATTGCCTCAAGTTGATGAATTTATTGAAATTGAAAAACTAGTTGGTAGCTTTAAAGGCATTTTTCCACCTTCGCATAAAGCTTCGGCGGACAAGCATGCTTTTGTTCCTATTATGAAAGGCTGCGACAATTTTTGTACCTATTGCGTAGTGCCTTACTCTCGCGGCCAGGAGAAAAGCCGTTTATTTGATGAAATTGTAGAAGAGGTTGAATGTTTAGCAAAGAAAGGCTATAGACATATTACTCTTCTTGGCCAGAACGTTAATTCATATCAAAATTCAAAATTCAAAATTAAAAATGCAAAATTGCAGTGTAAAATTCAAAATTTAAGAAAAAAATATAATAATAACTTTGCAGTTCTTCTTGCCTTTTTGCACGAAATTCAAGAAATAGAGAAAATTTCCTTTATTACTTCTAATCCCTGGGATTTAACTGATGACATTATTGAAGCGATGGAATTGCCTAAAATTGATCGCTGTTTACACTTACCTGTTCAGTCTGGTGACGATAAGATTTTACAGCGAATGAATCGTCCTTATACTGTTAAGCAATATATGAAGCTAGTCGAGAAAATTCGTAGAAAAATTCCCGATATTAAAATCAGTACCGATATTATTATCGGTTTTCCAGGTGAAACAAAAAAAGCATTTGAAAACACAGTTAAGCTTTGCAAAAAAGTTGGTTTTGAAAAAGCATATATTGCCAAGTATTCTCCTCGTCAGGGCACGGCTGCCTATAAAATGAAAGATAGTGTTTTACATCAAGAGAAAAAAAGAAGATGGAAGATTTTAGATAGTTTGATTAATCAAAGTGGATAAAAAAATCAGATTTTTTCGTAGTTTCAGATACCGTGTTATGTGATGTATGTTTTTCTTTTTGTTTCACCGTCTTAGCGAAATTACTTTAACATTAATTAATCGCTTCCCAGTATTTAAGTAATCCTCTCTCATTTTTAAGAACTTTTTTCATTTGTGCGATAATTTTGCTTTTATATTTATTAGCGTCTGGTGGAAAAATAGAGGTTAACTCACAAAACGCTTCTGCTGATTTTTCGTATCCATCAGCCAATTCATTATAGCCCTGTTCTCTAAAATACATAGTCGCAAATTTTCTGGCAGAATAAAATCTTTCCAATTCAAAATTAACAATATCAACACCTTCTTCAAGATTTTTTATATACCTTTCCATAATTTCCAATGATTCATTTACTGTATTTTTCATTGTAAACATAAGTTCTCTATTGCTTATCTTTTTTCCGTCTGGCGTGAACCAAAAAACCAAGTGCGTCAATCCCGAGCCGACTGAACAGCTGATTTTTGGATTAGTGCGATTAACATCTTGCGGATTAGGAATTATAGCAAACAAGTTTTTTTCATCGTAGCCCTCGATTACATTATAATCAGCAAGGCAGGGTGAGCCAGATGTGCCAATCGGTATGCCAGACGAAATTATTTGTTTATATTCATCCATTGGCGGATTAAAAAAATACGTTCGAAAATCGCCTCCAAGCTTTTTAATTTTTTTACTACTCCACGGCGTTCCTTTGTCAATTATTTGCCTTCGAACATGCGGAGTGTAACCTAAATTACTGGCCGCCACAAGCAAGCTAGCCGTTCCGCTGTCGTCTGGCCCAGCAGAAATTCCGCCATTAGGACCATAAGGAAAATAGTAATTAAAACTAACTGCGCTACCTTGATAAACATATACTTCCCAAAATTCTATATTCGGATCAAAATGCTTCATTAACATGGTGGCGGAAGCTAAATAACAATGTCCCCCAACTTTATTGCCGTATTTTTCGGTTTCAGCTGTATCCGAAACAGGTGTTAAATCCATTTTATATTCTTTAGGATAAAAATATTTTTCTTTTTTAAAGTGAAAATAACTAACAATTATTACAAGTATTACAAGAACCAAGATGGTTGAAATAATAATATAGATTGTAGTTTTTTTGTTCATATTTGTAACTATTTAATTATAAAACAAAATTTGTTCATTATAGAAAAGTGTTAGGCGTTAACAATAAAAAGAAAATCATATTTCACATAACGTTTCGGTATATCTGAGATTCCATTTTTTACCTTAAAATCCATATTCTTTAAACTCATTTTCTAGCGGATTGCCTTGGCAGTAATAAGCTTTTCGACTCTTTGTATCAAAAATAAAGGCGGAATGAGTAAAACATTCATCTTCTTCTTTTGTTGTGCAAATCGCCGTCTTTTTCCTGGCGTTCTTTCTATCCCGCAAGAGTTGCTGAAAATCCTTTAAATTTTTAGCTGTCGAAATTAATTCCTCAGCTCTATCGTAATGATCGTGCGACCACTGCTCAAAACCTTCTACTGTATCAAAACTTAAGTTTCGACTTGGAAGCTTTACAAAATGGTTCGTTTTCACCATAGAACTTGAGACTTTTTCAATAAAGTATTTTTCCGGTACCCCCTCTATTGCAAAACACTCCCTTGGATCAGCCACAAACATATTACCGCCAATCCTAGGGTTGAAGGTTTCAATAATTTCGACAGCTTCTTTGGCAGTCAAAGCATCTAATATCAAACGTACATAAGGTCGTCGGATGTAAGAAATTTGACTTTCAGTAACTCGGACAAAAGTGGATATATATGCAACGCCTTTTTCATTGATTCCGCCGTAGTAACCATCCTCGTGTGGATCAGGATTCTGTATGATGAGTTTTTTATATTTGTCAGCCTTAGAATCGAAAAGTTTTATTTCATCATCCCATCTCATCCAAGACACCGGATCCCTTGTTTTAAGAAGAAACCAGCTGTCATTTAATTTTTTGGCTGCTGTTGTACACATAGTTGGATTTTATTATAAATAAGTAAAAAATAGAATGGCGCCTAACGTTTAAGTATATGAGAAATTTGCCTTATTTTCTTTCTCGTTAAGACTAGTAAATCTGCAAACATCCTAAGGTTTTATCTTGTTCAAACAACAGAATATCTTGACTGTGTTCCTTCAATAAACGTTTGATATTTTGAGTGGAAGTATTACCGATTCGGAGCCAAATTACTTTGGGCGGGTATCCATAAACAAGGCTTCTCTCGTTGAAATCAGAGTCTTGGGTTACAATAGTAAAACCATTATTACGAGCGTAATTCCATATCTTCTTATCGGAAACCTTGTGCAAACCAAGAAGATAAACGTGGTTTGAACCCGGGAATAAGTCTTCAAGTTCTTTAACCAGCTTGCGCGAAATGTTTTGATCGAGGAGTAATTTCATGGCTTGCCGTTGTTAGAAAATGCTCTCTTTCAGAGGCATAAGACAAAACCGCCTTAATATCCTCTTTGGTTAACTCAGGAAAATCACTCAGGATTTTCTTTCCAGTCATTCCTGAAGCAAGCATCTTTAAAACATCGTAAACGGTGATTCGCATACCTCGAATGGTGGGCTGGCCGCCGCGTTTACCTGCTTGAATAGTAATAATGTTTTTATAATTCATGTTTTTATTCTACTATATATCAAAAAATAAAGCAAAATTGCTGTGTTCTTTAGAAGCTCTCAGAGAAAAGGAGGAGGTGGAGTAAAAGCGCAGCGCCCCCGAGCGAAGTGAAGAGAAAGCCTGTCTTAAATTAGACTCCAAACTTTACTTTTTTTATCTTTAAGCCACTTGACCCATTTCTTTGTTCC
>Ga0265594_1001356_pt1 | contig 18940 bp, 19 predicted proteins | sample saktaG_11_FD_190147 | JGI IMG/M metagenome (GOLD analysis project Ga0265594, IMG submission 190147) | Saline water microbial communities from Sakinaw Lake, British Columbia, Canada - sak_2011_5_24_80m | ecosystem: Environmental > Aquatic > Non-marine Saline and Alkaline > Saline ... | reverse complement strand
GTTCGTAGGCTGTAGCTCCAACCTGCTGTTCAAGCTCTAATTCCATTACCAGGTTGAGGAAGATAGTAATCAGTTTCTTCATTGCCTCTTCCTGATCGGTAATATAATCACGAACTAGATCAAATAGTTCCATGGCTCTTTTCTCCTTTTTTCCAAGTAGAAACAGGGCCTTACAATTTTACAACACTTTCCTTACACTGTCGAATTCTTAAAGTGCAGTAGAACAATGTCAGTGTGAAAGTCAGAATGTAATGTGATTACATGCTGCCTGAACATGATGATATGGTATCACTTGGTTTTAAGACAGAACCTTCCACCGTTTAAAAAACTTTTTATGATTTTATGGTTTGTATGAAAGGGTAATTGCAATAATGACGAACCTTTTTAGCGAACGCAGCCTTATACCATGTAGGACAAAGTGCACGTCCTGATGTAAGCCTCATTTTCAGCACTCAATTTGAGGGGTATACAATGAACTTATATCTGAAATTAGAGCATTTATGATAGTTTCTACGGAGATAAATATGGATTTTATATTGATTTTTGGTGGTGTTCTCCTCCTTCTCATAATCGGTTTTATCGTGTATGCAATTTCGGTATACAACCGGTTTATGTCCCTTAAAAATGCTGGAGAAGCAACATTAGGACAAATCCGGGTGGCAATGAAGAAACGTCTTGACATGATTGAACAGTTGCTTGGTGCAGTGAAGAGTTATGCTACCTTTGAGAAGGAGACATTTTCAAAGGTAACTGCCATGCGGGCAGCTGTCGGGTCAGCGAGTCCAGCGGAAATTGGGAAAATGGAACAGGAAACACGTTCAATTTTCGGGCGTCTTCTTGCGGTTGCTGAGAATTACCCTGATTTAAAGACAAATACAACTGTTATGCCACTGATGGATGCCGTCAGGGGAGTAGAAGATGAGATAGCCAGACAACGGTATACCTACAACAATATTGGTCAACAGTTTAACACGATGTGTGATACTGTCCCGTCCAATATTATCGCCAGAATCTTTGCCATCATGAAGATGGAATATCTGGAGTTTGGAGAAGAGATTGAGAAGGTACCAGATATCAGTTTTTAAGCGAGCTGGTTTCATATGACCGAGAACAAACAAATTATTCTCGTCTTTTTAATTACTCTAACCATCGGTCTCGTTGGTTCAGTGTGTATTCTCGTTTTTCCTTCCCTGATACAGCCGGATCTGGTGGTCAGCAGATATGATGTCTCATTCTCCTGGGATGGTACCCTTTCTGAAGAGTATCAGTATACAGTCAGGGATGCAGGGACTTACCGAAGTCTGAACCGGCGGTTTGATGATTCACTTTATCGTGAGAGTCAGTCATCTCCGTCAATCGAATTTCTTTCAGTGACTGCACCAAAAGGCACCATAGCTTACCTTAAGGATTCTTATAACAGGGTCTTTCTTCCTGGCAGTGACCAGCCAGTCCCGGACGTAATATCAGAATATGCAGCACCCGGAGAGATGGGAGCCTATAATCCGTCATATTATGATGCTGGAGTGTATACGGTAGAGTATCAGGTAAAGATGTATCCCCCGGTTGAGTATGATACGTCTTGTGCTCACCTTAATCTGAAATTTGCTTCAGATCATATTCCGTATACTGATGTTACTATCTTCATTCCTGCACAGTATGTTCAGGAAGTGTTTCCCCACCCTGATACACTGTCAGTGAAAAAGCAGGAAGATCAGTATATCATCACAGGCAGTGTGGGCGAAAATGAGGATCTCGGTGTTGAATTGCTATTAACACCAGAAATTCTAACGGTTCTTCCAGGTTTTCCTGTTTATTATGAGAACGTTGAAGATAAAACCCGGGATGCGAACAAGTTCGGAATCAGTCTGATTGAGAGTGGTGTGCAAATACTCTTCTCTCTGGCAGTTCTGCTCGCCGTTCTCGTGCCATTTCTCCTGATAGGTATCTGGTACCGGTACGGACGGGAAAAAGCATTTGTCGTGCCTAATTCCCTTAGTTTTGTTCCAAACAGTACACTTTTACCATGGATGGTGAATCTGATATTTAAAGGTGATTCGGTCTCGTTTGATGATGACGGATTTTATGCAACACTTCTCTCTCTTCACCGGGATGGGAAGATAACAATTCAGACAAAACCGGATAAGAATATACTCATAACTGTCATCGACAATTCCAGTCCGGACCGGTATGAGCAGGATGTCCTTACTTTCCTCATCGCCATTGGTGAAGACAATGTGGTTGATACGACGACTCTCTCCACTCTTGCCAAGGTGGCAGATACTGATTCATCAGTACAAAAAACCGTTCTGCACTATCAAAAACTCCTCAATATGGTAAATTCTGCAACTGATGAAGCTTTAATCGGGAAGTACATCATAAACGGGAGAACGCATCTTTTTCCAATTCTGGGAGTAGGTATAGCCGGAGCGGTGATATCATTCTTCAGTATCATAATTATTCCTGAGTTTCTGTTAAAACTTATATCAGCACTCGTTCTCTTTGCGATAGTCTCGGTGCAGGCCGGTATTGCTCTGGCCTTTCCTGCAACGTTGTTTGGCAGATGGAAAATGGATTATTACAAGGAAAAACTTGAATGGGATAGTTTTACTGCTTTTCTCTCTGATTTTGCAGAGATGAAGAAGTATAGTCATGAGGATCTTGTTATGTGGGGAGACTGGCTGATTTATGGAACTGCTCTTGGTGCAGGAGATACAGTTGTGAAAGCCATGGAACAGCTTGATATCCATTTGCCCTTTTCAGAAGAGTCGCCAGGTCTGTACCGTGCTTCACTGACATCAGCATTCCTCCCGGTTATGGCATATTCTGTTCCTTCTTCATCAGGATCCGGCGGGGGCAGCTTTGGTGGAGGAGGCGGTTTTGGTGGCGGGGGTGCCGGAGGTTGGTAATCCCGAATCTTCCTTTTTTTTCAGGTGTCATGCACTCCCAAGGGATACATCACGTTTTATTCTGATTGGTATACAGAGAACCCAGGATGGACCCCGTTACCGTGATATCGTACAGGAGTACGTCATTTCAGTACTCTCATCGTTTTCCCTCTAATCCACCACCATTTTTACAGATTGCACAATGGATAATTACGGGACACGTCCATATGAATCGTGCCTATAAATCAGGGTATTTCAGGAAAAAAGGAGATTTTGTTCTATGCAATCCGGAAAGTAATAGAGACCTGTGCAGTTACGTCAACATCACCAGGATCAATAGGGGTTGCAGCAGGGGCAGATCCTGCTTCCATCAGGTATGATGCTTTGTTTGTTGTTCCATAGTAAACCGGCGGATTATATGATTCCTGAACATTCACGGTCTTTACTGAACCGAGATTCTCACCGAGTGCTTCTAATACAACCTGTGCATCTTTGCGTGCCTCATTCACTGCAGCAACCAGTGCATCTGCCCGGTACTCATTTTCTTTCTCAGGGCTCAGGGTAAAAGTGACATAATCAATATCATTTGCCCCGTTTGCAATAGCAGTGTCAATGATCTCACCGGTACACGAGAGTTTGTCGGTCTCTATGTTGATGGTGTTTGTCACCTGATAGATGGTCACATCTTTTCCATACTTTGCAATCTGGGCATCATCCGGGTAATACACTTCAGAGATGGAGAAACCACCGGTCTGAATCTCTTTTTCGTTCAGAGCACAGGTATCCATTGAACTGAGCGCAGTTAGGATCTTATTCATAGATTTTGCATTATCTTTCTGCAGGTTTTTTACATCAGTCCCGGTAGTCTTGACAGAGAGGGCGATCTGACAGACGTCAGGCATTGTCTTTATAATGCCGGTACCTGATACGTAGATGGTGTCTTCATCCACAGTATCGCTATCATCGGCGATACAGATCGGTGCAGCGATAAAAATAGCGAGCACTACGATAGTTGCAAGAGCGAACACAATTCCTCTGTTCATACTAGCAGTAATTCGTATAAATACATACACTTTTCCATGACTTCGAGTGGTTTGGTAACAATCATTACTGATGTCTGCAATAGTCTCTCTCCAAAAGGTATATCCGGAGGTTCATAATAAAAGAAGAGGGTGCGTGAATCAGATATTGACTGGGAAATCTATCATATCATAGCGACTGTAGATGAGGGGTGTCCCCGCTCGCGTATCATTGATGAGACCCTCTATGAGGATGAGGTAATCCACAATTCATTGCAGAGGCTGTTATCTTCTCTTTTAATACATGAGTGTAATCAGGTATACCGTGTTATTTCAGTTCAGGAATATATGCTCAAATGCCAGCTGAAGTACTGTCAATCAACATCAATTATAATAGAAAACGGAATAATCAGAGTAAAACGGCCAGATGAGTGATAGGGTTGAATAGAGATGTTGTAGTTCTGAGAATTGGCCACAGACCCCAGCGCGACCAGCGGGTAACGACTCATGTAGGTCTTACTGCACGGGCACTTGGAGCTAATGGAATGTTTCTTGCAGCTAACGATGCCGGCATTGTCACCGGTATAGGTGATGTCTCCACCAGGTTTGGCGGATCATTCTTTGTACAAGACGGAGTCAGCTGGCGCACGTGCATCAGGAAATGGAAAGAGAGTGGAGGAACGGTAGTTCATCTGACCATGTTTGGACTGAATCTTCCTGATGTCGAGGAGCAACTGCAAAAAATAGAACGTCTGATGGTAGTGGTTGGTGCTGAGAAAGTACCAGGAGAGGTGTATGAACTTGCAGATTATAATGTTGCGATAACGTCACAACCACATTCAGAGATTGCCAGTCTTGCCATATTTCTTGACCATATTATCGGTCCGGATGCACTCACAAAGGAATTTTCAAACGCTTCTATCAGAGTGATTCCTACAGCCAGGGGAAAATGTACAAAAGGACCATGAACGATGCAAAACAGTCAGTACTGATTGCCGGGTTTACCACAAGACATGTAGCAAAATCTGCAAAAAACGCAGGATTCCGGGTTTTCGCTCTCGATAATTTCTGTGATCAGGATCTCTTTTGGTATGTCGATGAGGGGGTCAGGTTTGAAGATCTTTCTGAGCTCCCTTCTGCTATTGAGGATATGTGCACGAGATATGAGATAGATGGAATTGTTCTGACTTCAGGAGCAGAGGACCTCAGGGTAAATAAAATCCCCCGTATCGGAACATCCCCTGACATTGTCGCACCATTTCTTGATAAGAGACGAACACAGCAGTTTTTTACACAAAATCGGTTTCCGGTCCCTTCTTCTATCGATCCTGTTACCTATCCTGCCATACTTAAACCCTGTCGGGGTGCTGGGGGATGGCGAAATGTGGTGATACAGAATGATGCAGATCTGCGCGCCTGGGAAAAAGAATGGAACAATGAACCGTATCTTCTGCAGGAGATAGTGAACGGAATTCCTGCATCTGTCTGTTGTGTCTGTGACGGCAGACGTGCACAGGCAATAGCAGTAAATCAGCAGATACTGCGTGGGAGTGAAGATGCTCCATTCGGGTTTGCCGGATCTTTAACGCCTTTTTCTCATCCTCTTGCACACCAGATGGCTACCTGTGCAGAGGCAGTCGTTGGATTGAGTGGATGTAAAGGAGTGATCGGGGTTGATTTTATTGTATCTGACGAAAATTTCTTTGTTATCGAGATTAATCCCCGGTTTCAGGCGACGCTGGATACGGTTGAGATGGCAATGGGGTGTAACCTGTTTATGCTTCACTGTGATGCATGTAATGGTATCCTCCCCTCAAAAATGCCTGTTTCACAACAGGTTGCGGTTCGTACTATCCTCTTTGCCAGGCACAATATGCGAATTGATGAAGATCTCTCCTCTTTGAGACCCCTTGTTGCTGATATCCCATATCCGGGAACGATTTTTTTAGAGGGGCAGGCAGTTATCAGTGTGTATGGATGGGGGGATAATGAAGAGACAGCATGGAGTATGCTCAATACAACTATATCCCGTGTGACACAATATATGCGGTGATGGCCACCTTTAAGGAAATTCTTAACACTCATCCCGCTATCGTTTCGTATCTACACCGAATGATTGGGGATGAGGGAATGGAACTTATTGACAAGTTCCCGGAGAATGAAGAACATAGTGATGAAGACCTTGCGGCCATGACCGAAATCAATCTTAATTCTGTCCGGAATACTCTGTATACATTATACGAACGCAGACTCGCAGAATATCGACGAATTAAGAATAATGAGACAGGATGGCTGACATATCTCTGGCACCTTGAGGCTGATAATATTGAGCCTGCCCTCTCTCAGGATGTGGATGTGGTTCTTGGAAAATTACGTGCTCGTGCCAGGTATGAAGAACATAATGACTTTTTCATCTGTTCACAATGTGGACTTACGATTACCTTTAATCAGGCAATGGATCTGTTATTTAAATGTCCGACATGTGATGAGCCGATGGGTCATTTTGAGAACGAACTTCTCTTAAACGCACTGAAAACACGTATTGAAGCAATTGAAGAATCCCTTGGTATTTCCTGATAGAGATGCTGCATACAAAGGAGATACACTCTCTTCTTATTACAGCCGGATGTGAAAAACGTGTTATTGAACATTGTGAAACTGTCAGACGCGTGGCGCTGGATATTACTGAAAAGATTCTCGCTGCCGGACATGCAGTGCCTGACCGGGACCTTGTTGCTGCTGGTGCACTCCTCCATGATATTGGCAGATGCCAAACCCATTCATTGGGCCATGGAGTAGCAGGAGCAGAGTGGTGCCGCAGAACGGGACTTCAGGAAGCGGTTTGTCTAATTATTGAACGACATGTCGGGGGGGGGCTTACTGCATCTGAATGTGAAAAGGCCGGCCTTTCTCCAATGGATCGCATTCCAACGACCCTTGAGGAGCAGATTGTGGCACATGCTGATAATCTCGTCAGGGGAACCACACTTATTACGATAGGAGAGCGGGTGCAGCGTTCATTGGACCAGGGAATACCTCCGGAAAGTATTGAGCGAATTGTATCTCTTGCAGAAAAAATTGATGCTCTTTGCAGGGAATAATGCAACTTCAGAGGATGATACGACGTACCTGTTCAAGATCTCTTAACTCTCTGAGTACTTCAGGTGCGATAGCATCCTCAGCGATGATTACCAGTTTGGGGGACTCAGAAAGGTGGGAATCAGTGACAAATATCTGACGGATTCCGACCCGATGTGCATCTAAAACACGGACTGCAGCTCCGATAATGCCGTGCTCGGTGGCGTCTTTTGGTATGATGGTGATAACTGAGAGCGAGAGCATCTCTGCTATCTCAGATATATCCGGAGTTGCCCGCATATTAAGAAATATGGTTGCAAATCGGTCCATTCCAAGGATACGCTGTGCAGTTGCATCTACAACCCGTCGGTCGACACCCACCTCTTTTGCTATCTGTGTTGAAGGAACCAGAATATTGTTTACAGATATACGACCTTCTCTTGTGATACCAAACCCGTTTTCAAGGAGAAAACGAATGACTTTTGCCTGTGATGGCGAGTCGTCAAAAGTGGCAAGAATTTCAGCCCACATTGCAGGTTATCTGTTGGATACCGATGTACAAAAAGCTAGGTGCGATATCAGAATAAAGATGAAACAGATAGTTATAATAGTCCTGAAGTGTACTTTGTTAAGGCACGAGCGAGGGTTGCCGAGCCAGGTCAAAGGCGCAAGGTTGAGGGCCTTGTCACGTAGGTGTTCGGGCGTTCGAATCGCCTCCCTCGCATTCTTTTGGTAGTTTTTTTGGTTTAGAATCTGTTTATTTGTATCAGAAGCGAAGAACAGTATAAAAAATTATGTGTTTTGGAACACCTGGTAATGATACATGACTTCGTAAGAACAATGACGATACAGAAAAAGACAATGAGAAACGGACAATGATTCTTACGTACGTAATTTTAATCTGCCGATCCCTATGGTTTAAGAACCAGGGGGTCTGCAAAAAAGTGATTTTCATTCCTGTACTACATTTATATCAATGGATGAGGTACTTTCTCTCCGCTGACGGGCAGGGTTGCACGGGTTATCATAAGAGGGTAGGTAATATCAGTGATTCGCTGGATAATGAGCCGTTTTCCCTCTTTTGTCATGGCAAAAACAGGGACCGTTGTGCCTGCCTGCAAACAGGCATCCTTTGCAGATATATCTCTGACCTGGCTTGATGCACAACCGGTTATAATATCACAGGTACTGTTCATCACAACGGCATCCTCCTTTGATATCCCTGTTGTATGAACACCGATGATGAGTACATCTGATGCAGTTCTCCTGACAGCCTCTGCATCATGTGCCGTTGCAACTGTGACTGCCGGCCGGGTATAGCCCCATTTTTTAGCAAGATGTACCCCTGCAGCTGGATCGAGAAGACCTGTTTTTTGATCCAGCACCCGGCCTCCTCCACATTCTATCTTCATGACTACTTCTGAGTACGGCGTAGTCTTTACAAGGCCTGACATTCGACCTCCAATTCCCTGAACCATTCGGGGATCCGTAACAATAACAGTGCCTGCCCCGTCACAGGCGATGATGGCACAGTCAAGTATTCCTGATAGAATTCCGTTGCTGATGAGTTCACTTGCCCCGAATCCGACAAAATCGGTATCATCATAGATATCCCGGTTTCTTGTACACATCCCAAACGATGCAATTCTGTTTTCGATGTTCTTTCTGACCGCTTCATCTGTCATTTCATCGACAGGAAATGCAAATCTCTTTGCAAGAGGGCAGTCTGTTATCAATGGCGGACTGACCGTTACCACCCTCCCGTCCTGCACAACGATCCGGGATCTGCCGATTGCTTCAAGAATGTGTTCATCAAAAAGCTGGATTCTCTTCACCTCCGGTACAAGATGCAGAGAATCCCTGCTGCAAGTGATACAAGGGGTATCATGAGAGAGGGTGGAGATGCAGGGGTTTGCTGCTCAGTATCATTGGTTGCAACTGGTTTGTATTTGGGACTGACAGTGACCGGCTCTATCTCTGTGTGCAGTGGAGGGGGTGTAATATGTGGAGCCAGCGTTGGGATAACATCATCATAAACATTGTTTTTCGGTATCTCTGCTATGGGTGTTGCCATCGCCTTTGCAATCTCACCAGTGTAGTCAAGGATGTAACAGTCGATATTATCAATGGATCCTTCAGCAGTAGCGTCTGTTAATCCATCTCCTACTGAGGTGATAAAGAGGTACGAGAGACCCGTCTTCATTTCTCCGTTGACATCCGTGTAAAATCCCCAGATAAACTCATTAGTAGTAGGATCTGTTACCCGTATTGTTGTTCTTCCCTGGTCAGGATCAAACCTGACATATATGTGATATGATTTGTTATCTTCAAATCTGATAGTCGTACCTCCATAGGATCCGTCCTGGGGGCTGCTGCTGGTATAGGTCTTGACATTTTCATCGGTGATCGATGAGAGGTAGAAGATGTTACCATATTTTGTATTCTCAAGACTGACAAGTACCAACGGTCCGGTACCGGTATTTGCGTCAGCGGTTCCAACCCCAAACCGAAAGGCACCATTTTTTGAGGTTGCTATCGGAGTGACATCAAATTCAAGAATAAAACCGGTCTCTATTAAGGGGATTTTTACCGTAGTATATCCACTTGTTCCTCCTTTAGAGAGGTAGTGGTACACTTTACTTTCATTGTCCCAGTAATATCGTGTCGGGTTTTTTGTCAGCCAGTCATCAGGTGAGGTTGAGAAGTCGTTTTTATAGAGTTGTATCTTCTCTGGAAGTTCTGCTGCAGAGGCATATATCTGCAGAGAGAAGAGTACCAGAAGAAGAACAATGATAATCGTTTTTTGTGTCATGGCAATCAGGGGATACGCATAGGTTTATACTCATTTTCGGTCTTGCAGGTTTACAGATTATGTACAATGACAAATGAAAGTCTCGTGTAGGGAACCCAAGGAAACGATTTTACCGATGGTGAAAACAGGCATCTATAGATTTTTTTCCAAAATACCAGGCTACACTTTTTTTTCTGGAATGTCATACTATCTAATTTTAGTTGTGGTACGTATATCCTGCCAGCTCAATATATTTTTGTATGATGCAACTGGTTGCTTTGACCCGGTTTTTATATAAATACAAATCTTTCATCAATTTTTGTCAGTTGGGTGATATATTCTTCTCTATAACGATACACGTTACCGTTACAGATCTCAACAGGGTTTTTTTTGTTTGTAGTGTTACTATCTGTACCACGTTCACCGTTCAGATGCCGTTTTTAAATATCACCTTGATTTAATGCTCTCAAAAAAAGCATCTTAAGATATATTGATGAAAATCAGAATAAATTTAATGCTTGGAAATTGAAAAAAAGTAAACTACAATCAATTCCCCAAAATGAAAGCTGAAAGGTGGAACTAAATAGGATTTGAATTACATTCCTCTGGTTGTAGCAAGATCGATTTATTTAGAGTGATTATCATTGAAGAAAATATTGCCAAATTGAATGAACTTTTCTTGAAAATTGATATTTTGGTAAATATACCCGGACAACAATTAATACAAGGAGGCAATTACTCAATATTTTACAAAGATGATAAGATGATTATTCCTATATCAGAAGGTTTGTTTGCAAAACTGAGATCTAGTACACGATATCCTAAACTTAAAATAAGCATTAGTGGGGGTACGATGAATTGAGTCTTTCCACTAATATATAGCTGTTAAATTTCTGAAGTTCAGGAAGATTAAATGAATTGAATAATATATTATATTTACAAAGAAAAAGAAATTAATAGAACTTAAATTGAGAAATATATGGATTATGCTGATATTGTAAGACAAATTCAAGCTACACCTGGAGGTAGTTCTTTAATCGCACTAAGAGAAATTAAGGCTCTTCCCGGGATTTTGTGGGATGATGAAATCGTAGAGAGAATCGTAAGTGGTACCTATTTAGATCGATTTGGCGTTTTGGTTGCAACTAATAAACGAGTAATATTTGTTGATAAAGGGCTTATCTATGGAGTAAGAGTAGAAGATTTTCCATATTCAAATATTACTAGTATTCGATATAAGGTAGGTCTAATTATGGGGGAAATTACGATATTTGCATCAGGCAACTCAGCCGAAATTAAAATGATCCATAAGAACCTTGTTCAAAATTTTTGTGAAAATGTTCGTGCAAAGATATCTAATGTCCAACAAAAACCACCGATTGCCATAAATCTTCAGAATATCCAGCCTTCCCCAAATAGTATCATACCCCAAATTCCTCCAACTGTGATTCAACCTTTAAATTCATCTCCTGATTCAACAAAATTAATGATTTATCACCCGAGTGGCCATTATTTCTTATTATTATCAAAAGGGGTAACAATTGCTGGAAGGCATATTAATTATCAAAATTCCAATATCCTGGATAATGATATTATTGCGACAATAATTGAAAATCCAAATAACCCAAGTATATTGGGGATGAGAAATGATTCTCCAGTTAATTGGTCTGCAATTTTGAGCAATAAAACACTGGATATTCCTCCAGGCAAAACGATAACAATCGCAAAAAGTGTAAAATTAAATTTTGGGGGGATATTAGGAGAAATTTTTCCTTAACTAGAAGGAGGAAAAATATCTTTAATAGAAGGTATTGGAATATAAATAATAAAAATTAATGCTAAGATAACAACAATTATTAATAGTATTATAAGTAGCACGATGAATTTTTTAGATTCTATTATTGATAATGATGAATTATTCACGTATTTTTCTATTATTCCAATATATACAATATCTCTATTATCCTCAAATATAATATTCTCGATATCAAAACCAATCAGAGATTTTTCGTATAATGATTCTAAATAGTTAGTAATTAATTTTTTTCGTTCTTTTTTATCTTTTATTTTTATTAAATTGTTTATACTTTCATTCATATTATTTTTAGTTACTTGTGACAGTTTTTTTTGGTCATCTTCAATTAAACTGGAACGAATTGTATTAAATAGCGCTATCCTGTCACTTAAATAACTTAAATATTTGTCTTTATGTTCTTTAAATTCGTGAGCAAATTTTTGGGCATTTCTAATATCTGGTGGAGTCATTAGGTTTTTGGATTCAGATAAATTATAATCTGAATCTTTCTCCTCCTTTTGGAATATAACATCAACAAAATTAGGATAATATTGAGAAGAAATAACAAAGCTCATATTTAAGTGAATTTCCTTTTTTAATTGAAGAATTAAATCAGATAAAAATACAATAGAAGAATTAAAACTGTTATATTGTATACGGAATGATTGTTTTTGGAGAATTCGCCCAATAATAATTTCGACATCTTCCTTATTTATTGAGGCATTTGCCTCCATCAATCTTTTTGATTCTTCTATAAAAACGGTATTAAAGTTATCAAAATCAGATTTCTCAGATGCAATATTGACAATTTCAAGTGAACCTGTAGGTGATTCTCCAATTGTTGCTTGAGCACTCAAAAAAAAATCATAAACACTCTCAATAATAGCATTTGCATCTTTTGGAAATGGAATTATTTGAATGAACACTCTTCTTTCATCTCGACCTCCTATTTTTTTTGCAATTAACTGAGTACCGAGTAAGAAATAATTGGTAATAATATCTATTCGAAGAGATATATTATAACTATCTATATCATCTGCAAATTTTGCATATTCTTTTAATTTACCTTCTATGCATATTCCTTTTTCTTTATATAAACCATAATTGTCGTCATCTTCCATAATAATCCTCTCAAAATTTCATTATATAATTTGCTATATTGCGAATTCTCCACGGTTTATATCCCGAAATTTGTTCTGAATCTCTTTCATTTGAATCAACACTAATGAGATAACAATGAATTTTTCTTGGGTTTATAATAGGATGTTTATCAATTTTATTAATTATTCCCTTAAAGATATGGTTATTTTGATATAATTGTTTGAATGCCACCGTTTCTATTTTTTTCGCAATACTCGAGGTTTCATGATTCGTTTTAACATAATCACCGATTACATTCAGGCTGTCTCCTTTTGTTATTACAAAACAATACTCTTTTTTGGTGCCAATTTGATCAATTAATATCGAAATGCGAGACAAATAATCATTTAATAACTCATCGTTTAGGTCTTTGTTATAAATTTCCCCATCAATTAAAAAAATTACCTTCCCCGAATTTTTTAATTTATGAAATAAAATAACATTGCCAATTTCATTAATATTTTTAATAAACTCATTAAAGTGATTATCTTTCAACCAATTCAAAAATTGAATACTACTGAGGTTTTTCTTTAATTCATCAGCTTTGATGTGTATCGAGGAAGACAATGTTGAAATTCCTGTATTAAAATTTTTTGCGTCCACCTGGAAAGTATAACCTCCTGCATAATCAATAGAGGAAATATGAATTGGCAAAAAACCCCATTTTTTGCATGACAATTCGTAAAGCGCAAATTCCGATGCGCGAGTTGAGCGTATTGGAATTCCTTTCTTTAATCTATCAGACATTTTCATTAAGGATATATCAGATAGTAAAGAGGAATCCATAGCAACTAATATTTCTTTTGGGTTTTCTCCATACATATTATCATTTAAAAATAAATTTAATGCTGCAAGAAAAACCGATTTACCAGAATTAAAAGAACCAAAAATGAGAACATCACTATTTGAAATATTAATTAGTGTTATTCGTAAATATTGAATAAATGCCATCCAAAAAATAAATGAAACAACTAATAAAAATACTTGAATCGGTGAATTAACAGTATACGTTCCAATAGAAAGAGCAAAAAAAAGTGTTATCCAGAAATACGCAGTTATTATATAGAGACAATATTTCGAAATTTTCGCAAGCCAATCAAATTTTACATAATACAGGGCATAAAATCCAAAAAAGAGTCCGGAAATGATGCCTATACAAAAGCTTTGTAAGTCAATAATTGAATGAAAAAGAAAATATAATATTATTGGAAATTGTGTAGAGATTATTAAAATGCCTATTAATCGTGCTTTTTTAGTTAGCACTAAAAAAAATGCAGATATAATTAAGGCACCAATACAAATGCTGATAAAATTTTGAACAATTGGTACTTCTCTTAAATTATGTACTTGAGAATAATGCCACACGAGAATTATTGCAATTAAATACCCTAAAAAATAAAAAATTACCCAAGATACTCTAGACCAGTCTTGAGGTCGTGTTTGAAGAATCATTCTTAACGTAGGTTAATGCGATTTTATAAGAGAAAAAGATTTTTAAATTATCTAAAGAAATAAGTATTAAAATTTAGGATTAATAATGAGTATAATAGAAGAATTAAATAAAATTAATGATTTTTGTTTAAATGGACGTTATACCATTGCATTAGTGGAAATTAATAAAACATTAAAAAGGGTTCCTAATTATCCTCTCGCATTAAGTTATAAAGCTTCTATTCTTTCTAATATGAATAAATATGATCAAGCGTTAGAAATCATTAATCAAGTTATTGCGATAGATTCTACAAATCCAAAATATTTGGCAGATAAAGCTGAAATTATTCTAAAACAGAATCCAAAATTAACAACAGAGATGAAAAGTGAAGTCAACGAATATTTGGATCAATCTTATAATTATTCCAATAACAATGATTTCGATTCTTTTCGTAGATTAATTCCTCTTTTTTTAAAAATAGGAGATGATTATCATGCTAAACAATGTGAATCATCTATTAATAATGTAGGACGAAAGAACGATAACAATATAGAAAGAGGATTTACCAAATCTCCTTCTTCAATCACAATTTCCCTTAACGATCCAATCCAAAAAGAAATTTTTGAGATTGTGCATGAATATTTACCTAGATTAATCAATAATGAAAATTGGGAATATAGGTTAAAATCAACAATTATGGATTTATATCGCGGTGAAAAAGATGCACAATATACTATGATCCTTAATTTTTTAGGATTAAAATTAATTGAACGATTAATCAATGATATTAAAAACGATAGACCAGAAAAAGTAATTAAGCAAGATTTTAAAAATAAATTAGGTAAACAAGGATTCGATCAAAAAATTGTCGCGATGGCAATAGATTTTTGGATAAAAACAGTAAATAACTTGGAAACACGATAATTTTTTACCGATCTGACCCAACATCCATAGTTAAGCGATTATAGGCAACATTGAACTGATTATTGCACCAAGCGCATTTTCCAATAGTAGTATCATTATCAAAGCAAGTAGTTTTCCCACATCTACATAATACCGACCCTTTCGCACCACAATGAGGACAACCAGGATACGTATCTGTAAAATTAAAGAATCCTGAAATTTTGGTATTATCATATCCTTCATTTTTAGCAATTTTATCCTTTATTGGAAAAGCCCAAGTAACGGACCAAATTTCAGGAGAAAATTCTTCTGCTCTCATACCAAAAAGTTGGCCGGTTTTAATGCACTTTCCGATAATTATCTGTACTTTTTTTGTACAATTTAGTTCCATTTTAAACTCATTCATAAGAACCATTCCTTATTTTTTTTAATGATTCGAGGCAATTAACATTACATGCAATAACCAATGAGATATCATCACCGCTTCCCTGACTAGATGTTTCATTCAACCATTCTGGAAGCATTTCATTTATATCATCAATTCCGGCTATTACTCCATTTGGATGGGATAATACCTCCTCCCGAATATCAAGTATAACCTTCATAAATCCATTATATTCTGAGAACGAATTAGAATAACCATCTGTAGAAACAAGAATACATGAAATTGGAGGATAGTATTCTCCATTTTTATTCCCTAAAGAAATTACCTTTATATTAAAATTTTTCCATGCTGCAGGTAATGAAAGTGAAAACGTTACATTTGCAATCAATTCATCCGATTTAATTAATGGATTTACTACTTTATCGTCATCAAATAGGATTAATACGTCCCCATCTCCAAGCTGTAAGATTACTAAAAAATCATTATAAAGAAAAAAAGATATTAATGTTGAACCATACATTTTGTATGCTGAGTATTCATTAATGGGTAAAGAGTATTTGACGGGCTGTTTTTCTACTATAAGTGAGTATGGTGCATTATGAATATAGTGGTTCATCACTTCTCTTTTCCATTCTTCTACAATTTTTTTGCCAATTGATTCACGAATAATCTGATTATTTATTGAATCAAGGTTCCATTCCCCATTAAAAACACTTTCAAATATTACACTGTTAGCACATTTGACGGCGAATGATGAACCCACATCTGAAAAGCAATATTTTTTTCCTCCATGCCCATCTGCTATTGAACAAATAAACGGAGGATTGATTAAATCAGGTACTTTTGGAAATACTGCAATTGCATCCTGATTAGGAATATTTTCGAGAATATGTGTTTTTCCACATACTGATGAATGTATTATCTTCCACAATTGCATAAAAATCAATTACCATACATCAATTTCTGTCGAACTTTTTGTTTCAGGATCAGATTTTTCCAGAATGGGATCATTTGATATCTGAATTCCACTATGTCCTTTTTCTCCTGGAAGTTTTGAGGGAGGATTTATTGATTTTTCAACTACGGCAGTAGAGACCCATTTAATAAACCTAGTCAATGCTTGAGGATTTCGAGCCTCTAACACGGGGATTTCAGGATCTGCAATAAATTCTTTCAAAGTATCTACATCAGCATCGCCAATGGCAATGGCAATTCTTACGGCTTTTTTTCCCCACGGTTCATTGAATATTGAACGAAGCCCACATTTATAATCATCAGTTGGTTGTCCATCTGAAATAAGGACAAGAACTGGTGGTAGTGCGCGGCTTGGCATTGGAGGCATTTTTAATTCTTCCGATAATAATTCAAATGCGGCTCCCATATCGGTTACTCCATCTGCATCTAAGGGTATCCATTTAAATTGATCAACAGGTGTTGGATCTTTTACAACCCATTCTGCTCCTGATGAAAATTTTAAAGCTCTAACAAATAAATGAGCTTTGGCATTTTCCCCTGCAATTTTTATCATTTCTGGAATTGTCTCATCCAATGCATTATTCACCGTTTGAATTTTATCCCCCACCATTGAACCGGAACAATCTACAATCCAAAAAAAATGAAGTGGACGGGAAGAAATTTCTCCTCCTGGTAATGTCATAATATCTAACAGTGAAATGGAGTTAATAACATTTTATAGTTGTGATTTGATTTCTCCCCATATTTCTCCAAAATCAATTTTTAAGTCATTTTTCAATGAAACGGTTTGATTTGGTTCGATTTTTACCTGTGTATTATCCGATTTTTGAACCGTCCAATTCCTTGAAGATTCATTTTTAATCCCCCAGAGGTTTTTTGAAGGGTGTTTATTCATTGTGCCGATGACTTTATCAAATTTGAATGAATGATCGAGGTGATGCTGGAAAATATTTGATTTTGAATTTAAAAAAATAAAATTTGAAGAAGAAAATTGCAATATTGTTGGATATTCTAGAGAATTTTGACATTGCCAACATTTTTTTTCATTATTTATATTCGTAATATCCCCGAAATTCTCTGCATCGCAATTATTGCAATAAATTATCGAATCTCTTAATAAGATTAATCCATCACGCCATTCTATTTCTCTAACCCTCCCATTATTAGGATCATTTAATCCCTTCGTAAAGGCTCGAATAAATAAATCCTTTAAATATTTCGGATATATTCTCCAAAAAATAATTGCATTTTCATGAATTCCTGGTTCAGGGCGATTCGAAAGATTGTTTGGATCATAAATAAAAACAGGGTCTTCTCCGTATAATCGGTTCATAGCTCGTGTATCCATACAATGAATATTCGATTCTCTTTTTCCTTCTAATGGATGAGATATAAATAGCAAATAAAAAAGAAGCACTGATAATGAATATAAATCGGTATTTCGATTTGGAAATGCCTCACCCCGGACAATTTCTGGAGCCATAAACGAAGGAGTGCCCAAAACAGAAATAAATCCATTTGAGTTATTAACTGTTACATTATCATTATCACAAATTAGTACCTCTCCATTTTTTGGATCAAAAAAAACATTTCCAAAAGATATATCACGATAACATAACCCTTTTGAATGTAACTCATAAAAACTGTCAACTAAATTGTAACAAGCTGAAATTAAATGATAGAAAGTGGGTTCAATTTTTCTTTTCATTAAATCATTTATGCTTTTATATTTTTTATCACGTAAACCCATAATATAACCGAATCCCTGATTATCCTTTGAATATACCAGTTCAATTGGCCATAAAAAACAATTATTTGGCGAACCAATTTCAACCAATTTCTCAAGAGCTATTTTTTGTTCTTGTGATGCTTGTTTAAAAAAATACCATTTTAATGCATATTGTTTATTTTCAGACTTTACTAAATATACTTCTCCTTGACCCCCAGAACCTAAAAAATCAAGAATTTCATATTCTAACCCGACAGGAGAATTGATTTTTTGTCCTTTTTCAAATAATTGGTTCATTAATAGGTATTGTCCAAACAAATCATATCAATTTTCCTTATTACACCACTGATAATAATAAAACGCGATGATGCAAGACATCAGGTTCAACCTATGAAAATGAGGATCCATTTTCATGACAAATTTCTACTCCACCCAAGTATTGAACTGTGTCACATTTGAGGAATACGATGGATTGATTTAGAATTAACAAAATAAACAATTATACGATTTACTGAGATTTCTAATAAATTATGTGTTTTTTTCTGACTGTTTACCGTAATATTCTCGGTATCAAGTAAAATGTCAGGGTATATCAGTAATCGATGCAAATAATCTGTTTTTACCACGTATGAAAAAATAGTGTTCAGAGATCAGAATTTTTATTTACGTTATCAGGTACTCTTCAGATCCGCCTTGATAATTCATGGAAAGAGCTGACTTCTGATAGTTCATCCGCCCCCAGCTATCTGGTCCGATGTTCTGGAACGTTATTTGTGGATTTTTAACAAATACCATGTTGTTATCGTCG
>Ga0265594_1001355_pt1 | contig 18946 bp, 26 predicted proteins | sample saktaG_11_FD_190147 | JGI IMG/M metagenome (GOLD analysis project Ga0265594, IMG submission 190147) | Saline water microbial communities from Sakinaw Lake, British Columbia, Canada - sak_2011_5_24_80m | ecosystem: Environmental > Aquatic > Non-marine Saline and Alkaline > Saline ... | reverse complement strand
AGAATCTGTAGATAGAATCTTAGGTAATTGAGCCTTAGAAATATTTAGATTTCCTAATATATCTTCAATTTCTTTTTCATTAAGTTTAGAATGTTTGGGTTGTAGGGCGTGCATGAGGGATTTTCAAGGGAAATTGCATAGTTTTACCTAACAATTTAACAACTTTATAATAATAAAAGATACTTAAAATTAGTTTAAAAACCTTTGGGTTGGCGAGGGTTTGTACAATAAGTATCCTCTGTTTAAAAAGTGACCCAAGTTAGTATCTCTCTTCTTATAATTGGTAATGTTCTTTAGTGTCTATTAATTTTGTTGTATTATTTTCTATAACTTCATAAATCTTTAACCAACTAAGATTTGATTTCTCAATAAATAGTAATGCATTATTTTCTCTTAACTCCTCTGATTTAAATTTTGGGAACTTCCATGAATATATTGTCTCTTCACTAAATGGACCTTTTCTGAAATCACTAACTCTTACACTATACCCCTCTACACGAACAAGCCTGTCAAATATAGAATCTAAGCTTCCTTTTTTGAATAATTGAATTTCTTCTTCATTATCCGCACAATTGAGAAGGGTGTTCCTAAAAACTTCTTCATTTTCTTGAGCTCTTTCATAGAGTTTACTAATATACTCTGGTCTTAACATACTTAAACTAACAGGTTCAATTGTCATAATAATTAGCTAATGATTGTATTTATAAACCTTGTTTCTGTTTAAAAAATCAAGTCAAATTCCTACTTATTAAACAAAGCCTGTCGTCCCTTTTATCTTTTTGGGCTTTCTCCATTAAGAATAAAATTGTTTAAATTCTTTAAGTTAAGAAGTTCTTTACTTTTAAGACATGCAGATGAACTTACTTTTATATCAATTCCCAATCTCCAAGGTCTTTTTGTAATATTAATCTTTCTTTTCTTTATATGGTCATTATCTTGATAATTCCCATTTAGGTGGTTATAAGTTATGTTTTCAAATCTGTATAAATAATCTTCTAAAGGATGAACAGGTAATATTCCTGAACCTGTTTCAACATACATTCTATTTATTATGTTCTTTCTAATTATTGGAGCAACTTCTTCTTTAAATCTTAATTTAGCATTAAGGGTTGTTTTTATTTTTCCAGAATTGTCTACTAAGAGATATTTATCTTTAATAATCATAAATTCTCTAGAGAAATATGCTTTTTAAGAATTATTATAATGGAGTAAAATGGCCCCGAAGGGATTTGAACCCTCGACACCTGGATTGCTTCATGAAACTTTTCGTGACGCAGACGAAACTTGTTTCAGTCTAAAAGTCCAGTGCTCTGCCAGGCTGAGCTACGGAGCCTTATTCAATCAATTTTAATTGATTGTTATTTATACTCAGACTGGTAGTGCCAGGCCGAGCAATGTTCACGAAGCTACTCTATAGCCCTTAATTCTAAGTGGGCTTGTGAGTTGAGCTACGGAGCCTTACTAATTTTAGAAGAATTTAGTTTATAAAATTAACTTATCCATTATAATTATATTTATAATCTTATGAATTTACAGGGCATTATGGAACTTGAAGCTAAATTTAATAGGCTATTTGGAAGCAAACCAATAATAGGAATGATTCATCTTGCTGGAGATAATAAAGAAGAAAAAATTCAGAGAGCTCTGGAAGAGTTATCAATCTACGAACAGGAAGGAGTTGATGGAGCAATAATTGAGGATTATTATGGACCTGCAGAATATATTTATGAAACTTTAAAAGAAGCACAAAAACAAAATTATAAAATAATTCTGGGAGTAAATAATCTTAGAAATCCTTATGCAGGTTTTTATTCAAAAAATCTTGGAGCTAAATTCGTGCAATTTGATAGTGTTCAGTCAAATCATTTAGATATTCAAGTTTATGAAGATATGAAAAAGCAAAATCCTGAAATGGCTATATTGGGAGGAATAAGATTCAAATATACAACTTCTTCAGAGAATTCTCTTGAAAAAGATTTGGAAGACGGGATGTCAAGGTGTGATGCAATTGTTACCACAGGTGAAGGAACTGGCATTGAAACTCCAACAGAAAAATTAAGAATATTCAAGAGTTATCTTAGAAATTTCCCTTTAATTGTGGGTGCAGGATTAAATACAAAAAATGCTTCTGAACAGCTTCAAATTGCTGATGGGGCAATTGTAGGAAGTTCTTTTAAGCCAGCCAAAAATATCAGATTGCCTGTGGATAAATATCTTGTCAGGGAATTAATGGATATTGTAAAGGAGATTAGATAAAATGAATCCTAAAAATTACATCGGAGTAACCGGGCTTGTTTCAAAAGAAGAAGTTTCATATATTTGTAAATCATTTGAAGATTTTGGGCTTTATGATAATCCATTCCATAAACCAATGATAGGAATTCTCGCTTCTTATAAAACATTAAATAATATAGAAGTAGAAAACAGAAGATATCCTAAATTAGATGCTCTCTCAGAATTAATAAACGAGATGAAATCAGGAACATTCAAAACAATCCATTATAACACCAGAGAATTTAATTCTTTATTTGAACAAATCTCAAAGTTAATTTCCATTCCTTATTACAGAAATTCTCTTGATGGATTACAGTTAAATATGACTTACCCTCCAATAGGGCAAGTTGAAAAGATAAAAGAAAAATTCCCAAAATTGGATGTTATCTTTCAGGCAAACTCAGGGGTTTTAAATTCTGGTTCAAAAAAAGAAATTGCAAAGAGTATAAAGAATTATGAGAATTTAATTGATTATGTTCTTATTGATGCTTCAGGAGGAAGAGGAAAAAATTTAAACATACTATATTCAGCAGAATTAGCGAATGAAATTAAAAATTTGAACCCCAATATAAATATTGGGTTTGCAGGTGGTTTTGATAGATGCAATGTTTATAGAAATTGTGAAGAATTAATTTTGTTGTATGGAGGTTTTAATCTTTCAATTGATGCAGAAGGAGGGTTAAGAGACAAGTTGAGCAATAAATATGGTGATGATTTATTAAATATAAACAAGGTTAGGGATTATATTCAGTCTGCTTCCTCCATTTTTAGTATAATTAACCGAGTTAGATAATATTATAGTAACTTACAAGTGCTTCTTCAACCTTTCTTCAAGTTCTTCAGCAGGCATCGAACCTGTAAATTGCTCAATAACTTCACCATCTTTAAATAGCACAAAATTAGGAATAGAATTAACTCCAAATTTACTAGCAATATGTTGGTTCTCTTGAACATCAATTTTACCTATTTTTATTTTTCCAGCTAGTTTTTCACCTATTTCTTCTAATATTGGAGCCATCATTAAGCAGGGCATACACCAATCAGCAAAAAAGTCAATTAATACTACACCTTTTTTAATAAACTCGTCAAACATACCATTTGTTAATTCTTTTGTATACTCCATAATTTTATGTTAGAAAGAAGTTATTTATAAAATTGTTGGTTTTATGATCTGGCTTTATCCAGCATTGCCTGTTTAGTAGCCATATGCAATTCCTGATTGTAATCTCTCATATCAGTTATCTGACTGCAATATTTTCCTTCTGTGCAAAAACCAACACTGCATTTGGCTTTCAGAAAATAATCTAATTCAGGAACAACCTGTGCAATCAAATCTCTTTTTTTCCATGAACTCGCCTTTCTTTCTGGTTCACATGTATTGCATAATCTCAATGGGAATTCCAAATCAATCAAGTTTGTCAAATCATAATTTTCCAAAGTCCTGACTTTTATATTTTTAGGGACAATATATAAAGAATCCCTTAAATCAAAACCACCCTTCATCATTTTATCATAAAACATTAATTGTTTTGCAGTATGATAGACATAAGGCATAATTAATTCTTTTTGTTTTTTTAATCGGCCATCAATTATTATGTTCTTTTCTAATTCTTCTAGGATATTAGCAATTTTACTAAAATCATTCTCTTTATATGCAGATTTAATTATTGGCCAAAGAGGTTTAACTCCTTCTAAAGCCCTATATGCAGCAGAATAGACTGATTCAACGTTTTGCCTTAGAGTAGAATGTCTCTTTTGTTCAGACCAGACTCTCCAGGATAAAGTATCTGCAATCTTCACTCTTAATGCTTCATTGTATTCATTTGAAAATTGTTTTAATGCATACATGCACTCTAATGATTCTTCATGTAATTTTTCAGAATCATTTATTTTTCTTGTTTCTTCAAATAATTTTTTTAAATTATTTAATCCTTTAAAAAATCCAGGTGTAAAATCTTTATAAATATCAACAATGACAGGATTAATATTCATTCCTTCTTCTTCCCCCTTTTCCAAGGCATAATTTGGGAAAAAAGGATCTTTGAAAACATTATAATGTAAATAAGTATCTCTTGGAACTTCTATTCTTTGTTTAAACATTATATTTTGCCCTGCTTGTTTTTCAATTTCTGGAAATTTTTCAGAAAAAGCATGTAATTCTTTTGGAACAAATCGTCCGCAAGGATTTGATTTATCTACCCTGACTTCAGAGGCTAGTGTTGATAAAGTATCCAAGGGCAAAACAATAAATAAATCAGCAGGATTATTGTAAGGAATAACTTTATTAAAGGTTTCAACTCCTCCTAATTTTCCAAATTTTTCTTTGAAATCTTTTGAAAGATTAAAGACTTCCTCGGAAATCTGCATATATTCCTTTAATAATTTACTGTCAGATTCTAAACTTTTTGGAATCGCAATTTCTCCTGCATTAGTCTCCCTCCTCCTTGAACTTGTTACTAAAGAACGGGAGGCGCACAAACCAGTCAATCCAGAATCAATCATTTTTGTCCCATGAACTCCTAATACAATCCCTGAAAGCCCTCCTAAAGAATGCCCTCTTCCAATTCCTGTTGCAGTTTTATTAAACAGAACATCTTTAAAATCTGCATTTTCAGGATTTTCAATATCATCCAAGATTTCTTCTTCTAATTTTGCAAACTCCATTCCATGAGAAACTAATGATTGTGAATATGCAACAAGTTCATCTCCACCTAAAAAAGTTCTTCTAAATTTTTCATTAAAAATTTTTTTTAATTTTTCATTTTTAATCTCCATTCCTGGCCAGAAACCCAAAATATTAACATTTAAATCATTATCAGTAGTATATATTTTTCCACCATATTTTATTGTCATTCTTATTCAGAACCTCATTTTATTTATAAAGATAATCAAACTCCAAAATAGATATGTTTGTATACATAAATTTTTTTAAAGAAAGAACCCATAAAAAGAATATGACTTTAGTAAGTGATATAACATATCTTGCACCCTTTGGAGAAATAAAAGAGGAAAAACAAATAATTGCTTTGTTGGAAGATGTCAAGAACGATTTGGTGGGAGTTGATAACTCTAACAAGGACTTGTTTGATTTCAAGAAATTATTAAACGTTATAGACGGAACAAAATATGAGGTTATAAAAGAATCAATTAGACAGGTAGTAGATTTATCCAAAGCAAAACATTTGATTGATTCTTATAGACGCCAATCTGAAGGAGGATGTCAATCCTGCAAGGAACATGGACATTTTATGCCTTATCAAGATGAGCACATTTTTTATTGCAAGTTATATGAACAAGAGAAATTAGATAATAATGAACTTGATTTTGAAAATTCTCCCAGAATATCTAAATTCTCTGAAAAAGGTTGTAAAGATAAAAAGCCTGTTTTTACAAAGACAATTGAGCAAATTCTAAAAGAAAATAAATCTAAATAATTAATTCTGAACTTCAGTAACACCACCACTAACTCTTCCTAAATTGTGTTGCCCAGAATACGCTCTTTTTATATTTCCTATTACAGGCTCAAATACAATATTAAACATTCTAGCTCCTAATTCAAATGTGAATTTTTGACTACCTAAATTCGCTAAACCAAAAGTTAATTCTCCAGAATAACCTGGGTCTGTTTTTGTTCTAAATAAAGCAATTCCACATCTTTGTAAAGTGCTTCTTGGAAAAACAACAGGCATTAAGTATTTAGGAGATTTCCATTTTTCAAGAACAATCTTTTCAGAAGGGACATTTATTACTTCCATTGTCTTAACTAAAACATAAGCTCCTGGATTTAAAACCACCTTTTTATCACCTTCTTTTATATCTGCTATTTTTTTAATTTCAGGAGTGTGTCTTTCTTCAATTCCTAAAAACCCTGGTTCTGTTGTTTTGTAAACTTCACCAACTCTTAAATCTGTTCCAACTCCTTCTGGGTTTTCTAATTCTCTTTCAGAAAGATTTTCAATTAAATTATATTTCTGATTTAATTCTAAAAGTTTTAAAGCTGATATTGGCATTTTAAAAAAGATTATTTATCCGCATTTACCTATGCTCCAACCACAAATATTGCAAATAGGGTCGCTACATCCACTTTCTTTATGATATTCTGTAGAATTACACCCTTCCCCCCCGCATTTAAATTTTTCATTTATATTCTCATATATTTTCTGTTCTGCAATCTTTCCATTATGATTATTCATTTTCTTTTTTATTCTTTTTATCTTTTCTTCATCTTTTATTTTTGTTAATTCCTTTTTATTAACAACATTTAGTAAACTATTTTTTTCATCATATTTCACTATCCCTCTTGATAAACAATAATGTTCAAATGCCAAGCCAACTCCGTGCGAAGGAGAATTAATTCTTGTAGGCCCGATGCCCTGTATTTTATCACCTGCTACAGATTTCCATTCTCTTATCATATCTGCCCAATCAGGGTCATCTGATTTTAATCTTCCTGTCCTATCTAATCCTGATTGTGCAAATTCACTTGATTCTTCTTTTCCTAAAGGTTTGGTATTCTGGAAAAATCTAGAAGGGAGGATATAAATTTGTTTTTTATCATTTTCCCAGAATTCTCCAACTATTGTAAGATGAAAAGTATCATTTCCTCTTTTAATATTATAATATTTTGCATCATGTCCTTCTTTTATTGCTTTTGAACCTAATTCCACATCAATTAGAGTTACTTCCTCTACTTTTTCTTCTAACCCGCTTGTCAAAATTTGTTTTTCTCTGCTTTTATCTCTGTAAACAGTAACCCCCTTACAATCTAATTTATATGCTGTTAAATAAGCATTTTTTATATCTTCTTTTGTTGCTTCAAAAGGAAGATTTATTGTTTTAGAAACAGCATTATCTACATACTCTTGGAAAGCTGCTTGCATTTTTATGTGGTATTCTACAGGAATAATTCCAGAAGTCCTATATATTCTTGATATATCAGAAGGAACACCAACTATTTTATCTAGGCTTTTACCTTCTTTTAATTCTCTAAAGATTCTTTCTCTTTCTGAATCACTTAAATCAGAGTTATCTAAATCTCTTTTTATTGTAGGGCTTACCACTGGACTCTTATTTCCATCAGCATCAGTATGAGTGTAAACAACATTAAATATTGGTTCAATACAAGAAGAAGTATGTCCAGCTATTTGACTTATAGTTCCTGTTGGAGCAATTGTTGTTCTTGTTGCATTTCTAATTGGTTTTCCATCACCATAAATGCTTCCCTTAAACGCAGGAAAAATTCCTCTTTCTTTTGCAAGATTCATAGATTCATCTTTAGCAATATCATTTACAAATTTCATAGTGTCTTTGGCTAATTCTATAGCTTCTTCAGAATCATAAGCAACTTTCATTTCAATCAATGCATCTGCCCAACCCATGACACCTAAACCTATTTTCCTTGTTTGATGCACCATTTTTTCTATAGGAGATTGGGACCATTCGCTTATTATTGAGTTAATTTCACTTTCTTTTATTTCATATTTCTTAAGAACCTTTTCTAATTTCTCAATCTTTTTTTTAGGTTCTTCTAAAGGAAATTTACTCATGTCAATAGTATTATCTAAAAAATGAACAGAATTCCTGGTAACTTCTTCTAGCCTTTTTTTATCTATTTTTCCATCTTTAACAAAATTTGCTAGATTAATACTTCCTAAATTACAAGCCTCATAAGGTAAAAGAGGTTGCTCACCACAAGGATTTGTAGATTTTATTTCACCAAGATGGGGTGTTGGATTGTATTTATTTATTTTATCTATAAATATAACTCCTGGCTCTCCAAGCTTCCAGGCACAATCAACAATATAATTAAAAACATCAGTTGCTTTCAGTTGTAACTCTTCTTTTTCATTAAATCGTGCAGATAATCCAGCAATATTTTCTATAGGCTTTCCTTTTTCATCAATTTTAAAGTTAACATCTTCAATACTTATCTTATTAAGATTTACAGCAGTCATTATTTTCTCCAAATCTTTTTTTGTTACTGGGTTAATCTCTCCCTTTTTTGGATTATACAAAGTATACCAGCTGTCATTTTCAACATGTTTCATAAAATCATCTGTGATTGCTACAGAAAGATTAAAATTAGCACAATTGCCTTCAATGGTTTTTTCATTTATGAATTGTATTACATCAGCATGATCAACTCTCATTCCCCCCATATTTGCTCCTCTTCTTGTTCCTCCTTGATTTACAGCATGAGTTGTAGCATCATATGCACCTAAAAATCTTACAGGTCCAGAAGAAAGACCATAAGTAGAAGAAACAATATCATTAGCCATTCTTAAATCACTCCAATCAAAACCAGTTCCTCCACCACTTTTATGAACCATCCCAGCATCTTTTTGAGTTCCCAAAATACTATCCATATCATCTTCAATAGGCAATACAAAGCAAGCAGATAATTGTTGAAGTTTTCCACCAGCATTCATTATTGTTGGAGAATTAGGCATAAAATCCATAGAAGTCATCAAATCATAAAATGTTTTAGCAGATTCATATGCTTTCTTTTCAGTAGCACCATAAGCAATATCTGCATAAGCAATATTAGAAGCAATCCTAGCAAACATCTCAGGAACACCTTCTAAGATATTTCCATTTTCATCATTTTTAAAATACCTTCTTTCTAAGAGAGAAATTGTTCTATCATCAAATTTATCTATTCTTTCTTTTATATCTAACTCTAATAACTTTCCTTCTAATCTCTGTGTTAGATTTTTATCGTAGGTATCATATAATTTCTGATCACCAACACCAATTTTGTATTCTGACATATTATTTTATTCCAAGTAATTCTTTAGTTTGATTAAATAATTGGACGACCTCAGCAATAAATAATATTATACCCATGACTATAATAAAAATTCCCCAGAAAATTTCTTTTAGATTGAAGAAGAGCTTTGCAAATTCAAAGGCCAATATTAAAGTTATTGGAGGTGCAAATAGTAACATTATCCATCCTAAAATTATCTTATCTACTTTTCTCCCCATTTTATAATCCTTTTAATTCCTTTTTAAAATCTTGAATGTCCTCAAAGTCTCTATAGACTGAAGCAAACCTAATATAAGCAACCTTGTCTAGTCTTTTTATCTTTTTAGATACTAAATCACCTATAATTGAACTCTTTATTTCTTTTTTACCTCTTTTTCTTATTTGTTCTTCAATTTCGTTAATCATCTTTTGAATTTTATCTCTTGACACAGGACGCTTTTCAAATGCTTTTTCAATTCCAGACTCTAATTTATCTCTATTAAATATCTCTCTTTGTCCTGCTTTTTTTATAACATAGAAATCACCTCTTTCAATTTTTTCATATGTAGTAAACCTTTTTTTGCACTTGAGACACTCTCTCCTTCTTCTTACCCCTTGTGGAGATTTCCTTTTATCAGTTACTTTTGAATTAATATGTGAGCAATATGGACATTCCATTTTATTATTTTATCAGCCTTGAGCACTATTTTAAAGGGAAAGTTAAGCTAAGGAAACCGTTAGGTGTCCTAGTACATACAATATATTGTATGTCAACCTCCCTTTATTACCACGACTTGTATAGTAGGAGATTATTAAATTCAAATAGTATTTAAATATTCGTAACCACTCTTTCATTCGACACAACATTCACAACATTATAGGAAATCTTTTTAAATCCCTAATTCCTTTTAAGATTTAGAGGTAAAAGATGGGATATTTAGAAACAATTGCTGCTGAATGGGGTATTGCTGCTTGGTTAATTATGTTAGTTTTAGTTTGGAGTATGGTGTGGAAATTATTAGCTCTATGGAAATCAGCAAGAAAAGGGCACATTGCATGGTTTATTGTAATGGGGCTTATTAATCTTGTTGGAATCTTAGAAATTTTGTACATCTTTGTGTTTTCAGAGATGAAATGGAATAAAGCTTCAGCAAAATCAGTGAAGAAAAAGAAATAATTCTTTAATCGATATTAAATTATACAAATCTTTATATATTAAGCATTATACAAAAAATTATGAGTCGCTATGCTTTAAAAAATGACTGCCTTGGGGAGGCAAAAGAAAAACAAAAAATTCAGTTTGGTTGTTTTTCTACACATAGTCTTGAGAATTATAACTGGGTAGTTGGTTTCTCTGATATGCAAGATAGGATGGTTTATGTTCCAGAAGGAACAAAATTAATAGGACCAGATAATAAAGAATATGAGTTAAGATTAGAAGAATTGAGAAAGAGAAATCTTGGTTCAGAAAAAAGAGAAGTTATGGCTTATCTACATGGAAAAGAAGAGAGATTTGGTGGAATAGGAAAGAAATATGGTTTGGAATCTGAAGTAAAAATTTCTCTGCAAGATTCAATGATGTTAAGATTTAATAGTCAAAGAATAAAATTTAGAGTAAAACAACTTGGTAAAGAAAATCAGGAAACAGTTGATAGCCCCCCTAAAAAAGGGCTTATTAAAAGATTATTAAAGTGTGCTTAATTAATTAATTAAATTTTCATTAATTCACATTTCTTGCATATTTTGTTTCTAGAAGGTTCACCACAGAATTCACAATAATTCATTTTGCTTTTGTCTTTTTTGATTTTTTTGGAGAGTTCAAGAAAGTTTTTCATAATATTCTCTTTTTCTCTTTCTGAAAGTTGCTCAAAGAGTTTTCTGGTTTCTACTCTATATGTTTCTTTTCTATAAGGGCAAATTTCTTTTACTGTTGGAAGTTTTAATTTTTTAGTATAACGTTTTATTTCTTCTTCTGAAACAAAGAAGAGAGGTTTAATCTTTATTATAAATTTAGGACCCTTTTTATCTAGCATAGGTTTAAAATTTGAATTTAAATTCGGGCTTCCCTTGAAAATGTTTATCAAAAATGTTTGCAGTTCATCGTCTCTGTGATGCCCTGTTGCAATTCTGTCTGCCTTTAATTTTCTTGCCTCCCTATTAAGAATCCATTTCTTGAAAACCCCACAAATTGTGCAGTTGCTGATTTTTTTTGTATTTTTTTCAAAGAAAGTAACAATAGATTTTCCAGTTTCTTTTTTTAGATTATAAACATGAAGTTTAATATTCAACTCTTTGCACAAACTTTTTATGGCTTTTAAACAATCTTCACTATATTTTCCAATTCCCAGATTAATATGAATTCCTTCAATATTATATCCTAACTTTTTTAAAAGATATGCTGTTACAGCAGAATCTTTTCCACCAGAAAGCGCAACAATGATTTTTTCTTTTTTATTCAGCTTTATTTTCTTTAGAGTTTGCTTTACTTTTTGTTCTATCATAATAAATATATAGGAAAGGAGGTTTTAACTTTATCTTTTTGTTTTATTTTTTAATTGTATAATTACCCAAATTATAAAAATCATCAAAAGAGAAATTCCAGCAAATAAAAGTATTATCCAAAATCCTCCTTCATTTGGAATATATTCTAAGTTCATTTTTTAGTTTTGTAATCCTTAATTGCTAATCTTAATGCATTTATAGCTAACTCACTACAATGCATTTTTAAGGGGGGTAATCCTTTTAAAGAAGATGCCACATCATTTATCTTTATTTTTTTTGCTTTATCAAGCTCTTTTCCTTTTGCAAGTTGAGTAATCATAGATGAAGTTGCAATTGCAGCAGCACACCCAAAAGTCTTAAATTTTATATCAATAATTTTCTTATTCTTTACTTTAATATAAATCCACATAATATCTCCACAATTGTGAAGGCAAAAACCTTCCGAAATAAATGAATGGCTATTTTCAACTTCTAAATTATACACTTTTCCTTTATAATTTTCTTTTTCTATTCTGGTTAGGGGGGTATATAAGAAGCTATTGTCAATCCAAGAGCTAAGAGACTCATAAGATTTCGGGCAATGTTTTAAACTCAAGATTTCACATAATTTTTTTAGAGAATCTCTTTGTCCAACATGAATCCTATAGGCTTCTTTATGGTTAGCCCATTTGGATTTTTTTTCTTTTTCAATATAAATTGAAGAAATTATTTTTTGTCTTAGTAAAAGAGTTTTTATTTGTTGAGATAATTGATACGAAATTGTAACATAGCCAGCTCTTGGCCCAATACGAGCCAAATTAATACATCCGTCCCCCTTCCACAAACCCTCTATCAATGCTTTTTGTTTTGATATTGGCAATTCCATAATAAATTCGGGTAAATATTTATTTTGGGCACCATTTCCAAATAATTTTTTAAACCATCTTGCCAACTGAGCATTGTAAATATAAACAACAACACTTTTTTTGAGAGGTATTTCTCTTGTTTTTATTTCTAATCCAAATAAAGTTTTAGTAATTTTTCCAATGTCTTCAACAATCTCTTTTTCTTCAATATGCAACGCAAAAGAAATATATGTTTTAGATGGTTTATCTTGAATATTTCCTTCTGAAAGAAAGTAACCAAAAAGCTTCAAAAGATCCACATTAAGAGGGATTTTCTTTGGAATATTTTTGCTCCTAAAATCATATTTAGGTTTTGGGATATCTATTGTCAAATATTTAATATCCTTTTTTTTTCTTGAAAAAGGATATAGGATTACATCTCCTTTTTTCAAATCTTTAGCATGATACCAAGAAGGAATTAGGTTTTTTTTCCCTTTATTTCTTTTAAATTTATCTCCCCTTGGGACACTCATTGCAAAAACAAGATGTTCAGGAGTAAGAGAGATTTTTCCAAGTGCATTTTTTAATCTGATTATCTCTCCTTTATATTCTCTGGAAAATTTTCCTAAAATCTTATTTTCAGTGCAATCATGAGAAAAAACAATCTCTTTTTTAGTTGCTTCTTTTATTTCAACAAATTGATTATTTAATAAGATTCTTTCCTCAGGTAATAAACAAGTCGGATTACCAATCTTCCCAATTCCATCTGGGTTTTTTATCTCTCCCATGTTTTTGGGGTTTAGAAACTCTTGCATAACTTTCTTTGAATATTGCATCATTTTACTAAACCCTCTCCTTTTAGGATTTCATTATGATTATATGCTAATTTCATTTTTTTAATTTCAGAAGGTTTAAACCATTTTACTTCAGAAGTTTCATCTTTAGGTTTTGGAGTTCCTTTTGTAATTTTACCATAAAGAGGAATATCAATTAAATGAAATCTACATGCTTTTTTCGGAAAATCTTCATAAACATTTTTTGTTCTCTTAATGATTTTTATTTTAATTCCTAGTTCTTCTTTTATCTCTCTTTTAGCAGCATCTTCAATTTTTTCTCCATATTCAATCATTCCTCCTGGTAATCCCCACATTCCTGAATAGAAAATTGGTTTGCTTGTTCTTTTCCCTAATAAGATTTCTTCTTTAGAATTTCTTATTATAACTGGAACTCCTGTAAATACATATTTATGTTTAAACCATTTAATAAATAAATTTATTATTCTTGAATTCATTTCTCATTCAACCTCTTGATTAATTTTTCAATCTTTTTCTTTGACATACCATGTGCTAAACAACCTTGTTCAATTGTTTCATTCATTGCCATAGAACATCCAATACAACTCATCCCTGCTTCAAATAAAATCTCAGCTGCTTCTGGTTTTTTGTTTAATATCTCACTGAGTTTTGTTTTTGATATTATCTTCATCTCAATCTCCAGTCAACCAACGGACTTATTTTTCTCAATTTATTTACTATTTTAGGAATCTTATCTAAGACATAATCAACATCTTCATCTGTTGTATATTTGCTTATTGAAATTCTTAATGAACTATTTGACTGAAGCGGAGAAAGTCCTAGAGCTTTCAAAACATGGCTTGTTTCTAAAAAATGAGACATACATGCAGACCCAGTAGAGGTATAAATTCCTTCATTTTCTAAATAACCCCCTACAGCCTCCCCTTCAATGTTATTAAATGAAACATTAACATTATTACATAATCTGCTTTTTATTGATCCATTTAAAGTTACATCTGGGATTTCTAATAACCCTCTAATTAATCTGTCTCTTAGCATTTCCATTTTTTTAACATCTTTTGCATTTGCAATTTCAACGGCTTTTGCAAAACCAACAATTCCAGATATATTTTCTGTTCCACTTCTTAATCCTTGTTCATGTCCTCCTCCATGCGATAAGGGGGTTATTTTAATAACTCTTTTAATGTACAAAGCGCCAATTCCTTTTGGTCCATGAATCTTATGGGCATTTAGGGTTACTAAATCTAGATTTTGCTTTTTAACATTAAGAAAAACTTTTGTAAAACTTTGACAAGCATCTGTATGAAATAAAACATTTTTTGATTTGCAAATCTTTCCAATTTCTTCTAAATTTTGAATTGTCCCTATTTCGTTATTTGCATGAATTATTGAAACAAGAAAAGTTTTGTCTGTTATTGCTTTTTTAATATGCTCAGGATTTACAAGGCCTTCTTTATCAACATCTAAATAAGTTACTTTTGCACCTTGTTTTTCAAGCCATTTGCATGTTTTGAGTATTGAGTCGTGTTCTATTTTTGTTGTGATAAGGTGGTTTTTTTTAGGGTAGTTTTCAAAAAATAATCCTTTTAATGCAAGATTATTTGATTCTGTCCCCCCAGAAGTAAAAATTATTTCATCACTACGGCTAGAAATTGCTCTTGCGATGGTTCTTCTTGATTTATCCAATGCATTTTTTGCTTCTTGTCCAATAGCATGTTGTGATGAAGCATTTCCATATTTCTCTTCAAAATAAGGAAGCATAACAGCTACTACTTTCCCATCCATTTTTGTAGTTGCAGCATTATCTAAATAAATTGGTTTCATTTTATTCCATTCTTTTTTATCCATTTAATACAATTATCTGTTAATTTATCAAAATTCTTTTCCTTTTTCCATTCTTGTCTTATAAATTTTCTTAGTTTAACATGGTTTGGATACCCTTTATCTCTGATTTTCCATAAATCTCTAAAATCTGAATTTAAGAGTTCTGTTAAAGCCTCTTTCAAGTCATCTGTTTTATTATAACCTATTTTCTTTTCCACCCTCTTCCACCAATCTATATTATGCAAATGAATATGCATTAATTCGTGTCCTGTAGTTTGCATTGCATCCTGTATACTGCTAAATATTTTAACATAAAATGCAGGAGGTCTCCAATGAGGTTTATAGGGGCATCTGGTTGTGCTAGTTAAATAAGCAAGAGATTTAGTAAAAGCAATCTTTTGGTTAGTCAAATTCTCTAACCTCTTAAAATATTTTTTTTCAATTTTTCTCCATGCTACATTCATGTCTTTTTCAATATCCTTGATTAAGTCATTCTTAGAATAAAGGTTATAGGATATTTTTTCTAATTTACTTTTGCAGTTAGAGAACTTTTTTCCTTTACAAATTTTTAAGATTTCTTTAGGAACATTTTTTGTAAAGTCATGTCCAAAGTGTTTTCCTGAATTAGAAGTTTCCCAAATATTAAACAAATCTTTCTCTTTATCAAATTTAAATTCTACAATCATCTTTTACAGCCCGCACAATAGGTGCATTTATGTTTATCAATTATATTTAAAATGGGGATTATAGTTTTTTTATTAAGACTATAGATTCTCTCTTTTCCTTTTTGCTTTACAAGAACCAAATTACAACTTCTTAACAAAGCTAATGCATGGGACAATTTACTTTGCTCTATTTTTAATTTTTTAGATAATTCACTCACAGAACTTTCTCTTTCCTTTAATTCAGCAATAATTTTTGTTCTTATCGGATTTGCAAGATTTCTAAAGAATATGTGGTATGTGTTGCAATTCATATGAAAAGATATTCATATGTGTTTATAAATATTCTGGTGGGATGTAAGAACCCTTATCAATAAAATTTCCTTCTCTTATTTCACTGATAACCTCCTGTCCTTTCTTTCTTGCTTCTGTATTTGAATGATATTGTGGAGCAGATATTAATATCTCTTTACCCTTTCTTAAAAGAGTAAAACCATATTTATTTTCTTGAGGAACCACTTTTAACTTTATTACACTATGTTTAATTATACTAACAAGTTTTGAAATTCCCATAGGGTTTCTCTTCCTCTTTTGTTTATAAGAATTATTGTTTTAGGAAATGATGATTAATATGGGCACGGAGGGAATCTAACCCTCGTTTCGTGGTCTGGAGCCACGTAGTCTAACATTAACTTACGCACCCATATATTCTACAAGAAATACTTAATTTTTAAGCTTTGTCTATGCTAAATTCTTTATTTCTTGAATCTCTTTTCCAGAAATAGCACACCCTTTATATTTTAAAGCATAGAGAACAGCACTGAGGTTCTCAGGGCCTTTTAATCTTAAAATCCCTTTTTTGTATGCAACATAAATTAATTCAGAAGACCTAATAAATTTAAATTGTTTAAAGAAATCAACTTTTTCTTGTTTAACAATCATTTTTGCATGTAATTTTGTTTCAAGGTATTTTTTTAATTCATTTGGTGTCTCAGCAAGACTACGTGTGGTTCTCTCATCAATAGCAACAACATTCTTTATTTTTTTATCATTTAACATCTTGCTTATTACAAGAGCAGAAGCTTCACCCAAGTCAATTAAATGTATATCTTTGTCTGCACCATAAATAGTTGTATTTGCCATATCTAAGATTTCTATTGCTTTTGCTCGGATAAGTTTATCATCTAATCCTAAAGAAATAGGCAATTCTAATATTTTTTCATCTAATAATTCCTTTATTTTTAAGGCTTCAAGTTGAAATCTTTTTATTTTAAGGGGAGTATCTATTGCCTCTTCTTTTACTTTTTGAGTTATTATAAATTTTACTTTAGATTTTCTTTTTAATTCTCTAAGCTCTGGAAGTAATCCTGCCATTGAGAGACTTATCAAAGTGCTTGCATCAAAGATAATTATGGGGTTCATTTAAACATATCCATTGCAAGTTTAATTCTTGATTTAACATCTATTCCCTTAACCATTGGAACCTCTAAAACTTGTTCTCTTTGACCAGCATAACTCGCAAGTTCAAACATTGTAATCCCAAGGAGATTTGCAGTCTTTTCCATAGATATACCATGTTCATAAATTTTAGATGCTTTATTTATACTGGCTTTTCTAAAGATATCTTGAATATGTTTCTTCAAACTTCCAGAAACTTTTATTAAAGATTTTCTTAAACAATTTAAGTTTTCTTTAATTGCTTTCTCATCGTTATCTTTAATCGAATTTATTGCATTATCTATACCCTTAAAAATTGTGTTATAAAACTCTTGCCATCCAGGTAATTTTTGATAGTCTTGTCTTTCAAGAAGCTTACTTATAGAGTAAACAATAACAGCAACAGCAATATTGTCTGGATCATGTGTTAATGCAATGGTATTTGTTGTTTGATTACTTAAATTCTTAATAGTTACTGCATCTCCTTTTTGAATAGATGCTTTTGTTCCCTCAAGGATTTTGAGGATGTTATCTTTTTCTTGCATAAATAATAATGGAAAAAAGATTATTTAAAGGTTAATATTTTAGTATAATCATGAAACAAGCAATCTTAGATACTAATTTTATATTAACATGTGTGAAGCAAAAAATAGATTTTTTTAAAGAAATACCTGAAAAAGGGATTGAAATCTTAATTCCAAAACAAGTTATAGAAGAAATTAAAAGAGTTGCAAATTCCACAAAGAAATTTAGATTTAGAGATGATGCAAGATTAGCCCAAGTAATCTTAGAAAAAAACAAATTTAAAGAAATAGATATTAGGGGTAAATATGTTGATAAGGGATTAATTAAATATGCTACAGAGCATCCAAGGCTTATTGTTGCAACATTAGATAAGGAAATTAAAGATAAATTAAGAAATTCTAAATTAATAATAAGGGGAAAAAAGAAATTAGAGATTATGTAGTTTATTTTATAATAATCCTTATAAATAAACCAGAATTGTATTTTTCATGACATTAGAAAGCACAATTGAAAAAACACAAATTACTTTTAAAAAACCATTGAAAAAAGAGAAAGCAATACTCTTTCTTTATGCTCTTGCAGAACATTTTAATTGTGCTGTTAGTTATAATATTGAAGGCCACGGAAGAATAGATTGTTCTGGAAGAAAATTTGAATCAGAAGAATATTTTGCAAAGATAGGGGGGAGGATAGATAGGTTAAAAGATAAAAAAATGGCAATGCTACAATTTGGGTTAGAAACTAAATATCTTAATGATGAAAGAGAACCTTATTTTACAAAACTCAAATTTGATCTTCCACCAGGATACACAATTGATGAAATAAACCCTGAAGAAGCCAAGTTCATAGCAGAAATAAAGGAATATATTTCAAAAAGATTCAATCAATAACCTTTTTAAACCAATTTCTACTATAATTTTTATGTTTTATTTAACTGATGTCGAAGACTATGTAAGAGTAGAGCCAAAGTGGTTTGGTTTGCCTACTGCAGAAGCTGTTGATAAACAACTTAGAGAAACTTATGCAGATTATTATGATAAAGAATTAGGAAAGGTTGTATCTATTATTGAGGTTACAGAAGTTGGAGAAGGAGTAATAATTCCTGGAGATGGAGCAGCTTATTATAATTCAAAATTTAAATTACTTGCTTGGAAACCAGAATTACAAGAACTTGTTTATGGAATAGTCTCAGAGATTACAAATTTTGGGGCTTTTTTTGATATGGGAGTAATGAGAGGAATGATTCATATAAGTCAAACAATGAATGATTTTGTAAGTTTTAGTAAAGCAAATTCTTTACTTGGAAAAGCAAGCAAGAGAGGTTTAAAATCAGGT
>Ga0265594_1001354_pt1 | contig 18956 bp, 23 predicted proteins | sample saktaG_11_FD_190147 | JGI IMG/M metagenome (GOLD analysis project Ga0265594, IMG submission 190147) | Saline water microbial communities from Sakinaw Lake, British Columbia, Canada - sak_2011_5_24_80m | ecosystem: Environmental > Aquatic > Non-marine Saline and Alkaline > Saline ... | reverse complement strand
TTAGATAAGCTTTCTTCTTCGCTCTCATTAAAAAAACGACCTTCTCTTACTTTAGCTATTTTCATAACCAAAGGATAATCAGAACCACAACCATAAAGCATAATTTGTTTTTCATTATTTTTGTAATTAGCCCATTCTTGTCCAATGGCCTGACCACTAACTGCTTTAATATATGGAAATCTTGATTTATCTTTAAGATCTTTAATATCTTCTAGATTCAATGTTGTTATCTTAATTCCTTGAACCATTGAAGTTACTGTTCCCATTTGTCCAACACCAGGAATTTTAACAGCAATATCAAGCATATTAGGTCCAAAAGAATCAACCTCATTAGTTATTAGTCCTCTTAATCCCTGACCCAAAGAAAGAATAATTACAACAGCAGACACACCAATAACAATTCCTAGAATAGAAAAAATACTACGCAACTTATTAACTTTTAGAGAAATTAATGATTGTTTAATTATTATAGATAAGCTCATATTTATTCATATCTTAATGCTTCAATTGGATTTAATTTTGATGCCCTATTAGCTGGCCAAAGTCCAAAAACCAAACCAACTCCAATAGCCATTAAAGTAGAAACAATAATAGAAGTAGGCGTAATAATAAATTGCCAGTCATAACCAAAATAGTTAACTGATATTGATATTACTAAAGCAATCACAACACCCGAAATAACTCCTATTAATCCTCCAATTAAAGTCATACTAGCACTTTCAATTAAAAACTGAATTAAAATATCCTTTCGCTTAGCACCTAATGCCTTGCGCAAACCAATTTCTCTCGTTCTTTCATTAACTACAACAAACATAATATTCATAATTCCAATTCCCCCTACTAACAAAGAAATAGCTGCTACCATTACTAAAAACATTGTTAAGGCCTGTGTAATGGTTCCTAATATGTCAAGAGCTTGGTCAGTACTTCTTATTGTAAAATCATCTTTTGTAGGATCTTCAATATTATGACGAAATCTCATAGTATTCTCAACCTGACTAATTGCTAAGGCAATATTTTCTTCTTTATCAACCTTTGCTCGAATAAAGGCTAAATGATTAACTCCAACTAATATCTTTTGAACTGTTTTAATAGGAATAAAAACACGATCATCTTGATTTTGGAACATAGCTACTCCCCTTTCTTCCATTACACCAATTACCTTAAAACTAACCTGACCAATTCTAATCCTCTTATTAATCGGATCATCATTGCCAAAGAGTTTTTGTTTAACTCCACTACCTAAGACAACGACTCTGGCCAAACTATCAACTTCTTCTTGTCTAATAAAACGTCCAAGTTCAACAGAAGTATCTTCAACATTAACATAATCATAACCAACTCCTAAATAATCAAAATCTTTTGTTTCATTTAAATAAACAAAAGTTCCTCTGCCCATAATATATGGAGAAGCTGCCACAAGATGTGGCAGCTCTTCTAAGGCTAGATAATCTTCATATGTAAGAGTAGTTACTTCAATACCAAACATTGAAGCTGGAGCACCTGATTCATCAGCTGCCCCTGGCAAGACACCAACTAGATTACTGCCCATAGATCTAACTTGAGATAAGAGTAAGTCTTGAGCACTAGCTCCAACAGCCATAATAGCGATTACAGCACCAACACCGATAATAATACCAAGCATAGTCAAAAAAGACCTGCTTTTCTGTAAAGCTAGGTTATCAAGACTAGATTTAATGGTTTGAAATAAATACATTTTCTATTTCTCCAATCCATCTTTGGCTAAATGCCTATTATCTACCCTATGATCATAAACCACCTTGCCATCTTTAAGTTCCAACATTCTGCGTGCACATTCTGCTACGTATTTTTCATGAGTAACCATTAAAATAGCATGACCATCTTCATTTAAGTCCTGTAAAATTTCCATAACTTCTTGACCGGATTTACTATCTAAATTACCAGTTGGCTCATCAGCTAAAATTAAACGAGGATCATTAATTAAAGCCCTAACGATAGCTACTCTTTGCTGTTCCCCTCCAGAAAGCTGATTAGATCTATGCTTCATTCTATGAGATAAACCAACTTTATCTAAAAGTTTTATTGCCTTATCTTTAATTTCTTCTTTATCCAAATACTGTGTATAGATAGTTGGTAATAAGACATTATCTAAAACAGAAATACGCGGTAAAAGATTATATGACTGAAAAATGAAGCCAACTTTCCTATTTCTAATATCAGCTAATTTTTCATCATCAAAATGACTAATATCTTCACCGTCAAAAAAATAACTACCTGAAGTTAATTTATCTAAAAATCCAATAATATGCATCAATGTTGATTTACCAGAACCAGAAGAACCCATCACAGCAACGAACTCTCCTTGTTTAATCTCAAAAGAAACCCCACGTAAAGCAGGGGTCACTAATTCATCATTAATATAGTCTTTAGTAAGATCATTTATTTTAATAAGCATGATATTATCTTTCCATTATAACTTCTTCTCCTTCCTCTAATCCTTCAGTAATTTCTATTGTATTCTCCCCTTCTATTCCTGTTTCAATTATTTTTTCTTTTGCTTCGCCATTTTCTAAAACCAAAACATATTTCTGACCATCTAATTCTTTAACTACATAATAAGGGAGATATAAAACATTCTCTCTTTTATCTGTTTCTATATCTAAATTAACTGTCATACCGGACTTAATTCTTTCATCTTCTGCATCAAAAATTGAAGTTATTTGATAATAAATTACTCCTGAAACTACTGTTTCGGCTGGATTAATTCTAATTATCTGACCAGTAAATTTTTCATTAAGTCCTAGGGCATCTAACGTCATTTCTGCTTTATCAGCTAAATTAATTTTAGCAATTTCTGTTTCTGAAATATTTGCTTCAATTTGAAAATTGCCAGTACTAATCATAGAAACAATTATTGAATTGGCTTCAGCCATTTCACCTACTTCTTTTTCTATATTAGTGATAATCCCTGAAACAGGTGCTATTAAAACAGTTTTATTAATTTTTTGCTGAATTTGCATCACATTTGCTTCGGCTTTTCTTATTTCGGCTTTAGCTAAATCAATATCTTCTTGACGAGCTCCTGCTTTTTTTAATGCTAATTCGTCTTCAGCTGTTTGAAGTGTTGCTTTTGCAGTATCAAGATTAGCTTGAGCTGTATTAATATTAATTTGATTAGTTATTTCAGTTGAAGAGATTGTTTGTTCAAAAGAAATCAGATTAGTTAATTGAGTATCAATACTTGTTCGTTCTGTATCAACGTTTGTCTCATGAGTAACAGACACAGAATAATCAACGAGAGGATCATCCATGGCTGCTCTTAAATATGCCAAAGCGTCTCTAATTCTTTTTAAAGCTGATTCCATTTTATTTAAAGATAAATTAATATTATCATGACTTGAATCAACTTCAGCGATGTCTAAATATTGTTCAGCTATAATCAAATCAGATTTAGCACTATTTTCTTTATCTTTAACATTTGTTGACAAAGAATCATTTCCATTAAAATATTCTTCTCTCATTCCAACAAAAGTAATTAAAAGTGCTTGATCAGCTTTTGTATAAGAGGTCTTAATAGAATCTAAACCATTTTCATATGCTTCATTTAAATCATTCTCTGCATCACTTTGTACATCGATCAATGCTTGCTCTTTATTGATAATATCTACTTCTGCCTTATCAACAGCTGACTGATAAACTTGAATATCTTCTAACCTACTACCAGCTAAAATCTGATCTAATTTTACTTTAGCAATATCTAAAGCCGCTCTATATGATTGCAATTGTGCACTTAATTCTCCAGCATTTAATCTGATTAAAAATTTTCCCATAGATACCTGGTCACCAACATTAACATCAATGCCTGTTATTTTCCCAGAACTTTCAAATTGCAAATCAATTTGTTTGGCTGGAATAACAGTCCCAGTCACTGAAACTTCTTCTATTACTTCTCCTCTTTCAACTTTTAAAATACTCGAATCAGACATATCATCTTTAGTTATCCCTTTATATGCAAAATATCCTCCCAAAATAATAACAACAATACTAGAAATAATAATAATTTTCTTTTTCATAATTTTACTTTTTAGTTTATCTCGTAAACAACATAAACATTAACTTCTATTTTGTTCTCTCCTGTTTCTATTGATGGACTCATTTCTCCTCCACCACCTATTCCAAGTGCTGACTTTTCTAAATAATCATAGCTGCTTTGCGTTTGAGCTCCTTCATTAAAACTAACGGCTCCAACTAGATTTACGCCAAGCTCCTTTGCTATTTTTTCAGCTTTATTTTTTGCATCTTGAATTGCTTCTATTCTTGCTTGTTCTCTAATCTCGTCTTTATTATCTATTACAAAAGACAGATTGCCAACTTGATTGGCTCCTTTATCGGTTGCTGCTTGAATAATTTCCCCTACATTATCTAAATTACGAATCTTAACTTCTAATGATTGTATTATCTCATAACCAACTAAAGTTTGTCTCCCAGAATCTCTCTCGTATTCATATCTAGGGTATATATTAAAAGCAGTTGTTTTTAAATCTTTTTCTTCAATTTCTAATCCCTTAAGACTATTAATTATATCATTCATTTTTTTACTATTATCAAGCATTGCATTGGCAACCGTTCTATTTTCTGTTTTTACTGAAAAAGTAATTAAACCTAAATCTGGTTTTGCATAAACCTCAGCTGAACCAGATACCGAAAACGTATCTCTAATCATAACATCCCTACCAATATATTTATTTTCCTTAATCTTATTAAAAATACCAACCATTCCAGAAATAGTTAAAACTATTAAAAAAGCAGCTAATATCCAAATTAAAAACTTAAAATTTTTATGATAATCTAAATATTTTTCTTTATTGAATTCCATATTTTTTTAACGAATTGCTTTTAAAAATGGTCCGACAACACCATTAACGAACTCTAAGCAACTTTCTCGATCTGTATAAAACCATATAATAAAACCAAGAATTAAAACTAAAATTAATATTCCTAAAAATGAACGACTAATAAATAATCTAAAAAACTTACTAATCCAAATTTTCTTTTCAGATCTTTCTTTTTTAGCTAATTTCTCTTCTAAGGAAAAATCATAATATTTATAGAACTCTGTCTTATCAATTAAAAATTTCTTTAAATTATTTTGATGAAAATTACTATCCGGTTTCTGTTGGAATAGTAATAAGAGGCCAGAAAATTTGATAAAATCTGAATTATCAATATTTTTAAAGATTCCCTTCATTTGAGAAACCCAGGTGAACCATTCTGTCTTATCTCCTTCTAAGGAGTTCAAAAGTTTCCTTCTATTCTCTTTATTAATAAATTTATTAGAAAGCTTTTCTAACTCTTTAATCATTTTTTTCTTAGAAGGCATTATTAATATAATATCATAAATATATTCTACAAACAACCAATAATTACTAATAAACCGAATATTAAAACAAAATAGCCAAAATTGATTTTTTTAGCTATTTTTAATAATAAACTAATAGTTAAAAGGCCAAAAACAAAAGAGAATACCAATCCTATAATTAAATCAATTGAAAAAGTAAAATATTTTAAATTAAGAATAATATTTCCACCTAAAACTATTGGTAAACTCATTAAAAAACTTAATTTTAATGCATCTTTACTATTAAATTTTCTTAAAAGCAAAGCTGAAATAGTTAATCCAGAACGAGATAATCCCGGTAGAACAGTTAATCCCTGCATTAAACCAAGCAAAAGACTATCTTTATTATTTAAATCAATTGTTTTTTTATTGCCTCTATTAGAAGATTTAAGCTGCAATACTCCAGTGACAATTAATAAGAAACCAATTATTAAAGTAAGTATTTTAGATGATAAAAATAACTCTGATTCTAATCCTACAAAAATCTTTAATAAAACAAATCCTAAAAGTCCACTAATTGAAGTAACAATAATTAAAAACTTAAAAATCTTTTTTGTTTCTAAATTAGCTGATTTATAATTAAATAAGGTTTTTATTAAAGACAAAACATCTTTTCTAAAATAAACAAGGGCCGCTAAAAACGTACCTAAATGTAAAAACAGAATCTGTTTTATTGCCTCTTCTAACCCTTGTTCAGCAAAAAAATTTGTTTTTATTAAAACTAAAATTCCTTCAGAACTAACTGGCAACCATTCAGCAATACCTTGAATAGTTCCTAAAATAATTTGTTCTAACATATAACTTATATTATACTACAGATTAATTAACAAAACAAAAACTATCCCAATATTTTGAGATAATTTTTGCTATTTAAAACAATATAATCTTATTTCCAATGACCATCCATCATTATTCCACCCTTAAGTCTATTTCCATATCCATATCCACCAAATCCTGCTTCTTTCATTAGGGCCATTGCTTCATCTTTTTCGCCATTTTGAATTAATTGATGAGCCTGAACCATTTTATTAAAATTCTCTTCAGTTATGCTTCCTCTCATCTCTTCTGCCCTTAAGCATAAAGAATCAACTTTTTCATTCATCATATTTTGCCAAGTATTATAGTCATTATTTTCAAAAACGACTTTCATCTCTCCGCGTTTCTCCATATATAATTCGTTTTTCTCTGTCATCTCTTGATTATGTATTTCCTTCTTATCATATCTTTCGCCAAAACTAGCTGAACTGATTGAAGCTACGGCGGCCGTAGTAACCAACAATCCAATTAGCCCAGTAACTAAATAGTATTTATTTTTATTCATATATTTATTTTTATTAATTATTAATTTTAATAGCTATCTTATCTATTAATACGCTATTTAATCTTTTTTCTTTCAAAAAGAGGTTTTATTTGTTCATTCATTGGCATTATATTAGATTCATAATGTATCATCTTACGATAAATAGGAACTTTTTGATAAAGCATTCTATCTGTTCTCTCTGCTTGATCAAATCCATAAATAACAAAGCCGAATACAATACTAATCAAAACACTGGTAACAACGACTAAATATGGATTATACCGATAACCCCTTTTTGTATGTTTAAAATTAAAATATGCTAAGAATAAAAAAATTAATAGAACTATGATCCAGAAATATGGAACATTTAAAAGTGCTGATTGCCTGCCTAACCCACCCCTATTAACCATAAAAATTATTATTGAAACAGCGAAACTTCCAATAAAAACTGACAAAACAAAAACTAGCCAAAAAAGATACTCTTTAATTGAAAACTCTAATTTAGACTTTGGCTTAATTTTTTTATCTCTAATTGTCTTTAACGCCTTTTGGCTAATGTTTTTATCCATTATAATTTTTTTTAAATTGTTCTTTAGCTCGATTAATTAAAGTAGCTACTGTACCCATTGGTTTTTTTAAAATATCTGATATTTCTCTATAATCCTTATCTTCTAAAAATCTTAAAATTAATACTTCTCTATACTTAGTATCTAGTTTATTTAAGGTATTATTAACATTATGTTTAAGATATTTTAAATCGATCTCTTTGTCTAGATCAAAATCAGAAGCTAAATTTTCTAAAAAATTACTATCGTCATTTAAAATAAATGTCTTGGGCCTAACTTTAATTTTTCGGTAATTACTAATTACCTGATTATGAGCGATCCGATAAACCCAAGAAGAAAACTTTAAGCTAGAATCGAAATCATTAATATTCTGATAAGTTTTAATAAATACATCTTGAACAATATCCTCGGCTTCGTCTTTGTTTAGATTAGAAATCCGCATAACATATCTTAAGAGTTTTGCTTCATATCTTTTCATTAAATACAAAAAATTATTCTGATCTTTTAAAGTCAGAATAATCAATTCTTCATCTGTTTTATCTTGATAATCAATAGGTTTGTGCATATTCATGTCATACATCTATTAATACGCAATTAAAATATTTTTCTTGCAAAAATCCGATCACTCAATTGTTATATCTTTGTATGATTAAGAATCAATTGTTCTTCTAAAATAATTTAAAAATATATAAGCAATTATACCGCCGATTAAGACAGTTAAAAGTTGTAACCAACCCATTGTTGCTGATATTTTTAATGCAATTTCTTTTTTTAAGATTAAATTAATAATTATAGAACTAGTACTAAATAAAAAAATAAATTTTAAAATACTGGCTGAAACCATTCCAAGCCAATAATCTTTATTTTTTAAATAATTAAAAGATATAACTAAAATAACATTTCCCATCATAATGAAAGGGATCATTGGAGCAAGTAATGGAGATAAAAGACCAGTTGATAAGGCAATTAAGCTAGGAGTTAAACCAACTAAAATTCCAGCCTGAACACCTAAAAGCGCAGTTGAAATGAAAAGAGTTGCATTAACAATAGAACCAGTGATTATCTGCTGATGTAATAAGGGAGCTACTGAAGCAATTCCAACCAATGCAATAAACTGAGATAAAGTAGATATTTTTATTTTATTAATAGCTAAGGATTTTATTTGTTTCATATTTTTTATTTAAATTTAACTTCTTTCTTTTTTTGTGAATACTCTGTATGACAAATAGAATGAACCATTTCTTTTGAAACAAGAAAGTCTTGATAAACCTTTTTTATTATAGGATTTTTATGAGCTAATCTAATTTCTTTTTTATCATCAATTCTATAAAGACTATCTGCTCTTTTTTTTCTAATTTCACTATCTATTGGCATTGGTTGACCACCTCCTCCAATGCAACCACCAGGACAAGCCATTACTTCTACTGCATCATATAATTGGGGTTCTTTTTTTAATTCTTTTAAGATTTTTTTAGCATTTTCTATTCCATTAATTACTGCTATTTTAACTGATTTACCATTAATTTTTATAGTAGCTCTTTTTATCCCTTCCATTCCCCTTACTTGTTCAAACTCTATTTTTGTTAATTCTTTTTTGGTTATTTTTTTATAAGCAGTTCTAAGGGCTGATTCTACAACTCCACCACTTGCTCCATAAATTACACCAGCTCCACTATGTATGCCCAATGGATTATCTATCTTTTGAGGAGAAATTTCTTTTAAATTAATATTATGCTTTTTAAAAAGATAAGCTAATTCTCTGGTTGTTAAGACATAATCAACTGGCATTAATCCATTAATTTCTAATTCTTTTCTTTGTATTTCGTATTTTTTAGCTACACATGGCATTATTGAAACAACTGTTATATCTTTGGGATTAATATTCTCCTTTTTTGCCCAATATGTCTTAATTAGTCCACCTAAGATAATTTGCGGAGATCTGGTAGTGGCTAAATGCGGTATAAATTTTGGATAATTAAATTCAATAAATTTTACCCAAGCTGGACAACAAGAAGTAAGACAAGGCGTAGTTTTATTTTCTAGTTTTTCTATTAATTCATTAGCTTCTTCAATTGTTGTAAAATCAGCACCTACACAAGTATCAAAAACTCTGTCAGCTCCTAATTCTTTAATTCCAGCTACTAATTGTTCTGTGACTATTGAACCATAAGGCAAGTCAAATTCTTCACCAATACTTGTTCTGATTGAAGGCGCAAATTGAAAAACAACAATTTTATTTTTGTTTTCTATCTCTTTTTCTACATTTTTAAAATTTTCAACAGCCATAAGTGCCCCCGAAGGACAATGAACAACACATTGACCACAATAAATACAGTCTTTGTTTTCGTCTTCAGATGGAACCACTTGATTAAAATTTTCTATTTTTTGTTTTTCTAAAAATCCTATTGTTTGCTTATTACATACATCAATACAATTATTACAATCAATACATTTTGAACTATCAAAAATAATTGAAGGACCAAATTGATAAATTGGATATTTTTTCTTTCTATTTTTAAATCTAGTTGTTTTGATTTTATATTTTTTAATTAAATCTAAAAGATGAGAATTAAAAACAGAAATGTGTTTAATGTCTTTTTTATGATGTTGTGCAAAAATCAATTCTAAATTTATTTCTCTTATTTTTTTAATTTTTGGTGAATCAATAATGATCTCCATTCCTTCTTCTACTTTTGTAGAACAAGAAGCATGTAGCCCTTTTCTATTTTTTATTTCTACCATACATAATCTACAATTTGCTTTTATATCTAAATCTGGATGAGAACAAAGAAATGGGATATCAATTAGATTCTCTTTGGCAACTTCTAAAATTGTTTGTTTTTCAAAACAATCAATTTTTTTATTATCAATAATAATTTGTATTCTCTTATTTTTGTTCATTTAATAATTTTGTAATTAATCCACGAAAAGGCAATGGAATGCCCCTACCCAAAGCACAAAAACTACTTTCTTCTAAAACAAGAAATAAATCATCTAATATTTTTTTATCTATTTTTTCTTTTTTTATCATTTCTGCTATTCTATATGATCCTTCACGACAAGGAATACATTTGTCACAATTTTCTTCAAGAAAAAAATCAGCCCATTTTTTCATTAAAGAAAAAAGGTCTGTTTGTTTACGATTAAAAACGATTATTGATCCTACTCCCTTACATTGTTGATCTAGTTCGCTAGATAATAATATTTCACCTGATGCTCCTCCTCCTGATTGAACAAAAAAATCAAAATCAGGTAAATTCTTAGTTTCTTTTAAGGCTTGTAAAATTGAATAACTTTCTGGTAATTCATAAACCCCTTTATTTTCAACATCTCCAACAACTGAATAAAAACGAGTTTTTTTATACTGATTCTTAGCAATTTTTGCTACATAATAAAAAGTTTCAACGTTATTTATTAATGTAGGACATCCCCATAATCCAAACTGGGCAGGAAATGGAGGTTTTATTCTTGGTTCCAATAATTTTCCTTCTATGGATTCACAAATCAATGTTTCTTCACCAGCTAAATATCCTCCTGTTTTTTTAAAGAGAGAGATTTGAGAATCTTTTATTAATTCTTTTAAGCTATCTTTAAATTTCTCATAATAATCCTTAGAAAGATAAATATATGCAGAACTATTATCTATTGTTTCTAATGCTATTTTTATTCCTTGAATCATCTCTTCAGGATAATTTTCTATGATAAAACCATCTTTAAAAACATTTGGCTCGCCTTCTGATGCATTACAAATAATATATTTCTTTTCTGCTTTAACCTCTTTAACTGTTTTCCATTTTAATCCAGTAGGAAAGCTAGCTCCTCCTCTTCCTAGGAATTTTTCTTCTGTTAATTTCGTAATAATATCTTTACTCATATGCATAATATAACACAACATTAAAAAATAATAAAATAAAAAACCATGTTAACTTATAAGAGTTAAGATGGTTTTATGAAACACAAATCATAAATCTAATAATTAAATATTTTATTTTTGTATAATTCAGGATCAATTGTTCTTTTAAAACAAGTTCTTTCCGCTTCATGACTCCAATTTTGTTGAAATGAATCATAAATTGAAACTGGCCTTACTTTTTCAGAGGCAATACCAAAATCCTCACTTGAGGTTTCAAATATTGCACATAACTCAAACGAAAAAGAATCACCAACATTATATTCATACATCAATTCAGACTTAGGGTCTTTAGGAACAATAAATCCAGAAATACTATCTTCTAATTTACTAAGATTTTCAGGAATAGATTCTTTTTGCATCCAATAATTAATAATTTGATCTTGTATTATTTGAAGATTTTCTATTCTTTTTTCGTCATTTTTTCTATTACGTTGATCTGTTGGAGTACCAACAATGAAAAAACCAAGAATAATACTTGCTAATACAACAAAAGAAAGAGTCCATGCAAGTATTTTTGGAACCTTAGACTTTAAGTCCTTCCTTTTTAAATCCCAAATATAATACCCAAAAACAGCAGTAGCTACTAATAAAACAACAAATATTTTCAAAAAGAATTGTATAGTTAATCCACCACCTAAAAAGTTATATACAAACATTATTAAATCGATAGCGATAGTAACTGCAGATACAAAAAGCGTAAGATAAATTAATAATTTTCTAAATTTTAATTCTCTTTTTCCTGGACTAATATTTAAATCTTTTGCCAATAACCATGAAGTAAGAATATACACAGGAACTGCTATAAAAAGTATTGATGTTGACCAACGAACTGCATCGGCTATCCTTGTATAATAAAAATTAAGAGAATCAGGAAAAAGAACATTAATATATTGAACATAAAGAACAATAAAACCAATAACACTGATGTAAAAAGCAAGAATATTAAAAAGACTTAAAAAGAAATCTTTTGGTGTGTCTTTGACAAATGTATTATTTTCCATAATTCTATTATATCATATAACAATAAAAAAGGATACAATATTTTGATTATTTTTTATTATAAGTTTTACTTCCTCTCCGTTCTATAGTTAAGACATTAATAGAGTTTTTTATTTTATAAAAGATAATACGAATATTACACTTTCGAATACGAAAAATATTATTTTCTCCTTTTAATTTTTTTATATCTAAGTTTTTGAAATTACTCTTATCTATCTGAAACAAAATTTCTTTTACTTCTTTTCTTTCTTTAAAATTTAACTTATTAAGCGCTTTTTTTATTTTATCCATAAATATAATTACAAGCGCTGTAATAATTCTTTAATATCAATACCTTGTTTTTTAATTTTAGTAAAATCTATTACTTCTTCCCATGTTTCATCATTAATTGGAGTAATTTTAAATAATGGCTTTGATTTTTTAAATATAATGAAAGAATCACCTTTTTGAACTTTTTTAGCGTATTCTTGCATATGCTCTCTTAAGTTTTTAAGATTTATAATATTATCCATATTTTTAAGTTAATCTTATGTTTAACTTAAGTTTAACTTATTAAAATCACTTGTCAATAGCTAGAGAGCTAAATTTAACTTATTGCTTTAATGCTTATTCTATCCCCTTTGTTTTTTTCGTCTTCTCTCTTTCACTTGAATGATCTTTCCTTATCCTAATGCTTTTTGGAGTAATTTCTAAAAATTCATCTTCTTTCATAATTTCTAAACCTCTTTCTAGTGTTACCTCCATTGGAGGAGTTAAAAAAATAGAATCATCAGATCCAGAAGCTCTAATATTGGTAAGTTCCTTACCTTTAATTGGATTTACCCACATATCGTTTCCTTTTGATACATTACCTATAACCATTCCACAATAAACATCAATATTTGGATGAATATAAATTTTACCTCTTTCTTCTAAATTCCATAAAGCGAAAGCTAATGCTTTTCCATTTTTCATAGATACCATAGATCCAAATTCATGTTTATCAATATCACCAGCATACTCCTTGAATCCAATTACACGACTTGTGAAAATACCTTCACCATGCGTATCGATAATAAAATCTCCACGATAACCTAAAATTCCACGAGTTGGAATTTCAAAGATCAATCTCTGATTATTTTGCTCTGATTTCATATCAATCATTTTACCTTTTCTCTTAGATAATTTCTCAATAACTACACCAGCCATGTTTTTCGGTAAATCAATAATCACTTCTTCATATGGTTCTTGTTTTACTCCGTCTTTATCTTTGATAATTACCCTGGGCTGAGAAACTTGCATTTCAAAATCTTCTCTTCTCATATTTTCCAGAAGAATAGCGATATGCAATTCTCCTCTACCATAAATTTTGTAATGTCCACTTCCAACATTAAAATCAATTTTTAAACCAACATTAACTTCTAACTCTTTCTCTAATCTTTCTTTGATTTTACTGCTGGTTACATATTTTCCTTCTTTACCAGCAAAAGGAGAATTATTTAGCATTAGTTCAAGTGAAATTGTTGGTTCATCAATTTTAATAGCAGGTAATATTTCTTGATCATCGTTCTGACAAATTGTTTCGCCAATATATATATCTGGCAATCCAGCTATCATTACAATATCACCAGAGACTGCTTCATCAACTTCTTCCCTATTCAATCCATAAAAAGTATATAGATTACTTATTTTACCTGTTCTATGATTATCCTTACTTTCTTTTATAACTACTGTCATTCCCTTTTTTATTTTACCTTCATATATTCTACCAATGGCCATTCTTCCTACGTAATTGTCATAAGCTAAATTGAAAGGCTGCATTCTCAAGGGTTTTTGATTTGCTTTATCGCTTGAAGCCGGACTTACCTCTTCTAGTATAAGATCAAGAAGAGGAGATAAGTCCTCATTTTTATCATCTAATTTTCTTTTTGCAATTCCTTGTTTAGATATGGCATAAATTGTTTCAAAATCAAGTTGTTCATCACTTGCTCCTAAGTCCATAAATAACTCAAGTATCATATTATGAACTTCTTTTGGTCTTGCTGCCGGTTTATCTATCTTATTAATTACTACAATTGGTTTTAAATTAAGTTCTAATGATTTTTTTAATACAAATTTTGTTTGAGGCATAGGGCCCTCCTGTGCATCTACTAAAAGCAAAACAGAATCAATAGATCTTAAAATTCTTTCTACTTCTGAACTAAAATCAGCATGACCAGGAGTATCAACAATGTTTATCTTTGTATCTTTATAAATCAAAGAAGTATTCTTTGAATAAATCGTAATTCCCCTTTCTTTTTCCAATACATTTGAATCCATGCTAACACCTTCATCAGACATTTTTGTCTGACGCATTAAAGCATCGGTTAGGGTTGTTTTCCCATGATCTACATGGGCAATAATTGCAATATTTCTAATTTCCATAAAATTATATATTTGATAAAAAAATAACATGCCCAAAGGCATGGCCAAAAAATGTCTAAAATTTAACTTATCTATTTTTTATTATTTCTTTTTAATATTCCCTGACGTTTCTTCGCTTGAAGATGTAAGCCATAATATAAAAGGTCTTCGCAATTTATCAATAGACCATTCGTCGTCTTTAAAAAGAGCTAGCTTTTCTTTTTTAAAAGATGTAAGCATAGCCAATGTTGTTTGCAAATTTAATGGAGACAATCTATTATGCTCCAATAAAAAAATTTGTTTTTTGGTCATTACTAATTATATCACTATAATTACAAAAAATCAAGTTATTTCTTCCAAATCTTTGTTGCTGGCATAATTGCGAAGATTATAAAAGCTACTAAAAACCAAGCCCAGTGTGTATTAATAACCCAATTTGCAAATGTAGGCCATACGGAAATCAGAAACAAACCAAATGTAATTATAGCAAGTTTAAGAAGACCCATGTCAAAAGTATTTAAATACTTTAACGTTGTCCCAAGTATTAGTCTTTTTTCTTGTTCCATAGTTTTTTTATAATAAATACACAAACAAAAACTAAATATTACTCACCAAGTTTAACCGCAGTTCCATAAGCAAGCATTTCAGAGGCCCCTGCCATTACCATTGATGTCGTAAATCTAACACCAATAATTGCATCGGCTTTCATGTCTAATGCTTCGTTAATCATCCTATTATACGCTTCGTCTCTTGCATTCATTGTCATTTCTGTATAAGTCTTTACTTCTCCACCTATTATACTTTTTAATCCAGCACCGATATCTCTTCCAATATTTCTTGCTCTTACTGTGCTGCCCTTAACAACTCCGAGAATTTTAACAATTTTTTTTCCAGGAATTTTATTTCCAGTTGTAATAATTATATCTAACATTTTGTTTTTATTATTTTTTTAATTTTTACGACCTTTAATTCTCTCAATATTATCTTCTTTTTTATTAAAGAAAATAAAAATTCCAATAATAAGAATTGGAATTCCATAAATCAATATCCAAAGATCTTCTAAAATACTTAATCTAATTAAGAATAATCCTAAAAGAATTATAAGGATTCCTGTTATTATTCTGCTTATGGTATTCATATTAATATTATAACATAAAATTCTTACTAAATACCATAGACCTATGTCATAATACTTGCACTTATCCCTGCTATATAACCCGTGGTCCAACAAATTTGAAGATTATAGCCACCAGTTGGGCCATCTAGATCAATAATCTCACCAGCAAAATATAAATTTTCAATTATTTTTGATTTCATTGTCTTAGAGTCGATTTCTTTCAAATCTATACCACCACTAGTTATTATAGCAAAACCAAAACCAATCAACCCCTTAACAGTTAAATTAAGACATTTTAATGTATTAATTATTTTTTTACGCTCATCTTTAGTAATAGAATTTAATTTTTTATTTTTATCTATATTAGTTAAAGAAAGTATCAAGTCACCCATTTTTCTAGGTAAAAGACTTGGTAGGTAATTTTTAAAATCTTTATTACTCTTAAAATCATTTTGCAACCTTTTGTCTAGGGTTTTAAAATCCAATGCTGGCTTTAGATCAATTTTTAAAATTACTTCTCCTGTATTTAACAGCTCACCTATTTTCTTACTTAAATCAATAATTATCGGACCACTGACGCCAAAATGAGTAAAAAGCATTTCTCCAAATCGCAAATCCTGTTTTTTGTTGTTTTGAAAAACAGACACACTCACATTTTTTAAACTCAATCCTTGTAAATCACTAGACCAATTTTCTTTAATTTTTATTGGTGTCAATGCTGGCTTAAGATCTATAATTTTATGACCCATTTTTTTTGCCCATTTATATCCCCTACCATCTGAACCAGTCCCAGGATAAGACTTTCCACCAGTAGCCAAAATATATGAATGAGCAAATATTTCTTTATCTTTTAATTTTACGCTTTTTATTCTTCCTTTCACTACATTAAAACCAATAATTTCTTGATCTGAAATTATCTTAACTTTGTTTTTATTTAAATATTTAGATAAAACATTTAAAACATCATGAGATTTATCAGAAACAGGAAAAATTCGTTTACCTCTTTCTATTTTGGTTTTTAAACCTTTTTTTTCAAAAAACTCTATAGTTTCTTTTGGCCCAAAAACCGAAAGCGCTGATAATAGAAATTGCCCATTTTTACCTAATTTATCAGCAAAAACCTTATCTTTAAATTCAGCCTGTGAAATATTACACCGACCACCACCTGTAATTAATAATTTTTTCCCCAAACTCTTATTTTTTTCAATTAAAATCACTTTAGCACCCAGCTCAGCTGCTTTGCCAGCGGCAATCATACCAGCAGGTCCTCCACCAATCACTGCTATATCAAAAGATGATATAGATTCTAATTCTTTAATCATAATTAATTTATCTTCGATGATGATTATCACCACGACGCCTCTGAAATGATCTTTGATGTCTTTTTATAGGATACTGTCTTCCCCTTTGATCTTGAGATTGCTTTTCATGTGGTGATCTTTTTCTTTCCGGAGGAAGTACTGGTAACGATAATATTGGTAATGATTTACGAATTAATAATTCAATTTTTCTAATATCTGCTTTATTGGATGAAGTAACAAAGGAGATAGCTTTCCCATAACGACCAACTCTTCCGGTCCTGCCAATACGATGAACATAGTCTTCTGAATTATTTGGAAAATCAAAGTTAATCACTAATGATATATCTTTAACATCAATACCACGAGAAGCAATATCTGTAGCAACTAAAACACGAAATCTCCCATTTATAAATCCTTCAAGTGCTACTTTTCGTTGTGCTTGAGAACGGTTAGAATGAATTTCTGTTGCTGTATGTCCCATATTACGGATATCACGGGCAATACGCTTTGATCCATATTTAGTTCGTGAAAAAATGAGCGTTTTATCTTTTTGATACCGTTGTAAGATAGAATCAAGTAAACGCATCTTATTATCCTTTGTCACAACAAATAATTCTTGTTCTACGGTTTCTGATAATGTCCCTTGCGGAGCAATTTCAATTCTTATTGGCATTTTCATAAATGCACTGGCTAGTGACGGAATAGACTTCGGCATAGTTGCAGAAAATAACATTGTTTGTCTTTCTTGTGGTGCAGTTTCTAGTATTTTTTTAATTTGTGGTAAAAAACCAATATCAAGCATGCGATCAGCTTCATCAAGAATAATAATATTTACTCGATCAAGAGCATAAGCTCTTTGATTTATTAAATCTGCTAAACGCCCTGGAGTAGCAACAATAATATGAGGATTACGTTTTAGAGCATTCACTTGTGCATGTTGAGAAGTTCCTCCAATAACAACAACGCAACGTAATCCCAATGGATCACCAATTCGTTTAATTGCTTCTTCTACTTGAATGGCAAGTTCACGTGTTGGAACTAAAATTAATCCTTGTCCCTTATATAGGATATGTTGAATCATCGGTATACCAAACGCCAGGGTTTTCCCTGTTCCAGTTTGAGCAATACCAATAATATCTTTTTTTTCCAAAGCATCTGGAATAACCTGATTTTGAATCGGTGTAGGAGTATTAAATCCTTGCTTTGCAAGTATGGCTAGAATTTCTTCGTCTATACCAAGGTCGCGAAAACGACCAATTGATGGTTTTGATTGTGTCATAAAAAAAATGCGACCCAAGGTCCTTTGGGGTCACAATGACACAAAAAGAGTCGAGTCAATTAAAATAGTTTAACTAAGCTACAATATACCAAAAGAATGCTATTATGTCAAATCATGGTTCCACGGATAAAACAAAGTTAAAACCTATTTTGTAAATTCAACCTTAAGATTTTTCCCTAAAACAGAAGCTATTTTTTGAAGTATCTCAATTGAAAAATTCTGATTACCTGTTTCCATACGAGCAATGTTACTCTGTTTAGTTCCAATTTTTTTAGCTAATTCAGCTTGTGTCATTTTTGCTTTTTTCCTTAACTGCAAAATCTGATATGCAATTTCTAATTGCCTACCATATTCATCGTAATGTCTTTTAAATTCAGAATTTTTTAACTGTTCAGCTAAATACTCTTGAAAATCAACTGCTTTTAATTGTTTCTTATTTTTATTCATAAATTTCTTTATTATTTAAGACATCTTGATAATTTTCTTCTGCTCTTCTTATTTCAGAAACTGGTGTCTTTTTTGTCTTTTTAAGAAAAACATGAAGTAAAATTATTTTCTTTTCAATAAATGCGAAATAGAAAACTCTATGTCTATTCCTACTAAAATCAACTCTTAATTCTCTAATTTTACCTTTAATATGTTTAGCATATGGCTCGTCTAATATTCCTTTATTCTTTCTAAGAAATTCTATATATTTAAGAATCTTCATTTGTTCTTTT
>Ga0265594_1001352_pt1 | contig 18973 bp, 16 predicted proteins | sample saktaG_11_FD_190147 | JGI IMG/M metagenome (GOLD analysis project Ga0265594, IMG submission 190147) | Saline water microbial communities from Sakinaw Lake, British Columbia, Canada - sak_2011_5_24_80m | ecosystem: Environmental > Aquatic > Non-marine Saline and Alkaline > Saline ... | reverse complement strand
CTTAGAAATAACTTATACGGTTTCGGCAAAGACTGGATAACGCAGTTAATTCAATGCAAGCAAAAATCACGCAAGAATAAAGGTGTTGACAGGAAAGTTGCCTAATGTAAACTTATGACTGTCGAGCACTATAATGAATGCGATAGTAATCAGAATCATAAACAATACTTTGGCCAATCGGGGCATTGCCAGTTACCTCAAAATCATTCATATCGGAATAAGCTTGAGCTAAGCCTTGTGGTGTTGCAGAATAACTTACTCCCCATGGATGCGTTTCGTGCCAAAGACATTCATTCTGCATGGCCCAATCTTCCTGCAAAAGCGGCTTACTGGTAACCGGAAAATATTGTGGAAATGCTTTATTTCCAAATCCGGCGCCAAGCACCCCCGTTTCTCTATAAACGTTTGAGCCTGCATTCGTAGCTAAACCAACCCAGTAGCCATATTCGCCAGGTCTTTGAACCCAGAACTGAGCCGAGCCAACTATTGCCCTGGCTGGAATATTCAGTACTCGCAGGGTAGCGGCAGCGAGCCACGAATGCTCCACGCAGATGGAACATTTGACAGCTAAGGTTTCAGCTGGTTTATATCCCCAGTCATAAAAGTTTTCGCCCCAGCACCATCCGCCGTTACGGAGAGTTTGATAGATGCCACTTGTTACATCCTCATAACTGCCAAATACAGCATCGTGATTGATGTTCTTGCTAATCCATTCATAAACTGCCCAGGCGACCTCGTAGGTATTGCTTCTGTTTGGCTCAGGCACAGTTTCAAGAATTTGATTAGCCAGCGATATAATTTCCGCTTCGTCAGAGGTAATGCACCTATCGCTTTTGAGGAACTCTTGTACAAAATCTGGATAACCATTTGAATCGGCTGGTATAATTGCATCGACTGGAACCTGACAAGGGTCAATAGCATATTTGAGTTCCAAACATCCATATTTTACTCTCAAATTATCCACGGGATTATTGCCAGCAACCATATCGAAATCAACGGTTGTCGTTTCGCTCTCAGCGACAGCGACTCTGCCAGTTGGCTTAGTCTTGTAGCCAACTTTCTCTGCCAACATAACATAGCGAGGAAAAGCCACTGGCACGTTTTCAATCAGGTACTGGCCGTTAACGTCAGTAACGTCATTGTAATCTTCGCCCCAGGGTTGACCATTGAGATAAACGTTGACTCCTTCCAGTTTCTGTCCATCACTGCTTACTGTGCCAGCTATGTTACCAAGCGGCGCAGTAGCAAAAAACATATCATCAAACCACGCAGAGCCCGGCCCTTTCAAAAAGCAATTAATCTCAGCCGTCACCGCTTCTGCCGGTGCTCGGAACTTCATGCTGTAAGGGAAATCAAGCTCAAAACAGCGACTGCCATTACAATGCTTGGCTAAATCAACATGCTCAATGATTTGGTTGTTAGAATCTCTAAATACCACCTCAAGATTACAATATCCATCTGAGTTGACATTTTCAAACGATACATCGCCGCTAAGTGTATAAACAATTCCTGCGTTGACATCTACGGTTTGTTGCCACATACCAAAATCAGTTCCTGCAATTTCTACCTTAACGCTGTGATTACCCATATTTGAGCAGTTTGCATCCCATGTGTAAATGGCGATATTTTGCGGAAATACTGTCCAATTATCCGGCAGACCGTTGGCTCCGTTTTCAAACCCACTGTTAATAAGAAGATTTTCGTTGCCGCTTTGCTCAATCAACACAGGGTTCTCTCCTATGGCAATTGTAACAGAACCGTTTAACACAGGATATTCAGTAACGGCAAAAGCAGTGTTATAATCGGCAACATCCTTACCTATTTCGACGAAGGGCACAATTTCGGTAACTATTACCTTAGTTTTGGTAAGGCCGGTTAAGGTTATGGGTTTTTTATCACCTTCATTATAGTTAGTTTCATCAAAATAATCCCACCAGGCGATGTGTATGGGTTGGTTATTTTTCTCGATGTTGAAAAGGTAAAGATGGTCGCTTTCTGTGCCATCTCGCAATTTTGTAATAGTTGACCAGTCGGCACCTTCGAGATTTTCGGTCATTTTTTTGTATGTATAATAAGCAAGTTTTTTGACTCCAAGACCCTGGTCATAGGCAAACTCACCATCATATATCAGACCGGTATGATCGAAGTATCTATCATCATGCTTAAAGCCTTCCATTAATCCAAACGCTATGAAAATCTTATCTACGCCGTTTGATAATGAATAAATATACCGCTTAAAATAATCCATTGCCTGTTGTCGTTCGGTTTGAAATGGTTGGAATTCCGGGACGCCAGAGTAGCTCCCCATTTCAGTAATCCATATTGGTATGTTAGCATCAAAGCCATTATCCGTAAGAGCGCTTCTGATGAAATCTACAACATCTTGTCCAGTACCTCCCCAGTCTTTTAGTCTGTAACGTCCGTCAGCGCAGCCATACCAGTGAAAATCCATTACATCAACATATTGGCCAGCCAAATCAACCAGGATTGGCTTAAAATTATAATTGAAAGATGATACATAGCCCAAATTTGAGAAATAGCCATGCGGACCAGCTATCAAAACTGTACACTCAGGACAAGCTTCCTTTATAGCTAAATATGTAATACGCTGTAAATCATCAAAATCTGATTTATATAATACGCTTGGCTCGTTGCCCACTTGCCAATATTTAATAGGGTTAGTTAATCCTGGCATATCATTTATGCCATCGCCATCGTATCGCTCGACCGTTGCCTTAACAAATGCTACATATTTAGCTTCGTCAATAGGAAAAAAGGAATTTGGCATACAGTAGCCCTCATCAATATTTCCCTGAGGACAGATATTGCCCAAGATGCATATGTTTTCAGGAACAGATCCCCACTGATGATCGTACGGGCTAAAATCATATACGGAACTGTTAATGTCAGGCTGAATAAGGAACCAAAAGGCATAAAGTCCCTCACGAGTCCATCCAACACCAATATTAGAGGCGTCCGTATATCCACTATCAGCATAGCCATATCTGGCAACTTTTGCCGGATGAAAACCAAATGGAGAATTCAATAACTGTTCGTTTTCTGCATTTGCACATTGGACAATGCCTAAATTTATCAATAAAACAATAATAATTAGTATTTTGTATGTATTTATTGTGGAAAAACAGTATCGGCAAGCTTCCATAGCAACTCCTGAATTAAAATTAAAGATTATCTCCTATCCTATAGGGTGCCTCTAATATATAGACGGGGAAATTAGCGGATTTATTGCAAATCGACTGTTTTTTTTAAGAAATCATAAATGTATAACCTAAAGTATGACTTCCACTCATAAGTCCATTACTTTATTACAAAATAAGTTCCACTGTTACCATATAACCTTAATTTGAGCCAACTCCCGAAGAAACTATGAAAGTCAGATATTACGGTTCGAAGTGTAATTCATTACAATGCGTTTCGTAAAAAAGGATGGCTGCTGGAGCCATCTGGAAATAGACAGCCTTTATTGAAAGGATATCTGACTATGAATTGTCATACTTAAAAATTTTGTTTTTTAACGCTTGACATATCTGACTTCATAGCAGGGACTCGAACCAATAGTGTTCAAATCCCTTCGGCATAACAAATGGCCTAAACCGCACTATATAGATAAAAGTCTTAATTTGGAGACAATATTAGAAAGATTATTCCACCAAGCTATGCAATCTGTTAAACAAAGATCTGAAATCATCATTTGATCGACATGTCACAGAACTCACCGCAACCTTAACTGAAACCGTATCTGTGCCATAGATATCGAAAGGCTTTTCAGCCAAAACCTTGAGCCTTCCAGCTATCATATCCAATTTTTCATAATCAACATTAACAATAGTTGAAATGACTTTTTTTTGTCCCCAGAGAGTTGTATGATCAAATGAACGTGTATTTGCTGATATCACCTGAGCTTCTCTCCGCAAAATGATATTATTACTTGTGTCTTGCTCAAAACTATCGTCAAATGTTGTTGAATGACCAATATCAAATAACAACAATCCGAATTGCCAGCTATATCTTTGTAACTGTTTGATGCAGTCATTAATGTAAAGTTCTGTGAAACGGCTACTATCGATATTTGTTAGTTGTTCAAAAGAAGTCCGTTGTTTAAGCTGTTTCAGATTAACGGCACATGATGAAAATCTACTGCTCGGTTTTCCTGTTGTAATTTCCGCTAATATATGTTTTGGTGATTTAACAAAGTACCCTTCTGCGCCAAGTTGTTTACTTTGTTTTATTATTGAACCAGGCATATCTGAGACAATTACATATACAGGAATATTCTTGGTTTGTTCATCGGTTTTGAGTTGATCAAGTATTCTTGATGCACGCAACTCTGGCCATTTCCAGTCCAGCAGAATCAGCCCAGGGTAGCTTCCGACGAATAACCGTATATCAGCATCTTTGTATCCGGCGGTTCTAGCTCTGAATCCATAAGGTTCTAAAACATTGTGCATAGATTGAGTGAAATTATTGTCGTCACTAATTATAAGTACTGACATAGATTGAAACATCACTACATACCTCCTTCTTTGTCAGATCTAACAGAAGACAAAACACCACCTTTTAATCTTCTATAAATCAGACTATTCACTATCATCGGCTGTAAAGTTCCCGGTTGATGTATCAAAATGCCAACCATGACTACCATCACCTCGTTCACCGCTTCCGGTTTCAACCTGAACGGTAGCCTTATTGTTAAACGGATTGGCGGGGATAGATAGTACATACGGTCCGCAGTTACCCTCTGAATCAATCGTTCCATCCTCATAGGTTTTTTGCGTTAACTGGCTGGCTGGCCCGGTAAAAACAGCCGGATACGCATCCTGATGCTCCAGTTTATAAAGTTCCAGTTGTTGACACATAACCTGAAGGTTTTTAGCCAGAGCTGAGTCCCTGGCCCCATCAGCAGCATTGCTGAACTGTGGGATGACAATAGCCGCCAGAACACCTAAAATGACCACGACAATAAGGATTTCTACAAGCGTAAATCCGCTGCGGGCAACTTTAGCTTGTTCTTTTACCACAGGACTTTTAGTGCCATTCATGTTGACCAACGGAAGTATGCGATCGTCTTGTGTGATAACAGCTTTGACATTGTCGGGCGAAAGAGGATGGTTTTCTATCGTCATATACCCGATGCGCGCTTTGACCGTTACTATCTCCACAGAATATTCACTGTAAGGATGACCAAAGACACAGTATTCATTTTTCACTGTATCGCCGGCAAGTAACAAACGTGATGTCTCTGATAGTTCAGGTTGTAAATTATTTTCTGTCATTATAAACCCCCTTTTTATGGTAATATAAAAGGCCTCATAACTTACCTGCCCTCATTATGATGCTCTACCTAAAACATACCCTATAAAAGCAAAAGCGCACTACGGACGAGACCCCTTGTTTTTGTCGGAAACCAGCTATTGTGTTGTAGGATATTTCTTGCAAACTCTCATATACATTTTAAAGTCAGACACTACATATGGATTTATGGATTTTCGCCTATGATGATAATTAATGAGAAATGGGGATGAGTGGTAAACAGCTTCCGTCTTTCACTCCCAATGTGGTGCTTACTTAAACTATTGCCGTTTTTAAGACCTTATAATAAAAAATCGGCATAGCATATTTGGACTTTATACTATGCCGACTCTACAAGCACATGCAATATGACTACGCGTTTGGATCTTCACAGGAGCCATCACGTTTACGGTCACCACCGCCTTTGCCACCGCCAGAGCCATCACGTTTACGGTCACCACCGCCTTTGCCACCGCCAGAGCCATCACGTTTACGGTCACCACCACCTTTGCCATTGCCGCCCTTCATTTCTGTCGTTTTATCGACAAATGCAGATGATGTCGTAAGACATGAACCGTCACGAATTTGATCACCATTCCCGCTGCCGTTTGGGCCTTTAGGGCCGTCTCCTTCAGGAATACAGCCACCGCAAATATCACAAATACCATCGGCAGGATCAATGTCCAAACTCGTCTCACAGACACATGGCCCTACTCCAGTACCATCGCCGGGACCATTTCCATTACCTGCCATTGCCAGACTTACAAAGAAGCCGGCTGCAATGACCACTGCTGTTACATACAATACATTCTTTCTCATTTTGTTACTCCTTTCAAAATAAAATTAACATTGACATTTTTGCATTTCTAATATTTAAACGATCCTCAAATGGATGCCCTGCACTTTTTTTAATTTTTATATTTATAGCTTGACCTAAACTGACCAACTGTTTAAGATTACCCAAAATAATACCTCGCAGATAAAAAAACCATATGGATATACAATTACATACTGATGAACAACTTATGGTTGCAATCGCGCAGGGCTGTATGGCTGAATTTGGTGAACTAGTGACACGGCATCAGGAAAAGGTTTTTTTTCTGGCACTGCGTACTCTTGGTCAGTGGGATATGGCAGAAGATATCAGCCAAGAGGCCTTTCTGAGGGTTTATCATGCAGCGAACAGTTATCATCCACATGCCAAATTCACGACATGGCTTTATCGAATAGTAGTCAATTTATGCCTTGATCAAAAACGTAAAACAAAACGTGCGTATACAGCAATTTCAGAGCAAGCAGAACAGTTGGAATCAAACACAGAGGGGGATCCGGCCAACATTTTGCAAGTCAAGGAGAACAAACAAGTTGTCTGGAAAGCGATGGAAAAACTGAGTAAAAGAGAACGCATAGTCGTTGTTTTACACAGATTTCATGGCCTAAGTCACGCAGAAGTAGCAGATACTACCGGCTGGAGTCTGTCAGCGGTAGAATCGTTAATGGTGCGGTCCTACCGAAAGTTGCGGGAGGAGCTTAAAAAATTCGGGGACTTCGAAAAATAATTCGCAGGAAAATGCTTAACCGATCGTTTAATTAGTGATGAGATATATTATGGAACATTTAAGTGATATAAAAATGCTGGATATGCTTGGCGGACATATTGAGGCTAATGAACGGGAAAGATATCTCTCGCATATCGAAAATTGTGCTGATTGCCGGAAACACTGGCATGATTTAAGGCAAGTATGGGGTGTACTTGGAGCATTAGAAAATGACATATGTAGTATTGATTTAATCCCAGCAGTTACTACTGGGATTAACCATCGACGCAGCAATTTCTTTTTATACGCGCGTAAACTGTCGAAAATTGCGGCATCAATTCTATTAGCGGCTTTTATCGGTTATGGTGCGGGTAGAATTTCTATGTCAAAAAGCCCCGAAAAATTGAGTTTGGTAGTTGCTGAAACATCCTATTTAGTATGTTTGGCCCCGGGTTCTTCCACAGGTCTAGCAGAATCTGAATAACCTGTAGATTTCCCGGAAAATAATGGAGATTTGTAATAGTGAAAAATAGGCTCAGGATTATATCAATTTTGTTGCTAACAACTACTGTCGGTGCGGTTTCTTTTTATATCACACGCAGTTTAGAAATGAATGTATTACAGTCGCGTCATGGATATATGCGAAACTGGCTGGACTTGAACGATGAACAAATCATCGCTGTTTTTCAGGCTGATCCTAATTTTGATACGGGTGCCAAGTATCTTTCGGAAACTTTTATTGCTGAACGGCAGAAATTAGCCAGTCTGCTTGATAATGCCAACAGTTCCGAGTTGCAAATAAGTTCCCAAATGAAAAGTGTCGGTAATGCCCATCATGCGTTGATAAGACGTGTATTAAGGCATATCCTCACTGTCAGAAAACACCTTTCAGAAAAACAAAATCAACAGTTTACACAACTGTGCAGCAATATACTGCGTGGCAGGCAAGTTAATGTTTTAAATAACTCGCGTGGAGATGGTCACGGCAAGCAGCAGTTTGTTTCAAATGGTGGACAGGGAAACAGGAGAAGGCGAGGGCATTTTGCTGATGACAGCCAGACGAGCGGAAACGACAACTCCGGTAATGGGCGACAGCACAGACGAAGGTATCGGGGCGGATTGAAGAATAGCATTGATTTTACTGTCGAACAGATACAGATATTTAAACAACTGGATCCTGATTTTGATTCGGAGTCAGCAGAATTCGCCAAAGAAATTGCCAATCATCAGAAACAGCTTGCTTTACTGCTTGAACTATCCACTGCAAGAGATGGCGAGATAATGCATCAGTTGGAAAAAACGTTAGAGGCTCAGCAGCAATTGGAAAGCAGGACATTACAGTATGTATTGTTGATCCGCTCACATCTGTCACCAGAGCAACAGAAACAATTAGTCGGGTTATGTTCCAACTGCGCCAACAAATACCGCAAGAATTAACTTAAAAGTTGTCCACACCCCTTTTGATTATTAATACCACTCCTGAAAAACAGTAAGAGCTTGTAGAACTCTATGCTAATCTATCATAAAAATTCGTCCTCAACATTTACAAACACCCTTAACCACACGCATGTAAGAAATATGGCGATACGCTCTGATTGTCAAGTAAGGCAATTCTTACATTACAAAAAGCTTTTGTCCGATTGACCGTTCAAAGTTGTTCTGTTACAATAACGGTCAAATTGGGGATCGGCAAAACTCACACTGTATTGAATTTGATGTCTTGATATAGTTTCGTTCTATTCAGAGCTTTTTTATGCTCACATTCCAAAGATGGGTTTTTGGCAAATGGGTGTGTTGCCCATTGCTGAAAATACCCTCTACGGTTCTATTTTTGAAGGAGTTAACGCAATGAAAAACTTTATTACTATCGCTCTGATATTTGTCACAGCATTGTTCTCACAAAAAGCCGATGCAGCCTTGATTACGCCCATCAGCGTGGAAGTAAGCAGCACCTTTTACAATTACGACAAGGCCAATCTCATTAACAACTCCGGCCTGAGTACACCTGTTTCGCTGGAATCTGCCCACGATACCGATTACCATCATCAATGGCTGGCAAACTTTGGAGATAGCAATCCCTGGCTGGTATTTGATCTGGGAACTATCTGTAATCTGACCGGAGCGGCCATCTGGCAGCATAGCTATGATAACGACAGAGGCGTTAAAACGCTCGACATCTACACAAGTCTGGACAACATAACTTTCGCATCGGCAGTCGAGGAAGCAGTATTGTCGCTGGGTGCCAGTTCAGTGCAACTGATACATTTCGAGCGTATTATCTCCGCTCGTTATGTTAAGTTTGACATTGTTGATAACTGGGGCGATTCGAATTATACCGGCCTAGCAGAAGTAAAATTTACACCCATACCCGAACCGGCGACGATGGCACTGCTTGGTCTTGGCGGATTGATGCTTCAAAGAAAGAAACATGCATAGTTACTACAGCCCCAAACTCTCATCTTTGGTCTGAACGCTGTTTTTGGGCCACAACCCGGCAAGGGTCGGCTTTCTACCCTTACAAGGGTGCGCTGCCTAACAAGTAAGGGTCGGACCTCTACCCTTACAAGGGTGCGCTGCCTAACAAGTAAGGGTCGGACCTCTACCCTTACAAGGGTGCGCTGCCTGACAAGCAGGCGCAGGGACCGCAGTCAACGCTGTTGGACATCGAACCCAACGCGGCAGCAGACCCTGACAAGCGGGGGTTAGGCACCCCGACCACCGGGTCTGTAATGGCTAATCAATGGCCCCAGACGCCATAACATAACAAGCAGGAGGCTCTAATCAAGATGGTTATTGCTTTTGGGCGGATTTTATGGGACTTTTGCAGTTTGCTAAGCGATATTCAGCCGCAGCATTTTGCCGGAAAGTGCCTTTGAGGTAAATCATTGCATTTTACCCGATATTAGATTATCATTCGCCTTTCATTGACCGATAACATAAGTGTTTAGCAGATAATTGTTAACGAGTATGGAAGATCCTATGAAAGGCAAAAAATCAGCTTTATTGGTAGCAGCAGTTCTGACAGCAGTTGTCCTGGTAATTATATCACTAATTGCTCGATCTGGAACTTTTCAATCTGCATCTACAGTTAAGAATATTGATGTCAAAGAGGAAACCGGTCATTGCGACGGGGAATCAACCTATTCCGCACCAGCCGTTTCTGATTTGATGCCCGCTGTCAACAATGACAAGATGCTGCATATTTATCTCGATGCGGATATGACGGCTAACAGTGCTTCAGGAATTGCTATCAAACAGGGTATCGAAACGGCGCTTGCCGAGGTAGATTGGAAACTTGATGGCCGGCCTGTTGAACTGATTGTCAAAGATCACCAGGGCAATACGGTACGAAGCAAAAAACACCTCAATGACTATCTTCACGATACCCGTGCCTTGGTTGTTTTTTCAGGCCTGCATTCACCTCCCTTGCTTGCTCACCGTGAATTTATCAATACAAGTGAAATCCTGGTTCTGGACCCGTGGGCAGCAGCCGGCTCCATTACCCGCTACCCATCGAAAGACAACTGGATATTCCGTCTTTCGGTTGATGATACCAAGACCGGATATGTCATCGCAGACTACGCACTGAAAAAAGGTTACAATAGGCCGGCGCTGCTGCTGGAAGAGACCGGCTGGGGAAAATCCAACGAAATCACAATGAAGGCCGCCCTTGAGGAACTGGGCATCGCATCACCTGCGGCGGTCAAGTGGTTCAACTGGAATCTGCGTGAAACCGGAGCCGGCATACTCCTGCGAGAGATACTTGATGCACAAGCCGATGTTATCTTTCTGGTGGCCAATGCGCCTGAAGGCAAAACATTTGCCACGGCGATGGCATCATTGCCGCCTGAGAAAAGACTGCCTATTTGCAGCCATTGGGGTATAACCGGCGGGGATTTTGCAACTGTTATTGATTCAGAGATGAGAAGCAAAATCGATATTAGCTTTATCCAGACACGTTTTTCTTTTATCAGCTGCCCGGACAGCGAATTTGGCACAAAAGTGCTTGCCGGAGCCCAAAGCCTCTATCCCCAAACGATCCGAACTGCCATTGACATAGATGCTCCGACCGGATTTATTCATGCCTACGATCTAACTCGGATTCTGATCGCAGCAGTAGAACAAGCGGGTATGACAGGTGATATTCATCAAGACAGAAGAAATATTCGCATTGCCCTGGAAAATCTTGAAAGACCTGTTGAGGGGCTGATTAAGACATATAAAAGGCCATTTGGTGTTTTTTCTGAAGATAATCCTGATGCGCATGAAGCCTTGTCTGTTGAAGATTTTATCATGGCTCGCTACCGTGATGACAATGGCATAGTGCTTGAATTGGAGTCCCCGAAATGAAGAAGGCTTGTCTTGAAAAAGGGATTTCTCCATCCAGTGGAATATCATTGGCCCGGGCGTTCATTATTTTTGTCTTAGTAATAATGGGTTTGTCGGGCCTGCTTATTTGCGGATTAGTTGCATTTACTGTTGAGAGAGAATTTACAGACATCACAAAAAAAGACCAGCAACAGCGAATGGGAGCAATAAATAATATTGTAAAATCTTTTACTGGTCATCAACACCATATTTTACAAGATCATGCCAGGTTTCCCATCATGACACAGGCCGTCATGCAACCGGAATCCCATCTTGACAGAGTCTCGGATTTCATGGAAACCATGTCTTTCCTTGGCAAGAAATATCAGCTTGTTTTATTGGATTGCTACGGGAGCACAATCAATTCAACAATGGCCCAACCACAGTTTGATTATGCGCAGCAGAAATGGGTACTCGATAGTCAAATTGAAATGAATTCATACTTCTGCTCTGTCAGTGAAAAAGATGAAGCATTCTATTGGCGTTTGGTTGCACCGGTTTTATACAATGACCTGGTGCAGGGTTTTCTGGTCGCAGAGATTCCGATTTCAGAAATATACACGGCTCATCAACTTGGAAGCCTTCTGTCCAGCTCACAACTGGAAATTCTTTATCATGGTAAACGCGTCAGCATTGCCGGCAATACCGACGGAGAAGTAATGGAGTCTGCCATTGATGATACAGGCATATCGCTGCGATATACAAGCAGTCTGGACGAAATAACAGCAGCAAGAAATGTCCTGATATTACGCATCATAGGACTTTTGTCAGTATTGATTGTCATGACGATTGTGATAGCTGTCTGGGTTGGCAAAAAAATCTTTGTCAAGCCTCTTGAGGCCCTCAGAGCCATGACCTCCGCTCTGTCTCACAAAGAAAGCAAAATTGTAAATAGCAGAGTGTTCAAGATCAAGGAAATAAAATCGCTCTCAACTGACTTTGAAATTATGGCAAAAGAAGTACGTGAAAGAGAGCAGCAGTTGCAGCAGATCAATGCCGAACTGGAAGTACGCGTTCAGGAACGTACAAAACAGTTACAGAAATCTCATGAAAGTCTGGAGGATGCCGCCCAGCAGTGGCGCAACACTTTTGATTCCGCTCAGGATGTTATTCTTGTGTATGATGAGAATCTTACTGTAGTAAGAGCAAACTATTCAGCAACGGTTTTATTTGGTAAAACATTTGAACACTTAATAGGAAAAACTTATCAACAATTATTTCATTCATCTTCTTTTGCGATAGATGAATGCGAATTAGAACGAATACAAAACACAAAACAGCATCATGAAACAGAAATCCAGCTTACCGGTCCAGATAAATGGCTGCTGTCTTCCGCTGATCCAATATTGGATAACAGCGGCAATCTCTGCGGAATCGTGCATTTTTTACGAAACATCACAAAAAGTAAACAGATACAGGAAATGTTAAGAGAAAGCAAAGATCGTCTTGAGTTGGTATTAAAAGGGGCTGATTTGGGGATGTGGGACTGGAATCTCCAAACCGGCGAGGTTGTTTTTAACCAGCGTTGGGCACAAATGCTTGATTATAGCCTCAACGAGATAGAACCTCATGTAAGATCGTGGGAAAAGTTGGTCCACCCAGACGATATGCCGGAAATAACGGAACTGCTGAACGTCCATTTTGAAGGCAAGTCTCCTTTCTATGAAAGTGAACATCGCATTAGAACTAAATCCGGCGATTGGAAGTGGGTTCTGGATCGCGGTAAAGTTGTGCAATGGGATCTGAATGGCAAGCCCTTGAGAATGGCCGGCACCCACTTTGATATAACAGAACAAAAGAATGTAACTCGTCAACTTGAAGAAAGCAAAACTAATCTGCGTTCATTTTTTGATTCGGTCGAAAACATGCTTTCTGTGATGGATATGCAGGGTACTATCATAGAGGTCAACAAATCTCTCAGGAAGCGATTAGGTTACAGTGAAAAAGAGCTGATCGGAAGGAATATCCTCACTCTGCATCCAGAGCCGTATCATCAACAGGCAAAAGAAACTGTTCGGCAAATGATGGAAGGAAAAGCCAAAACCTGCCCGCTGCCATTGATCACTAAAGACGGTCACTACATTCCAGTCGAAACGTACGTCGTTAAGGGACTCTGGAGCGAACAAGAAGTTCTTTTTGGTGTCAGTAAGGACCTTTCGAAGCTGAAAGAATCAGAAGAAAAGTTTTCAAAGGCATTCCATTGCAGCGCAACATTAATGGCAATAAGTACTATAGAAAGCGGCAAGTTCATTGAGGTAAATGACCGCTTCTTGCAAACACTTGGTTATAGGCGAGAGGAGGTCATTGGCAAAACTTCTGAAGAGCTTGGGCTGTTTGCGGACGCAGGTCAAAGAGGAGCAGTTAAGCAAATAATCCAAAAACAAGGACATGTCAGGGATTATGAATTAAAGATCTGCACAAAGCAAGGAGATTTGCGATATGCCCTGTTCAGTGCTGATCTCTTACAATTGCAGGGCAATCGGTACTTTTTGACCGTTGCAAATGATATCACCGACCTTCGAAACAGTCAGAAAAAACTGCATGACAGCGAAAGGCGATTACGAACATTGATCGAAACGCTGCCCGACCTGGTGTGGCTAAAAGACATTGAGGGTGTTTATCTGACTTGTAACCCAAAATTTGAGCGTTTTTTCGGGGCGAAGGAAACTGATATTATAGGCAAGACAGATTATGATTTCGTCGATAAAAACATGGCAGATTCTTTCCGTCATAATGACAATCAGGCCATTGCCGCAGATAAACCTGTCATCAATGAAGAAGAGATTACTTATGCTGATGATAAACACACGGAATTGCTGGAAACAATTAAAACGCCCGTACGCAATTCCGAAGGCCAGCTAATTGGTATTCTTGGTATAGCACGTGATATCACTCATCGTAAGCAATCGGAAAATGCTTTACGACAAGCCCACAATACCTTGGAGGAAAAGGTGCGTCAGCGAACCGCTCAATTACAGCAATCGCAGCATCAGTTAAGGAAACTCTACTCCCGGCTTCAATCTACACAGGAAAAAGACCGCAAACAAATCTCCCGAGAAATCCACGATGAACTGGGTACGGTGCTTACCGCTCTTAAATATGATTTAGCATGGGTTAAACGCAAATTGACAAATCCCTCAGCAGTCATTGTTGAAAAAATAAATACTATGTCGGCAACTGTTGACAGTGTTGTTGAAACCGTCCAAAATATATGTGCTCAGTTACGACCGAGTCTTCTTGACGATATGGGCCTGGCCGCGGCAATTGAATGGCACGCTAATAAGTTTGCGAAGATGGCTGGGTTTGCCTGTAAAACAGACCTGGAAGAAAATATCGATCTTGATCAGGATTACTCTACTGTTTTGTTTCGAATATCCCAGGAACTTCTGACAAACATTTTGCGCCACGCAAAGGCAGATAAGGTCCAAATCAGTTTGAAACAACAAGGCAGTAAAGTATCCCTTGAAGTAGAAGATAATGGAATCGGGATTGGCAAAGAGCAGATTTTGGATAGTAGATCTTTGGGGCTGATTGGGATGCGCGAGCGTGTTATCATCTACGGTGGCTCCTTTGAGATCAAAGGTTCACCGGGAGAAGGCACAATAGCAACGGTTATAATACCTATCGAGAAAGGTTTAGATAATGATAAAGATATTGATATGTGACGATCATGCGATTGTCCGACAGGGACTAAGACAAATTGTTGAAGACTGCAATGATATAACTATTGCAGGTGAAGCCGAATGCGGTGAAGAGCTTATCCGGATGGTCGACAAAGATGATATTGATGTTATAGTGCTGGATATTACCATGGATGGAATTGGCGGAATTGAAGCCCTCAAAGAAATCAAGTTCAGAAAGCCGGAACTTGCGATCCTGATGCTAAGTATCCACCCCGAAGATCAGTACGCAATCCGTGTACTAAAAGCAGGCGCATCAGGTTATCTTACTAAGAAAAGCGCCCCCGACGAACTGGTTCAGGCCATCCGTACAGTAGCCAAAGGCAAAAAGTATATTACTGCGTCCGTCAGTGAAAAACTAATATCAAGCCTAAATGCAGATAAAGACATTCTGCCCCACCAATTGCTTTCCGACCGCGAATATCAGGTTTTCATCAAGCTCGCCGAGGGCAAAACCGTCGGTCAGATCGCCGAGAACCTGTATATTTCGGTCAAGACGGTCAGCACCTACAAATCACGGGTTTTTGAAAAGATGGGTATGAGTAATATCGCAGACCTTATTCGCTATGCGTTAGAGAAAGGGCTCATTTAATGGCCGTGACGCAATACATCAGCAAACGTTTCTGTTGTTGGGGGTTGGATTGCGATGGTGGTTAAATGGTTTACACGAAAAAACGGATTAATCATCGAAGACAATTCCAAGTTCATAGAGATGGTAGTGGACATCCTGCATGACCACGTTCGTCTTCTGTACGCAACAGATGCCGAAAAAGGAATAACGATCGCTCAGAAGAAAAAACCCTATTTCATTTTACTGGATATCGAAATGCCCGGTATGGACGGACTGGAAGCACTGCGGATCCTAAAAGAAAACCAGCGAACACGGAATATCCCCGTTTTCATGCTGACTTCCGAAGGAACTATCGGAAAAATGGAGGATGCATTCAAGCTCGGCGCCATAGGCTATTTCGTCAAAACACACAATCTCACGAACCTGTACGATCGGATACAGGAACATATCGGCTAATCAATCGTCACACTTTCCTGCCCCATAAATACATAAGAAGATTCTTACAATCCTTTTCTTTCTTTCCTTCATCAGTACCAGGCCTGCGCCGATTGTTCTGATGCCGGCAATATGTTATACTGACTTTCATAGTAAACGGGGTTTTAAGAAACTGCAATACTGACATTTTGTCTGAAAGACACATTTTTGACATGGGGGTGTAAAATGAAAGCTGACCAATATATCTGCGAAAGAGCCAAATGCAAGGCAGGGATGCATATACACAAGATATCCAACTGGATAGGGCTATACCGAAATTCGATCGAGATGTATAACATATACACGAAGAAAAGAAACACTCGCAAAGCTGTTAACTATCAGCACCAGGCCGAACTTTATGAGAATGCCTTGAGCATTTTTGAAGCGACCGGAAGCGTGCTGAATGTATAAACACCAAAAAACTCTTTTGGCCTGTTTGTTATACTGCGCTTTCATTACTACGATGCTCATGAGCAAGATTATCCTACATCGCTATTCCGTTTTGCCTACAAAACAATTGTATCTTCGCCGATAGATTTGACTGTCGCCAATTGTTTATAATGAATTCTGTTGATAGTTGTCTTTATATGATTGTGAGTTTTATGAATGCGATAAAAATAAATTCAGGAGGGACATACAAATGGTTGGTAAAACCGGTGATTTGAGTGTATTGGGGCAAAAGCTTGACGAATATCATCAGGGAATAGCGGAGAACATAATCGTTCTCAGCAAGGACAAGATACTAAACGATCTTCGTCAGTGCGCGGATACCTATCTTGATGATGGCAGGTTATCACTGGCCAGACAAAGTTATCTTCAGGCTTTGAAGCTTACCGAAAACAACCAGAGCTGGCCATATATTGGTTTAGGGGTAATTGGTTTAGAGTTGAATGATCTCGATGAGGCCGAGATGGCCTTTATTGCAGCCAGTCAATGCGAAGATATCTGCACCCAAGCCTATTGCGGCTTAGCCCGCGTCTATCAACTGCGAGGTTTGTTTGAGGATGCGGAAGCTGTATATGACACAGCATTAAAGATTGAGCCTGGCAACTTGGTTACGATAACAGGGTTGTTTCGGCTTTGCCGACAAAGCGGCAAGTTTGAAGCAATTATTGATTGTCTTGGACGTTACCTAAAAAGACACCCTGATGATATACAGATGATGCTGTGTCTGGCCAGTCTATATTATGGAAAGGCCGACAAGCCCAATCTGGCGGTGGTACTGGCCGAGCGGGTACTTGAGCTGTACCCGGGTAATAGGGATGCAACGCTTATACTGGACTGTATCGACAAAGATAATGAATATGTTCAAGTGGCGTGAAGGAATGATTCCTGCGGTTGTGCCGAGGATTGAGTTCTTACGGCTTTACCGGAGATGAAATTCCTTCGCCGCTGCATATGAAAGGTGATGATAATGATTATTTCAGTAATAATAGGTTTCTTTATTGGCGGTACAGTAATGTTTTTCGCGATCGCTGCCTGTGCGATGAGCAAAAAGGCAGATGAACGCATTGAAAAGTTTTCCCCTTATTCGGAGGGAGTCAGGCAATGGATTGTACCTGTCCCTCCGCAGATAGTTAAAACCGGCAGATCCGGTGAAAATAGTCGTTAAGTGATTGAAAAACAGAAACAATGAGGTGATGAATGTAAAAAGCTGGTAGCTGTACCCGGCGGCTTCTGTTGGAAGCGGTCAGCCGGGTGAGTCGTACTGGGGGGCTGGTACTTAAAGATAGGCTGTTGCTTGTCTTTGGGCTGGCCTTTTTTTGTTTTTACGGCGGTACGATGTATTGTAAGGCGAGGAGTGAGTGAAGATGAAGGCAAAAAAATATGCGCAGGTTCCTTTGGGTTTCTGCAGGCAGTCCATACCGTATGGGCGATTTTTCATTCTTTTCCCACTTCTCCAATCCGCAATCAGTTTTATCTCGTCGCTGGTGGTCTTGTTTGTCGCGATGCCGAAACTGTCCAGGACGCCAAGACGCTCTTTTATAAGATAATAATGTAAACTATGGGCCGAAAAGGGTTAAAATGATCCCTGATCGCCCTATCGTAAGGGTCCCGCGGGGCCCTGAAGAAGCTGGCAGATTTCCTCTTCTCGAAGCGAGATTCTCCTCTCGCTCTCTACTCCAAGCGCAGGTTTATCCTGCACTTACTTTGGCGTGGCTCTCACCGCGCCTTATCATTCTTCTGCCGACTCTTCAGTCCTGCATAGCCGCAAAATGGTGCAATGCCGTCTTGCTGCAAATACGATCCTTTCGGCCCTATTTTTATAACAAACCTGTCCGACAAAAGCTGCCGGATATGGGCATTGAATATGTAACCGACTGAAAAAACTAAATAAGGCGACAAATATGAATATTACAGAAATAGATTATTTGTATCAAGGGCTAATGGGAATAAAGTGCATGATCCGGGCTGCTAAGTTATATGAGGCCGAAGCGTCTCTGGATAAGCTGCTGGAAAGATTCGGCAAGATAGAAGAATTGCAGATGTTTTACAACGGTGATACGCAATGAATACGAAAGAGGGCCTTCACCAATGAGTAGTAAATTGGTTTTAGATAGATGTTTGATACTGTTGAGCTTTATGGTGCAGCCTGACCAAAGTGAATATGAAAGGAGGCGAACGACAAACAGGTTTTGTAGATATCGATGGTGCGGTTATTTGTAATGTACGGATATCGTACAAACAAAGCGTTTAGCAAGAAAGGATGAGAGAATGATGAAAACAAAGGTAATGATAATCTGTGGTATGGTGGCGGTGATTTTGCAGATGACCGCTATCTGCCACGCAACACCGGTTTATGTCGGGACGGCGGCGGCTGATTTCGACAGTCTGCTGGACGGGTCGGCCTATGCGGTCGATGATGCGATGATCAGCGATTTTTCCGGCGGCAACCTGGCGGCAATAGTCATGAGCCAGGCGTTTACCGACGGTGCAGGCAGTTATCTGTACCTGTACCAGTTAAACAATATCGGTGCAGCCAATACCGACGTGATCACCCGCTTTACCGCCAGTCCGTATGCTTCGGCCGA
>Ga0265594_1001351_pt1 | contig 18985 bp, 17 predicted proteins | sample saktaG_11_FD_190147 | JGI IMG/M metagenome (GOLD analysis project Ga0265594, IMG submission 190147) | Saline water microbial communities from Sakinaw Lake, British Columbia, Canada - sak_2011_5_24_80m | ecosystem: Environmental > Aquatic > Non-marine Saline and Alkaline > Saline ... | reverse complement strand
ACCGCAAGTGACCTGATCACCGAGTATTCCAGGGATGACATGATATATAAAAAAATTAGACGATATTCTTCGTATCTTTGGATATCTTCGAGCGACCGCCCCGCATCACCCTAGCCGCATCGATCCGCCCGCACTATTCAAGCTGCATCGCCCTTGCCCAATCACTCTATCGTCACCCGCTTCCTGACAGTGACCTCCTCCTTTGGAAGCGTTATCTCGAGGACGCCGTCCTTCAGACTGGCCTTCGCCTCGTCCCCCATTACAGAGACAGGAAGCTTGACCATCCTCTCGTAGCGGGTACAGGTTCTCTCGCGGCGGTGGTACTGCTCGTCAGAGGTCTCCGTCTCACGCACGGCTTTGACGCTCAGCTGGTCGTCGGCGATTGTGATCTCCACATCGCTTTTATCAACGCCGGGAAGGTCCATCGTCACAACCAGATGCTCGTCGCTCTCGACGATATCGGCAAGGGGCATCATGCTCTCCAATGAGAGCCCCTTTCCCGTGGTCGTCTCGAACTCCTCCATGATCTTGTTCATTCGGTGCTGGATCTGCTTATACTCCTCAGGGTATCTGTTCTCGAGCTCCACGCCCACGTCCTCCACGAACCGGTTCATCCGCTTCTGGAGGCGCTTGATCTCATCTACTGGTATTAGTCCGGCCAATTCAATCGCCCCACTTGACAGTTATGTGGACCTTGAAACCATATCATCCTTGCGATAGATATCCGCCCTGGATCTCCACGACCTCGGCGCTGTCCCTCGCCCCGGCGTACTCAGAAAGCGGCTCTGCGTTCAACTCCAGGAATACGTGGCCCCAGGAGAACTTCGATAGGATCGCTTGTGCCTGCTCGACCTCCCCTAGTATGTACAGCGCCGCTGCGAATGCCTCGACAGTCGTGAGCTTGAACGGACGGCCGAAGTTGACGGGATTTGCCGCGACGAGGAAAGGAAGCGCCCTTGATGGAGTATGCACCCTTGAGAAGACCTCCTCGGCCTTTGCCCAGCTGCAATCGAGGGCGGCAAGGCCCCGGCCCAAGTTGCGATCCTCCGGGGAGAGAGCCTTCTGGGAGACGGGGTTGAGCAGGAGGTGGCCCCTCAAGTTCCCCATCCTCCTCGTAAGGCGAGCAAGCCCCATCCTCCCCATCTTCTTTCCGGTGCATTTGCGCGGATCGCACTGGTCGGCGCAGAATATGAGCAGATCCATATGCTCCGCGTATACACCGATAATCCTATTAACATTGTGTTCAACTCCAGTCCAACCTCAATCCTTAGCGATTGAAATTTCAGGAGCTATCCCGATGAGTGAGGTTTCCAAGGAGTACAACTTCAAAGAGGTCGAGGAGAGATGGGTGGGCGCGTGGGATCGGTCCATATACCACTTCGACTGGAACTCGACGAGGCAGCAGTATATAATCGATACTCCGCCGCCCTATCCCACTGGGAACTTCCATATAGGGAACGCCCTGAACTGGTGCTATATCGACTTCGTGGCCCGCTACAAGAGGATGCGCGGCTATAATGTGATGTTCCCCCAGGGATGGGACTGCCACGGCCTGCCAACCGAGGTCAAGGTCGAGGAGACCCATAAGATCACAAAGAATCAGGTAAGCAGGGAGGAGTTTCGCCGTCTCTGCGAGGAGATGACCGTCCTCGCAATAGAGAGGATGAGAAGGACCATCACGAGGATGGGGATATCGACCGACTGGTCGAACGAGTACATCACGATGTCGCCTGAGTACTACGTCAAGACCCAGCGCTCCTTCGTCCAGATGTACAAGAAGGGCATGATCTACAGGGAGGACCATCCCGTCAACTGGTGCCCACGTTGCGCAACAGCCATCGCCTTTGCCGAGGTGGAGTACGACTCGCGAACGACCAAGCTCAACTACATGTCGTTTGCTTCAAGCGATGGACCTGTGAAGATCGCAACCACAAGGCCTGAACTCCTATGCGCATGCGTGGCCGTTGCCGTGAACCCTGATGACGAGAGGTACGAAAACCTCGTCGGAGGGAGCCTGACAGTTCCCATCTTCGACTATCAGGTACCGGTCATCGCCGACCCTGCGGTCGATCCATCCTTTGGGACAGGTGTTGTGATGATCTGCACCTTCGGCGACAAGCAGGATGTCCGCTGGTGGGTGGAGCACGATCTTCCGCTTCGACAGGCCATCGGAAGGGACGGAAAACTGACCGATCTCGCCGGCAAGTACGCCGGGATCTCGATCAATGAAGCCAAGATGGCGATTGTAGACGACATGACGAAGGAAGGGATCATCTATCGAGCGGAGGACCTCGAACAGAACGTGGGACTCTGTTGGAGGTGCAAGACCCCGATCGAGATCCTCTCCGAGAGGCAGTGGTTCGTGAGGATCGATCCTGAGACGATCATCAAGACGTCGGGGGAGATCAAGTGGGTCCCCGATTATATGGAGACCCGCCTGAAGAACTGGACGGGAACGATGGAGTGGGACTGGTGCATCTCTCGCCAGAGGATATTTGCAACCCCAATTCCTGTCTGGTACTGCGAAAAGTGCGGGGAAGTGATGGTGGCTAGCGTTGATTGGCTGCCGCTCGATCCAAACGAGGCCTCCCCGCCAAAGCCATGCCAATGCGGATCTACCGAGTTCCTGCCGGAGACCGACGTTTTGGATACGTGGATGGACAGCTCCATCTCCGCCCTCTCGGTCGCAGGCTGGCTCTCTAGAGAGGATCCGCGCCTTCCAACACAGCTTCGGCCTCAGGGGCACGATATCATCAGGACATGGGCCTTCTACACCATACTGCGCTCCCAAGCCCTCTTAGGGGTGCGACCTTGGGATACCATACTCGTGAACGGCATGGTTCTCGGGGAAGACGGCCACAAGATGTCCAAGTCGCTGAACAACTTCGTCGTTCCCGAGGAGGTCTTCGATAAGAACGGGGCAGATGCCCTTCGCCAGTGGGCGGCGGTAGGGGGATCGGTCGGGTCCGACATCATGTTCCAGTGGAAGGAGATCGTCGCAGCAAGCAGATTCCAGCAGAAGCTCTGGTCGATATATCGGTTCGCCGCCCCATTTGCAAAGCCGAGCGATGCCGTTTTAGGGCAGGTAGACCGCTGGCTCATGGGAGAGCTCTCCATGCTCGTCGAAACGGCAACGGAGGCCATGGAGAAGTTCCAGTTCGACGAGGCCTTCCGGGCCATCCGTGCCTTTGCGTGGGAGATATTGGCCGACAACTATATCGAGCTTATAAAGGCGCGGCTGTACGGTCCAGATGGCGCTTGGAAGGCCGCGGCTTCCGCTACCCTTTATGAGGCGCTCGTGACGCTGACAAGGCTGATGGCGCCATTTACGCCCTTCATCTCCGAGGAGATACATATGGGCCTGACGGGGGATAGCGTCCATCTCCAGAGCTGGCCCGAGGCAACGGCTGAGCCTTCGATCGAAGGCGAGTCCATAAAGGAGATCGCGGCGTCCATTAGGAGGTACAAGTCCGATCGAGGAATGGCCTTGAACGCCCCCTTGAAGGGCATAGAGATCTACTCCGAGATCGAACTCGAGACGATGGACCTTCGGGGCGTGGCCAACTCCCCCGTCGTTTTCCGAAAGGGCGCTCCAAACCTAGCAACATCTCCTTCTGCGATCAAGCCCGTGATGAAGGCGATTGGGCCTGTGTTCAAGGATCGGTCGGCTGCAGTCATAAAGAGGCTTGCCGCGATGGACCCGGCAGAGGTTGCGAGAGCTCTCGAAAGCGGACCAATCGAGCTTCCCGAGGGCAGAATCGAACCGGAAATGGTCGAGATCGTGAAAGAGACCCTATCAGAGGGAGAGGCGGTCGACGTGATAATCGCAAATAGCGCAACGGTCCTCGTCAGGAGATAGCGATGGTGGGAGCGATCGAGGTGGAGGTGAAGGCAAAAGCCCCGGAGGGAGCGGAGGAGATGATAGCTTCGCTTGGGGCAACCTTCCTCGGGGTCGAGCATCATCACGACCTGTACTTCTCATCGCCAGAGAGGGACATGGCAAAAAGGGACGAGGCTCTACGCCTGAGGATCAAGGAGGCGGGATCCTTCCTCACATTCAAGGGACCCCGCCTTGAGAGGGAGACGAAGTCTCGCCGGGAGATCACCCTCGAGGTGGACGATGCAATCGCGGCAGAGGAGATGCTTGAAGCGATCGGCTTTTCTAGAGCCGCTGAGGTGAGGAAGAGCAGGGCCAAGTACCGTCTCGGCCATGTCACTATCGCCCTCGACGATGTGGAAGGGCTGGGGAGCTTCATCGAGGTAGAGGCCTTGGGCGGCGAGGATTGGGCTATGGAGAAGGAAGAGGTCTTGGCCGTCCTGGGGCGGCTCGGAATCGTTGAGACGATTCCACAGTCCTACCTGGAACTCCTGGAAGCGGGTATCGAGGTCTAGAAGTGTCCTCTTCCACCTGGAAGCCGATGGCTGTCATGTTGCTCTTCGTGGTAGTGGTCCAGATCCTGGCGCTAGCGATGATGCCAGTCCTCCTCCTCGGGGAGGTCAGGGTCTTCGAGGACCCAGAGTCCGCTGCAAACCCCATAGGCTACCTGATCCTCATTCTCCTCTTCACGGCCTTCCTCCTCCTCGCAATCAGGCTGAATCGAGGCTGGATCGTGGGAGGCTTCATCTCACTTGCCATTGGATCCAGCATATATTACGTCCTCGATCCCTTCATCCCCAGAATAGCAGCGCTCATTCTCGCAGTTTCCGTGACGGTTCTCCTGAGGATATACCCCGAGTGGTATGTGGTGGATATCGTAGGCCTCGTCGTCAGCGCCGGGATCAGCGCGCTTTTCGGCATAAGCATGACCGTGCTTCCGGCGCTCATACTCCTCGTAGCACTTGCTGCATACGATTTCATCTCGGTCTACAAGACGAAGCACATGGTGGCGCTTGCCGAGAGCGCAATCAAGATACGCGCCCCCTTGCTCTTCGTCATCCCTCGTCGAAGGGGCTACAGCTTTCGTCGGGAGGGGAACGCGGGGAACGGGGGAAAGGGCGCCTACTTCCTGGGGCTTGGAGATGCCATCATACCAACAATACTGGTCATCTCCGCCAACTGGTCGCTATCGGCCCCATTGATAGGCGCAGCAAGCCTATCGCTAACCCTTCCGGCGCTGTTTACGATGATCGGCACCTACCTCGGATTTGTCGTGCTGATGACGACATCGCGGGATCGACCACAGGCGGGCCTTCCCTTCCTCAACGGCGGTGCTATCGCGGGCTTTCTCCTCGGGTGGGCGACGTTGGCCCTCTAACTTCGGGGTGTCATGATTAATACCGACAAGTTTTTTTCCCAGCGGCCGGAAATGAGCCCCTGGAGGATGGACTAGATGGACGCTGATCAAGCCTTGCTGGAGCAATATGTGCCATTTTGCCCCAAATGCGGCAACGAGTGCGAGCAAAAAGAGTTGAGAAAGCCCCTTGACTCGGACAACTGGAAGAAGATCGTGGTGGAGACCATATACTACTGCAAGAGGTGCGACAACTACTGGAGCGAAGGGCTGATCGAGAAAGGGTATAAATGATCTATCTTTATTACACGAAGATGTTCATGGGCTACAACTTCGGCCCGGAACATCCGATGCAGCCCGGCCGGCTCATGCTCACCCATCGGCTCATGGAGGAGCTCGGCCTGCTATATCGCCACGACGTCGAGGTTCTGGAGCCCTGGTACGCGAGCGAGAAGGATCTAATGACGGTCCATCGGCAGGACTACATCGAGGCTGTGAAGGCCGAGGTCGCGAACTACGCCTTTGGGCTTGGAACCGATGATACTCCGGTCTTTCCAGGAATATACGACGCTGCGAGGATCATGGCCGGGGGGAGCATCGAGGCTGCCGAGCGATTGCTCCACGAGGACTGCGGCGCATTCAACATCGCAGGGGGCTTGCACCACGCCTTTCCCGCCAAAGCCGCTGGCTTTTGCGTCTTCAACGATCCCGCCCTTGCAATTGCCGTCTTGAAGCGGAAGTTCCAAAGGATCCTCTACATCGATATCGATGCCCATCATGCAGACGGCGTTCAGGCGATCTTCTACGATGACCCAAGCGTCCTCACTATATCCATCCACGAATCTGGAAAGTACATCTTCCCCGGAACGGGATTCATCGAGGAGATCGGATGCGGTCCTGGACGGGGATACTCGGCGAACATCCCCCTTCCCCAACGGTCGCCCGATCGAGCCTTCCTCGATGCCTTCGACGAAATCGTCCCCGCCCTATTTCGTTGGTTCAGGCCAGAGATCGTGGTTGCCCAGCTGGGAGCGGATGCACACTATGCAGACCCCCTGACGAGCCTCAACCTGACCCTGGATGGCTACGTGGGGCTTGTGCAGAGAATTGCAAACCTCTCCCGTGAGCATTGCAATGGGCGCATCCTCGCGCTCGGCGGTGGAGGCTACAACCTGGAGGTCGTTCCCCTGGCCTGGGCGAATGCATTCCAGATATTGCTCGGGGATGAGGTCCAGGGAGATCTTCCCGCCTGGTGGGTGGAGTTCATCGAGGGACGGACTGGAAGGCCTCCCCTCACCCTGCCCGATAGAGGCCTTGGAAAGGGCGATTATTCAAAAGTCGCAGAGGAACTCGAGGGAACCATATTCGGCCTGCAGAGCATACTCTCCGGGATCCATGGGAGCATATTTTAGTGTCGCCTAATCCGATAGGCGATCTCGGAGGCATCTCTTCGTGAACCTGATTACCGAAGGGGCGGTCGGCGTCGACGTGGAGGGGGTCTTCTACAATCCCCGGATGAGGCTGAATAGGGAGATTGGAGTTGCCATGGCGAGGGCCTTGGGAATAGTGGAGTACCTCGACGCCTTCTCGGCGAGCGGGCTACGCGGCCTTCGGCTGATCCAAGAGGCAGGAGTCAAGGATCTGATCTTCAACGACGTAAGCCACAAAGCTGCCCGGCTGATCGAGGAGAACCTCGCAAGAAATGGCCTCAAGGGAGAGGTCTGCTGCAAGAACGCAAACGTCCTCATGCACGAGAGGAGATTTCAGGCCGTCGACCTCGATCCCTTCGGCACACCATCGCCATTCCTATCAGCAGCGTCGCGCTCTGCCGAGGAGTACCTCTTCGTCACTGCGACAGACACAGCCCCGCTCTGCGGGGCTCACCTGGCAAGCGGTATTCGCAAGTACATGGCCCGTCCGGTCAAGGCGGAGCATCACAGGGAGATGGGAGCGCGGATCCTCCTCGGCCTCGCCGCAAGGGAGCTTGCCCGGATGGATAAGGGAATGGAGCCGCTCCTCACCCATGCAACCGAGCATTACGTTCGCACCTATCTGAGGGCTATTCCCGGCGCACGCAATGCCGACACGACCCTCGAAAAGCTGGGCTATCTCGAGCAGTGCCCCCGCTGCGGGAGCTGGCGGACGATTCCAAGCCCCGCATCGGAGGCGGAGGGGATCTGCGGCCGCTGCAAGGAGAGGACGCTTCTCGCAGGTCCCCTCTGGCTTGGGCCTCTGAAGATGGACGAGGTCCTCGATCGAGCGATTCCTGGACTTCCGGAGAGCAATCATGCCATCCGCCTCATGAAGCTCTGTAGAGACGAGCTGGATCTTCCCATGTACCACGACCATCACCGGCTCTGCCGCCGTCTGGGCATCGCCCCTGTCAGGCTTGACCGCCTCGTCCTGGCCTTGCAAGATAGCGGATTTAAGGCTTCACGCACTCACTTCAGCGGCACGGGTCTGAAGACCGACGCATCTAGGGAGGAGCTTGAGGATCTCCTGGTGGAGCTGGACTCCAAGGGAGGCAGCGACCTTCGGGAGGGCAACGATCGGGTTGCATCGGGCGCTCGTTTACCCGAAACTTAATAAAGGAGTAGCGTATATCATAATGATAGCTGCGATGTGCGAAGGGGATCCAAGGGCATTGCAGTTTAGAGTTCATGTGGCACGAGGTGACGCTTATTACCCCCTTCATTGCTACTCCCTTTCGTCTCTCGTGCCATCCCTTCTACTTGCCTTTTGACCATAGTTCGAGCGTTTCCGCAAGGTAATTCACGAAGAGCGGTGCAGTAGGCGACGCTAGAGAGTTTATCCGCCTCGCCCTTTGGAGAGTTAAGCATCGGATCAGAGATCGGAGGGCTCTGCCACTCCGAAATTTCTGACGCAATATCGTTCGCAACTCTTAAATAACATAAATTTGCTCAAACTCAAATCTACTTGTCTGGTGATGATATGCCCTGGAGGATCACAGATCAATCATTGATGGCCTTGTTGCTGTTGGCGGCTCTCTTGATCGGCGCGCCATTCGCCTCGCTGGCTGAGATGGACGGCTCTTCGGAGGAAAGCCCGGATACAAATTCGACCATAGTTCAAGAAGATGTGGGGATCGTGAACTACTCTGAGAACGGATCGGAGCCTTCTCCTTATTCGTTAGGGGTTCTCAATTTCAACAAAAGCAAAAGATTATTATTCGTCTTGGGGACCGATTTTAATGAGATCTCTCTTAAGAATGCAGCATCGCATCCCTCGATAGCTTCAAAGTTGAACGTTACCATATTCACCAGGAACGATACCTTGCCCGATGAAATGAGTTTCTCGGACTATGCGGTCGTCTTCATCGAGTCGCAGGATGAGGCCGTAGTGAATGGATGGAATGCTAGCATAAATAATTCCAAGCTCATTGGAGTAAGGTTCATAGGATACAACCTCTCCTCAAACATCACCGCCCCCAACGTCGACCTTTCCGCGGCCAACTACACCGATATCGAGAGGTACTGGGTACAGGGCGGAGACGGCAACATGGAGAATATGCTCAGGTTCATAGGTCAGAAGTTCTGCGGTTCGTGGGCAGACGAAAACGTTTCTGAACCTCTGCTCCTATGCTCGAAGATCAGCATAACATACATCACCAACTCGCAAACCAACATCTACTATCTAAACAAGGTCCTCTCAGAAAGGGGCGTTATCAAAGATCTCTTCGACGTCACTGTGATTGACGGAATGGATGGCGAGGAGGTTGCTGCTAAGCTTTCGAACTTATCCCATCAGGATGTCGTCATACTGCACATGATAGGATACATCGAGCTCTCAAAGTTCAAGGATATCCTCCTAAATGCCAAGGCCACTGGCACACAGATCGGACTTAACTCAACGAGCGATGCGTATGGAATTAGCACAATCGACATGAGCAGTTCGCCTTATAATGAGATAAATAGCTACATTTACAGAGATGGATGCGCCAATATGGAAAACTTTCTTCGCTTCATAGGGGCAAAAACTGAGGATGTCTACATCGAATATAAACCGGCCGCAGCCCCGTCAATTCCCGATCATGGGATCTACCATCCAGATGCGTTTCCTAGGATCTTCAAGGACAGCGCCGAGTACCTTGAGTGGTATGCAGATAATGGGTATGATGAGACCGCACCTACGATCGGCATAATAGCTACCAATAATATTGTTAAGGATCCACTCTTTGCCACCGCCGACGATGTCATAATCAGGAATATTGAATCTAAAGGATGTAACGTCATATATTCCACATATTTGGTGTGCACAAATGATGTTGATTATTTCACAAGAAATGGAACAGTACTGGTGGATTGCATAATCTCCTTGAAGGGTTTCGGCCTCAATTATGTGGATCAGGAAAAAGGTGTGGAATATTTAAAGAAGTACGACGTTCCCGTGCTAAAAGCGGTCCAGGATCCTTCCCAAACGCCTTCGCAGTTCAACGAGAACGCCAGGGGATTGGGAATGATTATGATCTCCTTTCAGGTTATACAGCCTGAGATCGATGGATGTACCGATTATATATGGGTTTCAGGTTATGTCAAAGATCCAGCTACTGAGCAGGATTACTATGAACCCCTAATGCCGCAGGTGGATTGGCTATGCGACAGGGCGATCTCCTGGGCAAACCTCGGAAGATGCGATAATGCCGACAAAAAGGTCAGCATCATATATTACAACCACGAAGGCGGCAAGAACGACATCGGCGCAAGTTACCTCGACATTTCGTCCAGCTTCACGCTGCTTCTCGAACGGATGCGAGCAGATGGTTATGATATCGGAAACGGCTCAATTCCAAACGGCAGCGAGTTCATAGACCTCTTCATAGAGAGTAGGAATGTGGGCACCTGGGCTCCCGGCGAGCTTGAAAAGGTTGTAAACTCGGGCAATGTCACACTCGTCTCCGTTGACGATTATCTCTCCTGGTACAACACATTGTTAAATAGCACAAGATCTGATGTCGAGGCAACGTGGGGCAAGGCGCCCGGCGACATCATGGTGTACGAAGGCAGCTTTGTGATTCCCACGGTGCAGTTTGGAAAGGTCAATTTCATACCTCAGCCGAGCAAAGCCTGGCTCTCTGACGAATCGCTCATTTATCACAACAAGTCTATACCTCCAACACACCAGTATCTTGCAACATATTTCTGGATCAATAACGTCTATGATGCAGATGCCATAATCCACTTCGGCACCCATGGAACACAGGAATGGTTCCCGGGAAAGGAGGTGGGTCTGAGCAGGTACGACTATTCAGCCATCTTGGTGAACGATACGCCAGTGATATATCCCTACATAATGGACAATGTGGGCGAGGGCACCCAGGCAAAACGCCGCGGCAACGCTGTGATCATAGACCACCTGACGCCGCCGATAATAGAGGCGGGCATCTATGGAGACCTGGCAGCGATGCACGAGAAGATTCACAATTACGGAGATGCCAAGGTTGCCAACGATTCCGCAATGATGGCCCTCTATCGCAACAGCATCATCGGGCTTTACGAAAATCTCTCGATGGAAAACGACCTTGGCGTAACTCCAGACGAGCTCAGGGCGTTGCAGGATGATGAATTTGGAAATTTCATTGGGAACAATGTCCACAACTATCTGCACAAACTTCAGTCCACGCTAATGCCCTATGGCGTCCACATCTTCGGCCTCGCTCCAAAGGATGAAAAACTGGTCAGTATGGTCAAATCAATGCTTGGAAGCGATTTCCCCCGCCACATCTACGACGTAATCCCTAAGGATGGCGGAGACGAGGAAGACTGGAGAGATGCGGCGAATGCTTATGCAACCGAGCTCTTGAACGCAACGCTGCTAGATGGAAAGAACGTGTCCGCCGCCCAGCTTGATGTCCTTAACCTGACGGATGCCGATGAAAACATAACTGCCGATCTCCATCTGGCACTTGAATATTCCAATCATCTGAGCCAGACGACACGTGAGATTGACCAGACAATGCGTGCCCTCGATGCAGAATATATCGAACCGGGACCTGGAAACGATCCCATACGCAATCCCGAGGCGCTGCCGACCGGCAGGAACTTTTATAGCTTCGACCAGAGAAAGTTCCCTGATGAGGAAACCACAATCATGGGAGAAATCCTCGCAAACCAGCTAATCGAGGATTATTTCAACAACAATAGCGGCACATATCCAGAAAAAGTGTCGTATACCCTCTGGGCTATGGAGACGATGCGTCATCATGGGCTGATGGAAGCTCAAATACATGCGCTGCTTGGCGCAAAACCCATACGAAGCAAGGGAGTGATCACCGGCTTTGAAGTCGTCCCGCAGGAGGAGATGACCCACCCAAGGATAGACGTGATAATTCAATCTTCCGGACTGTACAGGGATACGTTCCCGTACCAGCTTGAGCTAATCGATGAGGCTATCCGAACGGCAGCGGAGCTCAACGAGACCAATGAGACGAACTATGTTAGATGGAACTCGATGAAGATGGAACATGCTCTCATCGCCAGCGGTTACAATAATAGCACAGCACATTATATTTCTAGATCGAGGATATTCAGCGAAGCGCCTGGTGCTTATGGAAATGGAATGCCTGAAGCAATAGCTGCAAGCGATACGTGGGATAACGAATCCAAACTCGCTGACCTATTCATATCCAGAACGTCTCACATCTACGGAAAGGATGTGTGGGGCGATTGCTACGAAGACGTTTTCACGATGAACCTGATGGATGTGGATGCGGCCGTACATAGCGACTCTACAAACCTATTCGGGATTATCGATGGCGATGACTATTACGGTTACCTTGGAGGAATCGAGCTTGCAGTACGGTCATTGACGGGGAAGGAACCAGCGATGTACATAGCCAGCTTGGAGAGCGTTGACAATCCCCAGATCATAACGCTCAACGAGGCCTTCAGAACTGAGCTGCGGGCGCGATACTTCAATCCGAGATGGATAACGGGCATGATGGAATGTGACTATGCTGGTGCAAGACAGTTCATGAAATTCACCGAGTACATGTGGGGATGGGAAGTGACGACGCCGGACATGGTCACAGATTCGGACTGGGATGAGATCTACGACATATACGTCAACGACAAGTACGATCTCGGCCTGGATGAGTTTCTCAAAACCGAGAATCCTTATCAATACCAGTCCATCACAGCGCGAATGATCGAGGCCGCGAGGAAGGAACACTGGGATGCGTCCGATGATGTGCTCAAGAGCCTTGCGGAGGAATACACCGAGTCCGTGGCCGAGAATGACGTGACCTGCTGCCATCACACCTGCGGCAATCTGCTGCTAAAAGATTACATGAAGGGGATAATATCAGGCACGGAGCCTGAGAAGTCCAACCCAAGCAGCAGGAGCGGGGGTGGGTCCAGCAGCCACCCCTACGTTCAAGGCAAGACCACGTTTGGCACCTCCAACCAGACCCAGTCGGCCAGCGTAGGGACCTCGATCCCTGAAGATCCGGATCCAGTTGAGGAGACGACCGAGTCGACGAGCGAAGATGTGAGCGGGTTTGTGATGGAGAATGCAAAGGAGAATGGCAGCATGCCATCAATATCAGGAGCTCCTCTGATCGGCGTCATCCTCGTTCTATTCATCCTTCTGGTCATAGGGGTGGGGTTCAAGAGGAGATAGAGAATGCCTCCTTTCAGAACCCATTTCCCCTACCACCTCTTTTTTGACTACCACCCTTTCACTGCGGCCCGACCACCTATCGCAGGGGCTTTCTCACTAGCTCACATAGGATTATGCAGGTCGAGACTTACCAGCAAGCCCCGCCCGCAGAATTCAGCAAAGGGCCAACGCATAGCGTCGCCCCTTCGATCGATCCACTACAGTATCCCGCTGAGCATCTGGGTTGGATCCATCAGGCCCAGCTTCTTCCATATGATGTAAATGCCGATGAACGTCCCAATCGTCGAGCCGATGTTGGCAAGGGCTGCCACCAGGATCACTCGGAAGAGCCGGTTTCCCCTCATCTCCTGGAAGGTCTCGCACTGGGCAAGGCGCTTCATATCGGCGACGGTCGGCGTCCTCTTCCAGGCCTCCACCATGCCTGCAAACCAGCCTGCAGCAACCATGGGATTGATGGAGGTAAGCCACGCCACCATGAAAGCGGTCAGCACGGAGAGGGGATGGCCCCTGGCGATGATGACGCCGAGCGCGGCGAGGATTCCATTTACGAAGAACCAGATGGCGAAGGCGAGAATCAGGCTCTGTTTGGAGACCCCGGATAGGAGAACAAGGCCGATTGTCCCGAAGATCAGCAGCATCAGAAGGGCGCCGAAGACCCTCGCAGCCGTGATCCTGCTCTTCTTCTTCTCCCGCAGGGCCTCGAGCTCCGGGATCTCGTCTGGATGGGCCAGATGTCTCGTAATACCCTCCCTATGGCCTGCGCCGACCACGGCGAGCACGCTTCCCTGGAATGAGAGGCCAATCAGGTTCCGGGCGATGTAGGCATCCCTCTCGTCGACGAGGACCCCTGCTGCCCTTGGAGATATCTTTCGAAATTCGGCGATGATCTGAGAGACGACGTCCTCCTCGGTGACCTTATCGATCTCGATCTGATCGTCCCCCCATCCAAACGCTGCCGGAATCAGGCCAAAAGCCAGCTTGAGCTTCTCCACGATACCCATGGAGGACCAGAACCGCTGAATGGTGATCCCTATATCGCGATCCACCAAGGCTATCCTGAGGCCCAATCTGCGGCTGGTCTCGATCGCTGCGAGCATCTCCGCCCCGGGCTTGACCCCCATCTCTGCCCCTATCCTCTTCTGGATGTAGGCGAGCAGCCACTGGACGAGCAACATGTAGATCTTGCCGCCGCTCAAGAGCTCGCTGATCTTGATCTCCTCAGCATCCTCCTGCCCGGTGAGGGCCTTGTACCTCCCAGGACAGAGCTCGACTGCCACTATATCGGGCCGCATCTCCTCGATCGCCCTCGTGACCTCGGCGACGCTCTTCTCGGATACGTGGGCAGTGCCCACTATTGCTATCTTGTTCGCCCCATCCTTCGTAGGCCTCGCCTGGATCTCCTCCAGGCTAACTAAATCGTCCTGCATCAGGTGCCTCTCTCCGAGCAAAGCTCGATGGCCCTGACCAGGTCCTCCCTGGATATAATCCCAACCAATCGATTGTCCTTCAGCACGGGAAGCCTTCTGATGCTCTGGGCAGTCATCTTCTTCATGGCCGCCGAGGCCTCGTCCTCCGGCTCGATAACATATATCTTCCTCGTCATAACCTGCTCCACTGTTGTAGATTCCCGTTGATCTTCGGGCACGCGCAGCAGGTCGGTGATGGTCACGATGCCTGTGAGGACCGAGCCATCCACAACCGGGTAGCCCCGATGCTTCTCTTGAAACATTATATCCATCAGCTGGCGAAGCGTCATCTCGGAGCCCACCGTTCTGGGATCAGAGGACATGATATTCTTAACGCGTATCCCCTCCAGGCTGACGTCGATCGTGGTTATCCTCTCCTCCTCAGAGGCTCCCATGTATATGAAGAGGCCCACTATCAGGACGAGGATATTCAGCGAGAAGAGGCCCAACATTGTCATCATAAGGGCGAAGATCTTTCCAATGGCAGCTGCCCTCCTCGTTGCGGTCACATAGGGCATCCATGTGGCAAACCACGCCCGGAGGACACGACCACCGTCCATGGGAAAGGCCGGCAAGAGGTTGAATCCCATCAGTATGAGGTTGATCACTCCCAAGGTCCAGAGGAAGATGGAGAAGGGATGCTCCACCCCTATGAGGGGGGCGATCTGTGTGTAGAGTACGATGAGGATCAAGCCCAGGAGCCCGCTGACGAGGGGGCCTGCGACCGCCATCTGCAGCTCCATGCGGGGGTCGCGCGGGATCTCCTCCATGGAGGCTACACCGCCGAAGAGGTAGAGGGTGATGCTTCGGATGGCAATGCCGTACCGCCGGGCGATGAATGAGTGCCCCAGCTCGTGGAGGCCCACGCATGCGAAGAGAAGTATGGCGAAGGCGAGCGAGTAGACCCACTTGGTGGGCTCGGGGACTGCCCCGAACCCATAGAGCTTGCCGAAGACGGGCTCGCTCACCTGCCCGAATATGTAAGCCACCCAGGGTATTATGAGCAAGAAGGTCAGGTGGAGGCGAACGGGTATGCCCGCGATCCTCCCGATCTGGAAGGCGAAGTTCATGCCCAGGGATTGCCGAGGCGATTAATAGCTCTTTTCACGAATCCGCCCCGCTATGCACTTCCTCCCTCATCCGCTCCTCGGCTCTCCCCCGTTCGACCTTCCCTTGCTTCCCATGATGAAGGCGAAGTCCCCGGTCCTATTGGTGTCCACGCCGTTTGGATAGCGCGAATTGGTGAACGATGTCGCGTCCTCATCGCTTAGCCGATGGGTCCTGTCGACCTCCGCCCCGGAGGAGTCGAGGAGGATCACGGTTCCGTTATAGTCCATGGTCCACGTCGGGACGCAGGGAGCGACGTAGTACCCAGCCGGCGCGAGGACACAACCCTCGGGCAAGGGAATCGTTCCCTGCCAGGGCCCTTCCATTATGACCACAGCCCATCCGCCGATGCTCACGTTCTCCTGGCCATTGTTGTAGAGCTCCACCCACTTCTCCCCATCTCCGGGCGGGTTGAACTCAACCTCATTGATCACAACCGCGGCAGTGCCGAGGCTTGCTGCCGCCACCAACAGGAAGAGGGCGCAAAAGCCCTCCAAATAGATTGATCTCATGGTAATCAGCCTCTCGTTTGGTGTTTAACCTTGCCTGCCAAGCGTATTAGGAACGCCCATGGTGGCCATCATGTAGCCCCAGTCCCCGGAGGTATCGGTATCCCTCCCATCCGGATACCTGCCCCATGTGAGGTCATTTCCAAGCAGATCGCTCCTTGAGGGGGTCTCATCCACCTTATTGCCATCCGAGTCGTAGAGTACGACGAATCCGCTCTCCAGATGCGGCCATGTGCGTTCTCCGTACATCACCAGGTACCCATGTCCGCTAATGGTTGTGTCCGTTGGAACTGTCATTGGGCCAAGCCAGCTGCTATCGGTTATGGTCACCGTCCAACCGCTTACATCTGCGGCCATGTCGTCGGTGTTGTAGAGCTCCGCCCACATCGTGGCGTTATCTCGAGGATTCATCTCCATCTCGTTGATGACAACGTCGGCGAGGCCAGGGCAGGCCAGCACCCCCAATCCAATGATCAGGGCCAGATCGATAGATCTCATGATCTCATCTCCGTTAGGTATAAGGGATCTCCCAACCTCTCTTTCTCCCGATATATGAATATATCATCGAGCCAATTCCTGGGTAGTGCATCTTTTGCTGGTTGGTATTTAGCGCAAATGGTCTCAGCACAGCCATATGCTATTGATTTTCAAAGAATTTTAAAAGAGATTGATTGCTTCCTTGGGTGGAAATAATTATCACCCTCATCAATGCCAGAGAAATTCCAACCAATTCTGAGTTCACGACCCATTTTCTTCCACTATCCCGATCTCCTCTTCCGTCAGCCCGTACAGCTTGTACACCGTCGCATCGATCAGCTCGTCCGTCTGCCTGATTCGCTCCAAGAGCGGCCCCAGTTTGCCCAGCGATCCCTCGAACTCGGACCGCAGCATTTCCGCCGGCTCCCGGCGGGCCGGATCGACTGCCAGCTTTTTCCGGTTCTTCTTGAGCACCGCGAGGAAGTCCTCATAATCGTACTTGTAGTAGCTCTGCAGCTTTGTCTTGGGAGTCAGATCATCGACCTTGGCCCCCAGGTAGCCCTCCAGCCAGCCCAGGAAGCCTTTGATCTCCGTTTGCTTCTGCTTGTTCATCTCCAGCATTCTTTCCGCCAGGAAGGCCAGCGGGTCATGTACCACGTCAGATTTTTCCTGGCTTGCGATGAAGTTGCCCGCCGCGTCTTTGGGCAGGCAGGCCTCCATCTAGGCCAGGATCACGGCGAATTTGCCCTCGGCGTAGAGCTGCTGCCGGGCCTGGGCGGGCGCGCTCGGGCGCGGGGGTGGTGAAGGAGATGCGGTTGAGATCTTATTGAAAAACTGTGTCAAGCAGTCGTTTCTTGACAAGTTCCTGGTCTTGTAACAGATTATAGACCTCGATTCCTGATTTTTTGGCACTTTCGATCTGATGCTTGTCGTTAGAAACCAAGATCGCTTTTTCAGCCTTGGCGCAAGCTATGTAAAATGAATCCGCCGCCCTTGATCCCGTTTCCAGGGCGATGGAAAGCGCCTCTTCGAAGATCCTGGATGTGTTGATGAAGACCAGCCCTGCAAAGATCTCCTCGCAGATCTTTGGTGCCAGTTCCCTTTTGACCCTTCTGGCAATTTGCCCTGTGAACTCTACTTTGAAGAGATCCGGTTCCACTATTGTCAGACCATTCTCCTCCAAGATCGAGAGCAATTCTTCTGCAGATAGTGTCCGTTCGGCGTTATATTCAAAAAGAAGGTCGATGAAAATCGAAGTGTCTAATACGATCATCTTCGCTCCTCGACGAATTCTTCCATCACATCCCTATCCACTTTAATCCTGTATCTCTTAGCCACGTTTGTGATTTTTTCTGGCTTAAGGACCACAAAAGCCTTAGTTCCCTCACAGAGGTTAATCTCCTGCAAGGGCTTGAAGACGCCACCCTCGTAAACCACTTGAATCTTTGCATCCGAACCATCAGACATATCAGCCCTCTTGATTTTTGACTTTCGACAATAGAAAAAGGTGCGTTTAGGATAAATAATGTTTGAAACAAGCCAGACACATATTCCTCTTTCAAGTCCGCTCCACCAGAAAGGAGAGCTGAATCGTCTCACACATCATAATTTTCGGTTCCTCGCCGAACTGTGTGGGAAAGGATCATCGCTCTATTTGGACTTATTGTCAACTTAGGCACGCCTAAACTTCGATGAACCATCACATATAAGCTCACATGTACCCTAAATGTATGTGATTTTATGGATAATATTAGCGTTCATTCGCGTTCATTCGTGGTTGAAATCGGAAGGAATACGCTCACCCACATCAAATAGCGAGGAACCTAAAATATTGTCCGGCCCGGCTTTCAGGGGGCGTCCACCCGGGCCTTGACTCCCGCCACGCCTTCCCCTCTGTCCAGCTTGTACGATTCTGGCAGGTTCGGTCCCCGAAAGGACATTCCACCAGCCGTTTCACCCTTCCTGCCTCGTCGAACTCGGCGACACCGAAACGCTGTGGATCGTCGACCTCGGTGAGTAGCACCAGCGCCTCCGGCCCGAGGAGCCTGAACCGCTCCGCATGCTGCACAATCCCGACTTTGATTATGTTGTCCCCGAGATACATGATGAAATCGTCATCGCCGAGGAAATCCTCCGCCACGAGTATGGGTGTGGGAAACGCCCTTGGGCTCTCCCTGGTAAATGAACTCGATATCAGAATCCCACTCAACAGAGCTTACGGTATCCACTACCTGGTCCCTGTTCGCCCCTGTGATTATGCCGATCTCTCTCGCTCCGGCCTCGATTACATCCTCGATCGGATAGAAGAGGATGGGCTTATTGGCGACAGGGATGAGCTGCTTTTGCTGAGGGGGGCTGCCGAAGCCTTGTGCCATGGCCGCCGGAAAGGATGAGCGCCTTCATCTCGAGTTCTCCATATTTGTTACAATATTATGCTTGAGACAGCAGAATTTCCAATATACAGATACAAGAGGAGGAACCTCATAACTCAATCAGATGGGTATAGATTTATATTTTTTTGCTCGATTTCGGGCAGGTCTCCCATCAAGACCCGAGG